>Ga0209358_10002967_pt1 | contig 12681 bp, 11 predicted proteins | sample LauGreFa1BDMLBSN_2_FD_187574 | JGI IMG/M metagenome (GOLD analysis project Ga0209358, IMG submission 187574) | Freshwater lake microbial communities from Lake Michigan, USA - Fa13.BD.MLB.SN (SPAdes) (version 2) | ecosystem: Environmental > Aquatic > Freshwater > Lake | place: Lake Michigan, USA...
AAATTTGAGAACCTAAAAAGAATGTAATTAAATGGATGGCATGGACAATTGTTGGTGGTTTAATCTTCTTAGGTTCTCAAATTTGGGAATGGGGAACATTTATCGCTGGCCCTGATGGAGACATAAGTACTTGGGCAGACAATGCAAGAATTGGTTGGAATCCTTATGGACCACCTCAATATGCACAATTCTTCTTTTGTGTAACAGGTTTCCACGGTTTCCACGTATTTAGCGGTGTGATTATCAATATTATATTATTTATTAATGTAATTTTAGGTACATACGAAAAAAGAGGTCATTACGAAATGATTGAAAAAGGTGGTTTATACTGGCACTTTGTAGATTTAGTTTGGGTGTTTGTATTTACATTCTTCTACTTAATATAAATTTAAAAAAATATTGCTTTATGGAAAGAGATGATATTATTGAATATTCTTTAGATGCACACCATAGTGAAGAAAAAGGTGTAGAAATCAGAAAAAAAATTTTACAGGTTACTATATTATTATCAATAATCACAGCTGTAGAAATTACAGTAGGTGTATTTATGGGTAAAAGAGTAGTTGCTCCTGGTACTTGGGTATTAATTAAATATGGTTACATTGTATTAACCTTATTTAAAGCTTGGTACATTATTAAAGAATTTATGCACTTAGGACATGAAAGAAAAAGCTTTAGAAAAGTGATTTTATATCCTTATATATTCTTTATCATTTACTTAATTTTTATTTTATTGGTAGAGGGTTCTGCGGTATTTTCTAACAACAATAATTTTGATTGGATTCAAATTTTTAAATAAATTTTCCTAATGGAAAAACTTCCAGTTTCAAATTCTTACAAAAGATATCTTTTAATAGGATTATTTATAGTGCCATTCTTTATAGGAATGGCACTTATTTTTATGGGCAAAGGGATTGGTACTTTACCCAAATTAAATGCTATTGATGCTAAAAAGAAATTGTATTACACGGTTCCAGAATTTGAAGTAACGAGCTTAAGTGATAATAAAAACTTTACTTTTTCAGTTCAAGATTCATCTATTTATGTTGTTACGCTTCACCCATTAAGTAATCAATTTAATTGGGAAAAACATTTAATGTATTTAACAAAAGTGATGGAACGATACAACAACACAAAGGTTTTAACGATTTTAGAAGGTGATACATCACAATTTAAATGGAGTGAAAACCCAAAACCTTTTTTCGAAAAATTTCCTAAATGGATTGTAGCTTATACAAATAAGAGTAATTTTGAGCAAATTAAAAATCATTTTAGAACAGAAGTGGATAGTTTAAATGGTTTACCTCCTTACATTGTTATTGATAAAGAAAAAATTATCCGTGCATATTGTAAAATAAACGATTTAAAAACGGCAAGAGATATTCCTAAAATGCTTAAAATATTAAATAACCAATATGCACCTCGTAATAAAAAAGTTGAAAAACGTCCTACGCCTTAGTGCTTTATTAATTATATTTTCTTGTTCAAATAACAATGACAAATCTGATTCTTTACCAATTTTAGGTGAAAAAGATATATTTGGAAAAGATACAATTTATAACACAATTCCTGCTTTTAGATTTTTAAATCAAGATAGTGTTTGGATTACTGAAGAAAATTACTCTGGTGTTTATATTGCAGATTTTTTCTATTCAACCTGTCCGGGGATTTGTCCCATTATGACTAAAGAAATGGTTAGAGTACAAAAATTTATTCAGGATAATAAATTAGATGTTAAAATTTTATCACATTCTGTAGACCCAGAAAATGATAGTCCTAAAATATTGAAAGAATACGCTCAAAAAAAGGGAGCAAATTTAATCAATTGGAATTTTGTAACAGGCGATAAAAAAGCAATTTATGAAATATCATACAGTTATTTAATTACAGCATTAGAGGATTTAGATAACGAACATCATTTTGTACACAGCGAATATTTTATATTAATTGATAAAGAAAAAAGAGTTCGTGGATTATACGATGGGACAAATAGTACCGAAGTAGATAAATTAATGAAAGATTTACAAATTTTAATGCAATAATTATGGAATTAATAGTAAGAAAAGAAAACAAAAAAGTTACAGTTTTTATTTGGATATTTACATTAGTTGTATTTGGTTTAGTAACACTTTTACATTATATCCCAAAACCCGATGAAGCTCCTGCTTTTACAAAATTATTACCCTTGTTAAACGCAAGTTTAAATGGAACTTGTTTTGTTTTATTGATAAGCTCCTTGGTTATGATTAAGAAAAAAAATGTAGCTATGCACCAAAGGTTAAATACCATTGCGATGATTTTATCAGTGTTTTTTTTACTTAGCTACGTATTGTATCACATTACCAACGGTGATGCAAAATATGGTGGAGACAACAAAGGGTTATACTTCTTTATTTTATCAACACATATATTTTTAGCAGGATTATCCTTACCCGCAATATTATTTGCCTATTACAAAGCATGGTTGGGTAATATAGCTGCACATCGCAAAATAGTAAAATATACTTACCCAGTTTGGCTGTATGTTACTTTTACTGGTGTTTTAGTATATATATTTTTAAAACCTTATTATGTTTAATCATCCTAATAACCCCACAGAATTTTTAGTAAAAAATTTAAATTTGGGGTATTGGAATGCATTAGTTTTATACTACACAACAGTTTTAATAATAGCTGTATTTTTAACGATAATATTCGTCAAAAAGAAAAAAATATCACTTAAAATTATAGGTTTATCAATTCCCATTTTACTTATGTCAATAGCATTTGGGCTAAATCCCATTTACGATAACGATACTACAATTGGAGGTAAAATAACACAAGAAGAAACTTACCAAGAATTATTTAATAAAAACTCAGAAACCATTATCCTTTTTGCGGATCCAAATTGTTCGCATTGTGAAGATTTAATCAGACGATTAAATATAATGGAATCAAAAATAAAAGATAATAATATATTACTGATATTAAATGATTTAGATAGTGTTGAATTCAATAAATTTAGTTCTACAATCAGTAAAAAAATTAAAGTAAAAACCATAAGTAATGAGGCGTTTTTAAATTATACAAAAGGAAGATTCCCGATGGTTTTATTAAAGAAAAATGAAAAAAAAATACAACAATGGTACAATAGCAATATTGGAATTAAAACTATGGATTATTTTGTAAATCATTAATTTAAACATCAATCAAGATTTTCAAAAAGTTAAAATAAATTTAAAACATACAAAAAATAAGCACTTTCTATCGGATTTTATACTTATCCACTATAATTTGTAAATAATATATTTTACATTTGCGTGTTGAACTATAAAAATCCTTGTATGGATAAATTTTCATTTGTAGGTAACGCGGACGTGAACGCGATAGAAGCTTTATACAGCCAGTATTTAGCTAATCCAGAATCTGTAGATTCTACTTGGTCTCAATTTTTTCAAGGTTTCGACTTTGCAAAGGCTCATTTCGACTCAGAAGTTCCAGATAATGTATTAAAGGAATTTAAAGTTTTAAGTTTAATAGATGCTTACCGTAAAAGAGGGCATTTATTTACCAAAACTAACCCTGTAAGAGAGCGTAGAAAATATTCGCCAACTTTAGCGATTGAAAACTTTGGTTTACAAGCATCTGATTTAGATTTAGTATTCCATGCAGGAGAAAAAATTGGAATTGGTGCAGCAAAATTAAGTGATATTATAGCGCATCTTGAAAAAACTTATTGTGAAAGTATTGGTGTGGAGTATGCATACATTCGTAATGTAGAAGAAGAAGAGTGGTTGAGAAAAAAAATAGAAAGTAATACCAATAGAACTAACTTTTCGATTGAACAAAAAAAGCAAATTCTTAAAAAATTAAATCAAGCCGTTGTTTTCGAACAATTTTTAGATAAAAAATTTGTTGGACAAAAACGTTTCTCTTTACAAGGTGCAGAAACTTTAATTCCAGCATTAGATTCAGTAGTTGAAAAAGGTGCAGAATTAGGTATTGATGAGTTTATTTTTGGAATGGCTCACCGCGGAAGATTAAATGTTTTAGCGAATATTTTTTACAAAACCTACAAACAAATTTTTAGCGAATTTGAATCTTTAGATTTTGAAGACGATGATAGAATATTTGATGGGGATGTAAAATACCACTTAGGATATACTTGTGATATTGAGACCGATTATGGTAAAAATGTTAAATTAACATTAGCGCCCAATCCATCGCACTTAGAGGCTGTAGATCCTGTTGTAGAAGGTATAGCTCGTGCAAAAATTGATGCGCATTACAACAACGATTACAACAAAGTTTGTCCAATTTTAATTCATGGTGACGCTGCTGTAGCCGGTCAAGGTATTGTATATGAAGTAATTCAAATGGCTCAATTGAAGGGTTATAAAACTGGAGGTACTATACATGTAGTTATTAATAATCAAGTTGGTTTTACTACAAACTATTTAGACGCACGTTCATCAACCTATTGTACAGATATTGCAAAAGTAACCTTATCACCAGTTTTCCATGTAAATGGTGATGATGCAGAAGCTTTAGTGCATGCAATAAACATGGCAATGGAATACCGCCAATTGTATAATAAAGATGTATTTATAGACATTTTATGTTACCGTAAACACGGACATAATGAAGGGGATGAGCCAAGATATACTCAGCCTATATTATACAAAGCAATTGCAAACCATCCTGATCCTCGTAAGATCTATGTAGATAAATTAATGAGAGAAGGCTTGCTAGAACAGGAAATGGCTAAAGAAATGGAACAACAGTTCCAAGATGAATTACAAGAAAGAATTGCAGAAGCAAAACAAATACAAAGAGCAAGAGTAACTTCGTTTTTAGAAGATTATTGGAAAGGTTTCCGTCATGCTACACCAGCTGATTTTGTTGAATCTCCTGAAACTGGCTTAGATATCGAAGAATTAAAAAAAGTTGCTTACGCTATTTACAACCAACCAGATGGATGGAAATTCATCAAAAAAGTAGAGAAAGAATTTGAGAAAAGAAGATCAATGATTTTGGAAACAAATGAAATTGATTGGGGTATGGCTGAGTTGTTGGCTTACGGTTCTTTAATATTAGAAGGTAATGATGTTAGATTTACAGGACAAGATGTAGAAAGAGGTACATTTTCGCATCGTCATGCAATTGTAAAAGCTGAAGATTCTGAAGAAACTTATTGTGCATTAAACAATATTGAAGCTGATCAAAAGGCACAACTAAGAATCTTCAACTCATTATTATCAGAATATGGTGTTTTAGGCTTTGAATATGGTTATTCATTAACTAATCCAAATACTTTAACCATTTGGGAAGCACAATTTGGTGATTTTAACAATGGTGCACAAATCATGATCGACCAGTTTATTAGTGCTGGTGAGGATAAGTGGAAAACACAAAGTGGATTAGTTATGTTGTTACCGCATGGTTACGAAGGTATGGGTGCAGAGCACTCTAGTGCAAGATTGGAAAGATTTTTACAATTGTGTGCAGGTATCAACATGCAAATTTTAAATTGTACCACTCCTGCTAATATGTTCCATGCATTACGTCGTCAACAAAAACGACCATTCCGTAAACCACTAGTAGTTTTTACACCAAAAAAATTATTGAGATATCCAACCTGTGTTTCTACATTAGAAGAAATGGCTCATGGAAAATTCCAAGAATTAATTGATGACCCTAATGCAGACCAAAAACAAGTGGATACAATTATGTTTATGTCGGGTAAAATTTACTACGATATAGTAGAGAAGGAAAAATTATTTGGTAAATTAAATAATGTAGCCTTAGTACGTATTGAGCAAATAAATCCGTTACCAGTAGAACAAATCCGTAAAGTTTTAGCTAAATATTCAGAGGCTAAAAAATATTTCTGGGTACAAGAAGAGCCAGAAAACATGGGTGCATGGGGCTTTATTTTACGAAAATTCCCTGATGTTAAACTAGATGTTTTAGCACTTAGAGAAAGTTCGGCACCAGCAGCTGGTTCATTAAAACGTTCTATTTTAAGAGCAAATAACTTATTTGATAAAATATTTGCACAATCCAGAATAATTGAAAAAACTACAGTTTAATAACCTTATTAAAAAGTAAAATCATGTCGATAGTAGAAATTAGAGTTCCTAGTCCGGGTGAATCCATTACCGAAGTAGAAATTGCAAATTGGTTAAAATCCAATGGAGATTATGTAGAATTAGATGAAGATATTTGTGAAGTAGATTCGGATAAAGCTACATTAGGATTACCATCCGATGCTGCAGGAACAATTGAGATTTTAGTAGAAGCTGGTACAACAGTAAGAGTTGGAGATGTTGTAGCAAAAATTGATACAAGTGCTGCAAAACCTGAAGGTGCTAGTAAACCAGTAGTAGCAACACCTGTTACAGAAACTAAAGCAAGTGCACCAGTAGAAGCACCAAAAGTAGAAGTTGCTCAAGCTGCAAAATCAAATCATGCAACGGGTCATGCAGGACCAGCAACTGCAAAATTAATGCGTGAAAATAATATTTCTTCTAATGCGGTTAAAGGAACTGGTAAAGATGGAAGAATTTTAAATTCAGATGTATTAAATTATATTACTTCTGGAGTTGACGCAAGTGCTGTAGCGCAAGGTTGGGGTGGATCTAGAGATGAGGAAAGAGTTAAAATGTCTTCTTTAAGAAGAAAAATTTCTGAGCGATTAGTTAGTGTAAAACAAGAAACTGCAATGTTAACTACTTTTAATGAAGTGGATATGTTGCCAGTTATGGAATTACGTAAAAAATACAAAGATAAATTTAAAGAAGTTCATGGCGTAAACTTAGGATTTATGTCTTTCTTTACAAAAGCAGTAACTGAAGCTTTAAGATTATATCCAGATGTTAATGCAATGATAGATGGTGATCATATTGTAAAATTTGATTATGCAGATATTTCTGTAGCAGTTAGTTCTCCAAAAGGATTAATGGTGCCTGTGGTTAGAAATGCAGAACGCATGAGCTTAGCTCAAATTGAGGATGAAATTAAAAACTTAGCTATTAAAGCTAGAGATGGTAAATTAACTGTACCAGAAATGACTGGTGGAACATTTACTATAACTAATGGTGGTGTATTTGGAAGTATGTTATCTACTCCAATAATTAATCCTCCACAATCGGGTATCTTAGGAATGCACAACATAGTTGAACGTCCGGTAGCTATCAATGGAAAAGTAGAAATTCGTCCGATAATGTACATTGCTTTATCTTACGACCACAGAATAATTGATGGTAAAGATTCTGTTGGATTCTTAAAAACAGTAAAAGAATTCATCGAAAATCCAGTTAAATTATTATTTGGAGGTAAAGAACCAGAAGAAGTATTATTAGGCTTATAAATCTTATACATGTTATTTAAAAAAGCTGCTAATTAAAAAATTAGCAGCTTTTTGTTTTAAAAACATTTCAAAAAAATATGAGAATTAAGTTAACATTTTACATCACATTAATATTTTTATCAGTTTTGGGACAGAAAGAAAATAAAATACAAGAAGAATTGCAAATGATATTAACAAAAACTGTTGATCAAAATAAAGTATTCGGGACATCATTTGCCATACAAAAAGACAGTATAACATGGATAGGCGCAGCAGGCAATATTGATATAAACCAAAGCTATTTTATAGCTAGTACAACTAAACTTTTTACAAGTGCAATAGTTTTTTATTTATTTGAGCAAAACAAACTAAATTTAGAAGATAAAATATCAAAGTACTTAGATAACAAAGTATTAAAAAATTTACATGTTTATAAAGGAAAAGAATACACACAAGATATTACAATAAAACATTTGTTGTCTCACACCTCAGGATTACCAGATTACTTCCAAGATAAAGATAAAAATGGAGAAAGTTTAGAAAAAAAAATAGTACAAGGAAAAGATACTAAATGGAGCTTCGAAGAAGCTATTGAAATATCGAAGAAATTAAAACCTCTTTTTATTCCAGGAGCAAAAAATAAAGCACATTACTCTGATGTAAACTTCCAAATTTTAGGTAAAATAATAGAAGTAATAACTAAAAAAAGCTATGTAGAAAACTGTAACGAAATCATAATTAATCCTTTACAATTAAAACATACTTGCTTATTTCCTGCAAACGAAAATAATATACCCATAGATTTATATTATAAAAATAAAACATTACAAATACCAAAAGCAATGGAATCTTTTGGTGCCGATGGAGGAATAGTATCAAATTCGGTAGATATGTTAATTTTTATAAGAGCATTTTTTACAGGAAAAATTTTTCCAGAAAAATATATCATAGAAATGCAAAAATGGAATAAAATCTTTTTCCCAATGCAATCTGGAATTGGCATACATTTATTTAAACTTCCGTGGTTTTTTAATCCTACGGGAGCAGTTCCAAATTTTATCGGACATTCTGGATTATCGGGTGCTTTAGCGTTTTATGTACCTCAAGAAAATATATTTATTGTTGGTACAGTAAACCAAATAGCATATCCTGATATATCGTTTAAAACAATGATTAAATTAACATTAAAATTTATGAAAGCTATCAAAAATTGATTTCAGTAAATACATATTCAAACTTTAAACTTCAGATAAATCTATCCAACAAATAATTTTATTGAAATTAAAATTTTTAATAGGATTTTTTTGCGCTAAATTTGCGCTCTAATTGAAAATAAATGTCGCAAACACAAGAAGAAATTACTACACAAAATTTATATCCTTATCAACAAAAAGCCTTACAAGATATATTAGATTTTTTTGATCGATCTGGTGATAAAGGAAATCTGCTTTTTCAATTACCTACAGGAGGAGGAAAAACTATTATTTTTTCGCATGTTGCGCATCAATATATACAAAAAAAGGGAAAAAAGGTGTTAATTTTAACACACCGCATAGAGTTATTACATCAAACTTCTAGTTGTTTAGATGGCATAGGGGTAAGTAATTATATAATCAATTCGGATGTTAAAATTGTAGATGATGAAGATAATTATCAGTGTTTTATAGCTATGGTTGAAACCTTAAACAATAGGTTACAGCAAGATCATGAATTTATAAAAAATATAGGTTTGGTAATTGTGGATGAGGCACACAATAATTCATTCCGTAAAATATTCCAGTACTTTAGTAATGTTCATATGTTAGGCGTAACGGCTACTCCGTTAAGTTCTAACCGTAATTTACCCTTAAACAAAAACTATCAGGAATTAATTGTTGGTTCTTCAATCATGGATTTGGTTAAACATAACTATTTGTGCGAACCCTCTACTTATACCTACGATGTAAATTTAGGTAGCTTAAAGGTAGGAATGAATGGAGATTATACTGTTGCATCTGCCGAACGGTTGTATAGTGGTTTTGATATGCAAGAAAAACTTATAGCAGCATACAAGGAAAGATCAGAAGGAAAAAAAACTTTAATTTTTAATCCAGGAATTAGAGTAAGTTGGATGGTGTACGATATGTTTAGAGAATCTGGTGTTAAAAACGTAAAACACTTAGATAGCACTTTTAGCGAGCAAGAAAGAAAAAATATTTTAGAATGGTTTAGAAATACCGAGGGAGCAATATTATCCTCTGTAGGAATTTTAACAACTGGTTTTGATGAGCCAAGTGTGGAAACTATAATTTTAAATAGAGCCACAAGATCTTTAACATTATACCATCAAATGATTGGTAGAGGTAGCCGAGTAACTGGTAGCAAAAAAGACTTTTCGATTATAGATTTAGGGAATAATTACCATCGTTTTGGATTATGGGAAGATTACATAGATTGGCAAGATGTTTTTAGAAATCCAGATAAATTCCTAGATCAAAATTATTTTGATGAACTAGAAAAAGCCAGAGAGTTAAATTATTCCATTCCTGATGAAGTAATTGATTTATTCCCAATACAAACCGAAGATTTGTTTTTGGATATTACAGATGTTTACGAAGATGTAATAGATAGAGGAGAAAAAGCTGCTTTAGCAATTGATATCTCTATTCAAAATCATGTTACTATTATTGCGCTAAATAGTAAAGATTGGGATGAAGCTAAAATTAGAATTGATGCACTTGATGATAGCATACGCCATAGATTAAAATTATATACTAAATGTATTACAAAATCTACAAAAAGTTATTTTAATTATATCTTGGAAACGTATATGCGAAGGTTACAAAATGATGTAAAAAAAGTTTTAAGAGAAAGAGAATAGTTATGATATTTCTATAAAATATTAGCTAAAAAAATATAGCGATTGTGGTTTATTAAACATAGAATTTGTAACTTTAGAAATGCTTAAAAAAATCTTATTTTTAATTTGTTTTTTTATTTTAAGTAAAACATATACTAAAACTATCCAATCACCAACAGAAGCCGATAGTTTAGATAAACTTATATTACTTACACCAAAAGATACTAAAGCTATTCAAAACTGGATGATATTGGCAGAGTATTATTTTGATAAAAACCTATTAAAAAGTAAACAATACGCTGGAAAAAGTTTTCAATTATCCAAAAATTTACAAAACACGAAGGGTAAAGCAAATGCCTTATATCATTTAGCAAAGGTGGAGCGCACAAGTGGAAAATTAAACACTGCATTAAACCATATTCAACAATCCGAAAAATACTTCAAAAAAAACAACAATAAATTATTTATTGGTAAAACAACGTCCGAGCAAGGTAATATTTATGCAGCTATGGGTAATTTGGTAAAAGCTTTTGAATATTATCAAGAATCTATTGAAATATTCGAGAGTTTAGCATACGAAATCGGAATTGCATCTAGTTATAGCGATTTAGGAAACACCCATTTTTACCTAAAAAACAATCAAACGGCAATTAGATATTTTAAAAAAGCTATTGTGATTTTCGAAAAAGAAAAAGATTTTAAATCGGTAGCTCAGTTATATAACAGAGTTAGTAATGTTTATAGAAATTTAGGTGAATTTGAAAAATCATTAGAATACAACTATTATGCTTTAATGATTCAAGAAAAAATTAGGGATAAATCAGGTATTGCACAATCAAATTGTAACATAGCTAAAACAAATATCTATAAAGAAAATCTTAGTTCATCAAAAGGTTATATAGATTATTCCATAAAATTATTTAATGAAATTGGCGACCAATTAGGTTTAACTAATGCCTTGTTAATTAGTGCCGAAATTGATGTTTTAATGGGGAATTATGCTACAGCAAGAGAAATATTAGATAATTGTGTGGAAGTTGCACAAAATTCAGGCGCATTAAAAGAGCTAACACAAGCATACCAAATGTTAGCAAATGTTTATGAATTAAAAGGAAATCACGAAAAAGCATACGAAAATTTAAAGGCATTTACCGTTTTAAAAGATTCTTTATACTCCGAAGAAAAAACTAAAATTTTCTCGGAAATGGAAGTGAAATACCGAACCAAAACCAAGGAAAAAGAATTGCTAGAACAAAAAATAAAAAACAAACAAAAAACCAGTCAGATTTTACTTGCCGTATCTATCTTTAGCATGTTTGCTATTTCTTTTATAATTGTTATTATTTTGATGAATAAACGAAATAAGGAACGTAAAGAGGCTAATAAAAAACTAGAACTAACAAACGAATTAATTAAACGAAAAAATAAAGAAGTTATTGATAGTATAGAGTATGCAAAAAGAATACAAGATGCTGTATTAACTCCTCAAAAATACTTTAAACATATGTTTAAAGATCATTTTTTATTTTACCAACCGAAAGATATTGTAAGTGGAGATTTTTATTGGGCTTATCAATGTCCTATTACAAACAAATCTTTTTGGGTTGTTGCGGATTGTACAGGACATGGTGTACCCGGCGCATTAATGAGTGTAATTGGCTCAATTATGTTAAACGAAATTGTGGTAGTAGGTAAAATTCACGAGCCAGATAAAATAATTAAAAAACTATCTACATTTTTAAAAAAATACATCAATACCAGCGATAATATTAGTAGGGATGGTATTGAGTTAAGTTTATTTGTTTTAAACAAGGATAACGGAAAATTAAGGTATTGTGGTGCCAATGGAAAAGCTTTGATTATTAAAAATACTGGGGAATTAATCGATTTAAAAAGCAGTTCTTTACCTGTTGGATACGATCCGTTCGATAGAGAATATGAAGATTACGACGTAATGGAAATTGATGTACAAGCAAACGATTGGTTAATTGCTTTTACGGATGGTTATCCAGACCAATTGGGTTTTGAATTTAGGAAAAAATATAAAATTGGATTATTAAAGAATAATTTATCACTTTGGGTACACAATAACAGTTCTGTAATAGAAGAAAACTTAAAACAGTCCATGCAACAATGGATGGGAAATACCGAACAAGTAGATGATATGTTAGTTTTCGGAGCTAAATTGTAAAATTATATACATAATCTACACTTCTGTTTTATAATTATTATTCTGAGTTCGATTAAAATTATGAAATGAGAATTCAAATAGCTTTTCATAATTGAATCTGAGTATTTTCAGTCTTCTGAGTGCACAATTTTAATCTAATACCTATGTTTTTTTTGTAAAAATTAATTATATACAAAATTAAAAGTGAAAAAGAATTAATAGTAGTCTCGGAATAGTTCCCAGCTTCGATGTTTGTTTTGATAACTGATAGTGGATTTAGAGGGAGCTCTATCAATACCTAAATGATTTAGATTTCCTGTTGCAGAACGAAGACCATTGCTA
>Ga0209358_10002968_pt1 | contig 12680 bp, 10 predicted proteins | sample LauGreFa1BDMLBSN_2_FD_187574 | JGI IMG/M metagenome (GOLD analysis project Ga0209358, IMG submission 187574) | Freshwater lake microbial communities from Lake Michigan, USA - Fa13.BD.MLB.SN (SPAdes) (version 2) | ecosystem: Environmental > Aquatic > Freshwater > Lake | place: Lake Michigan, USA...
GCAGGTCGTGGCGTATGCGGCATTTGCCGTGATTCTCGCGGGATCGCTACGCGCGGCCGCGCCCCATGCATACCTCTCCTCGTCCCCCCAACCCAACGAGGAGAGTCGGATGCGCATACTGCAGAATCTCGGAGTCGTTTCGTCGATCGCCCTCACCGCGTCGGCCGCCACCGCGCAGAACGCGGTGCAGTGGCGCGTGGAGGATGGGGGGAATGGGCATTGGTATGAGTTGGTCGTCGCCGGCTCACCCGTCACTTGGGGTGTGGCGGACGAGCAAGCGAGACTGCGTGGCGGGCTGCTCGCCTGCATCATCAGTCCGGCAGAGAATGCGTTTGTTCTCTCCATTGACGCTTCAAATCCAGCCTGGCGTGATCTGGGTCCGTGGCTGGGTGGCTTCCAGGCAACCAACAGCGTCGAGCCAGCTGGCGGATGGAATTGGGTGAGCGGGGAGACTTGGGACTGGGCTGAGTGGACGGCGCTACCGGTGGGCGAGCCGAACAACGCCGGCTGTGGGCCCGGGAACGAGGATCGATTGCACTTCGTTGCCTGTGGTTCAGCGAGTCCGCACTGGAACGACATTCCCACGAGCGGTGGGACGAACTGCTGCGGCGGATCGCTCGCGATCTCGAGCTACATCGTGGAGTGGTCGTCTGACTGCAATAACGATGGCGAGGTTGACTATGGACAGATTCGCGCTGGCGCGCTCGCGGACTCGGATTCTGATGGTGTTCCGGATTGCTGTGAGTTCAACTTGCCTTGCCCGCCGTGCGCGGCGGACGTGGACTTGTCTGGGGGAGTGAACGGCGTCGATTTGGCCGCTGTTCTCAACAACTGGGGTACCTCGGGTGGGAAGCAAGCCCGGAGCGACATCAATAAGGATGGCATCGTCGACGGCGCCGACCTCGCCGAAGTGCTCAACAGCTGGGGCACCTGTCCGTGAGGTGAGTGCGCGCCCGCGCCACCGCGCAGTTCCGCTACCGCGTTCGCACGCGCCCCCATGCCCGATCTCTTCCCCACCACCCACTCCACCTGGCTCGTCGATCGACTGTCGCACGCGCCCGACGAGGCGCGGGCGCATGTGATGGCGAGCTACTTCGAGCCGCTCTGCGCATACGCGCGCGCGTCGAGCCTGCGTGCGCTGGGTGAGCCGGCCGAGCTCGTGAACTCGTTCCTCGCCGCGCGGCTCGACGACCACGCCTATCTCGTGCGCTGGTCGCAGAGCGGCATGCCCCTCCGCCGCTGGCTGGCGAACGGGCTGCTCACCCACGCACGCAACGACGCGCTCGCCCGCGCGCGCCGCGGCCGCGTCGGGGGCACCGTGCCGCCCGCCGAGCTCGAGCGCATGACCAACGCGCACGAGACCGACGCCCTCCTCGCCCTGGAGCGCGCATGGGCCGTGCGCACCGTCACCGAGGCGCACGAGCGCGTGCACACCGAGCTCGTGGCCGAGGGGCGCGCCGACTGGTGGGAGCTGTTCCGCCTGCACGGCGTGCAGGGCATGGCGTACGAGCAGGCCTGCTCGATCACCGGCATCGCGCGGTGGTCACGCGCCTCCGCGACACGCTGCGCGCCATCCTCGAGCGCGAGGGCATCCGCCCCGACGAGATCGACCGCGAGCTCGCGCTCATGCAGGATCTGCTCGGGTAGTTAGTCTGCGCGGGTGCCCGCCACCGACATTCCCGCCACCGAACTCGCGGCCGTGGTGCGTGCGGTGCGCACCCGCACCGCGCCCGATCGCCCGCGCCCGCAGCGATTTGCGGCATTTGGGCTCGGACTGGCCATTTCGCTGCACATCGCGGGTTCCCATGCATGGACCTCCTCGACCGCTCTCGTCGGCGGATCAGAGGAGAACCGAATGCTGCTCACCGCGCGTGGCTTGGCCGTTGTTTCGTCGCTCGCACTCTCATCCGGCGCGCTGGCGCAGAACGCCGTCCAGTGGCGGGTGGAGGATGGGGGGAATGGGCATTGGTATCAGCGGATCTACGAGGCAACTCCGCCTGTGATCGGCGCACTCAACAGCGCTGCGATTCGACGCGGTGCTCACCTGCTCACCATTTCCAGCGCAACCGAGAACCAGTTCATCAGCACCACATTTGGTGACACGCTGTTGGGGCTCTACTCCGCCAGTGCGAGTGAACCTTTCCGCTGGGGGAACGGCGAGCCCGTCGTCTTCACCAACTGGGGTACCTCACAGTGTGTCGCTGGTCCCTATCCGAACAACCCACCCGGTTCATTCAGATTTGTCATCATCGGAAGCAACTGCGTGGGCCAGGCTGGCGTCGCCGATGCATGGGACGATCTCGTGGCGGGCGATTTCGGAAGCGCGGTGACCGACTTCGTCGTGGAGTGGTCTGCGGACTGTGACAACGACGGACAGGTCGATTACGGGCAGATTCGCAACGGCGAACGCCCCGATGTCAATGGCAACAACATTCCGGATTCGTGCGAACAGGTTGGCGGACCGATCGGCGATGCGGTGCAGTGGCGGGTTGCCGATGGCGGTAATGGTCACTGGTACGAGTTCGTCCAGTCCGCTGTGTCGGTCTGCTGGCGGCAGGCGCGCGATGCCTCGGTCGATGCAGGCGGCCATCTTGTGACCATTACGACTGGGGCGGAGAGCCAATTCGTCACCACGCTCGCAGCTCCGCGCAACCCGAACGATGGCAGCTACGGTCCGCACATTGGTGCGACTTGCGAGGGCCAGCCGTGGGGCTCGTGGTACTGGGTGACGGGGGAGCCCTTTGCGTACTCTAACTGGAGTTCGGGTGAGCCGAACAACGCAGGCGGCGAGCAGTACGTCCATCTATTCGAGTGGCAGACAGGGCTCCGATGGAACGACTTCGTGGATTGTGGTGGGCATGTGCGGAGTTACATCGTCGAGTGGTCCGCAGACTGCAACAACGATGGATTGATCGACTACGGCCAGATCAAGGATGGGCAGCTCGCGGACGTGAATAGGAACAACACCCCCGACTGCTGCGAGCAGGGGCTTGACTGCCGCGCGAACGCTGTCCAGTGGCGTGTTGAAGACGGAGGAAACGGTCACTGGTATGCAGTCTGGGACCTCGGTCAGAACTTCGTCGCGATCGAACCTTGTGTTTCTGCTATTGAAGCGCTGGGCGCGAGTCCCTGCGTCTTCGATGATGCACAGGAGTGGGATTGGTGGCGCGCCAACTCCTCGGGACAACAGCGCTCCGGTATCGCGCATCACGGCCTGTATCGCGCTCCGCACCAGCCCTGGAGGACCTACGACGGTCTTGTTCCTCCGTTCACAGCATGGACTCCAGGCCTACCAAACAACCCCGCGGGGGACTACGTGGTTGCTATGTCTGTCCCGACCGCGAATGCATGGGAGGACTACACATCCGGTGATACTGGATTCCGTGTCTGGACAATCGAGTGGTCCGCCGACTGCAACAACGACGGCGTCGTCGACTATGGCCAGATCCGCGCTGGCGAGCTCGTTGATGCGAACGCGAACAACATCCCTGACTGCTGCGAGCAAGGCACGCCCTGCCCCTTTCCGCCACGTCAATGGACCGGTACCGGCTCGAATGGACACTGGTACTCCGTTGCTGTGAATCCTGCTGGTGACGTGCACTGGCGCTTCGATGATGCAGCGGCATATGCGCAGGCGCGGGGCGCGCATCTCGCGACCTTCTCCAATCTGCAGGAGAACGTTGGTGTTTACAACTTGCTGCAGCTCGGCTCCGGCTCTTTCGCCGGTTGGTTTGGTCTCGTCCAGGCACCAGGTAGCACAGAACCGGCTGGCGGCTGGGGGTGGATCACGGGTGAACCACTGTCGTTTACCCATTGGCAGCCAGGTGAACCCAACAACATGGGCTGCTACCAGTCAAGCGCGCCGCAGAACTGGGGCATACTCGAGGGCAACAATGCTGGCGGCAATCTCCAGGGACGTTGGGATGACGACGGTGATCCAGTGCCTGCATGCCAAAGCATGGTCGTGCGCGCGATTCTTGAGTGGTCCGCGGACTGTAACGGCGACGGCATCGTGGACTTCGGTCAGATCCGCAGCGGCCAGCTTCCCGACGCCAACGGCAACAACATCCCCGATAGCTGCGAAGCCATCACCGTCCCGACCGACTTCCCCACCGTCCAGGCTGCGATCGACTCTGTCCCCGTCGGCTCCCAGCGCGTGATCTCAGTCCTCCCCGGCACCTACACCCAGTCCTTCTCCCTCAACGGCAAGAACGTCGTCATCCGCGGCGCCGCCGACGGCACCACGATCCTCGACGGCACGGGCCTCCCCGCCTCCATCGCGACCTTCACGGGTGGTGAACCGGCAACCGCCGGCCTCGAGAACCTCGTCTTCCGCAACGGCACCAAGGGCTCGATCATCTACAAGGGCGCGCTCTTCAAGGTAGGCGGCGCGGTCTACGGCCGCGACTCGTCGGCGTTCATCCGCAACTGCCGCTTCGAGGGCAACCGCTCCGACTATGGTGGCGGCGCGTACCTCCTCTACTGCAACATGACGGTCGAGGACTGCGTGTTCTCGTCGAACACCGGCATCTCGCAGGGTGGTGGACTCATGGTCTTCGGCACGACCGGCGCCGTGCGCAACTGCAGCTTCACCGGCAACCAGTGCGGCATCGCGGGCATCGGCGGCGGAAGCGCCTTCAAGGCTGCGGGAACGCTCAATGCGGGCGAGACCGTGCTGTTCGACGGCTGCACCGTGACCGGCAACACCTCGGGCGTCGAGGGTGGCGCCGTGGAGTTCTACGAGAACGTCGAGCTCAACCCCGGCACGCTGCGGATCGTGAACAGCACCATCACCGGCAACCGCTCGGGCACAGGTGCCCTCAACGGTGCCGGTGGCCTCATGATCACCGGCCGCATGCAGAGCTGCATCGTCGACGAGGGCACGGTCCTCTGCGAGAACCTCCCGCGCAATGTCGAGGGTGCGTTCTTCATCGCCGGTAGTCCGACCATCTGCGACTGCCTCGCCGACCTCAATGGCGACGGCGTGGTGAGCGGCGGCGACCTCGGGCTCCTGCTCAACGCGTGGGGCCCAACCGCACCGAGCGGTGCGGGCGATGTGAACCACGACGGGCTCGTCGACGGCGCCGATCTCGCGCTCATGCTCAACAGTTGGGGTTTCTGCCCGTAAGCGGCACCGTCGTCCGCAGCAGGCGTCCGTCACATGGCCGATCACTTCCCAACCACCCACTCCACCTGGCTGGTCGAGCGCATCGACCGCGCGCCCGACGAGGCGCGGGCGCATGTGATGGCGCGGTACTTCGATCCGCTTTGCGCGTATGTGCGGTCATCGCGCCTGCGCGGGCTTGGTGAGCCGGCGGATCTCGTGAATGCGTTCTTCGCGGCGCGCGTGGCCGATGCGGGATACCTCGCGCGCTGGACCGCGAGCGGGCTTCCGCTGCGGCGCTGGCTGGCCAACGGGTTGCTCATCCATGCCCGCAACACCGCGCTTGCGGCACGGCGGCAGTCGGCGCGGCACGATGGGATCGAGTTCGAGGAGCTCGACCGCACTGCGCAGTTGCGGCTCGCCGATCACGAGACCGACGCACTGCTCGCGCTCGAGCGGCGTTGGGCGATCCGCACGGTCACTGAGGCGCACGAGCGCGTGCGCAGCGAGCTCGACACCGAGGGTCGATCGGCGTGGTGGGAGCTGTTCCGCCTGCACACGGTGCACGCCAGGACCTACGCGCAGGCGTGCGGCGTGACGGGCATTCCGCTCACCAGCGCGTCGAGCGTGCACCGGCAGGTGGTCGATCGCCTGAGGGCCACCCTCGTGGCCATCCTCGAGCGCGATGGCATCCGGCAGGAGGACATCGACAACGAGCTGGCGCTGCTGCAGGACCTGCTCGAGTCGTGACCATGCCGCGATTGCGTCGGGGGGTATGCTCCGCGCATGCGCGAGGTCCCGCAGGTTCCGTCGCCGGAAGACACCCCGATCTGTCCGGGCTGTGGCTACCTCCGCACGGGACTCGATGCGTCGGCGCTCTGCCCCGAGTGCGGTGCCGAGGGCATCGATCATTGCGTGCAGCTGCATGGCGTCGCCCGCAGCCTGCGCGCTGTGCAGCTCGTGGGGTTCGGGGTAGCTTCCAGCATCGCGTTGGTGGCGCTGTTCAATCTGCATCGCCCAGATGCGGTCACGGTGCTGCTCGTGTCGGCGTTGTCGGCCGCCTTCCTCGGCTACCGGCTGTTCAGGGAGCGCGAAGGCGGCGACCAGGAGAGGATCCTCTGGACGGTGCACTCCAAGGGCATCATTGTCCGCGACCGCGGCACGCAGACGCTGGTGCCTCGCGAGTCGATCAAGCGTCTCGATTGCGCCGAGTCGTTCCTCGGGCCCGTCACGCAGATCATGATCATCCGCCGCATGGGCACCATGTCGGGTGCGCTGGGTCGCACCCATGTCCTCTACCTCCGCGGCGAATCGTCCGCGCGTCGAGATCTCTGCGAGCGCGCACGGGCCCTCCTCGGGCTGACTTGATACCTCGAGTCTCGGCCACTCCATCTATCGAAGCCTCGAGTCTCATCCCCTTCCCCGCTTCTCTCCCCCATCTCCTCCCAGATCTCCTCCCCTGTGGCCTCCGCGCCCCCGTGAGAGAAAATCCCACCCACCACAATCTCGCAAATCCCACAGCAGCAATCCGAGATCCTCATCCGTCACCACCTACATTCCGCGCCCGTGACGGCGTGCGGACGCGCCGATCGAACATCGCGTGTGGGCGGAAAGGAGCTCGAACATGGTGGTCTTCTCACGACAGGATCGCGAGATCGCGCAGGGGATCTATCACGACATGGCCGAGGCCGTGGCGGCGGCGGTGAGCAGGCGCGAGGCGAGCATGCCGCGCGTGTACGTGGCGGCATTCCAGCATCGCTTTGGCGTGGACCTATGGGCATGTGCCACGCGCGAGCTCGCCGAGGCCAAGCTGGTCGATGTCATGGTGCGCGAGTGCGCACGCAGTCCCGACCTGCGCGAGCGGGTGCAGGAGCGCTTCGGCGCATGGCCGGCGCAGTCGATGGGTGATGAGCAGATCGAACAGTTGCTCGGCGACTGGCCGAGCCTGGCGGCGCAGGAGTGCCTGTGGGTCGCCGAATGCGACGTCGAGAGCACGCGACAGCACTCGCGCGGCTGGACGCACGCCGATCCGCCGTCTTCGGATTCGGTGGATTGCGATGCCGCTACGCCGGACTCTGATCCGGACGCTTGCGCGCACGGTCTTCACGCAGGATCGTCGTGACGGCCGCCTGCACCGCGGTGACGCCCCAGCCGGTTTCGGTGGAGATCCGGGCGATGTCCTCGTCGGTGGCGCCCTTCACCTTGCCGCCGCGCAGGTGGTCGCGCAGCGCCGAGGCGTACTGTGCGTCGACCAGCCGCGTGGGAAGGTCCTCCTCCACGATCGACTGCATGAGCGCATCGTCGATCACCTGCACGCGTTCGATCTGTGCCCGCGAGAGCACGGCCTTGGCCAGCGACTCGGTCCCGTCGGTCAGCGTGCCGAGCACGCGCTCGGTGCGGCGGAAGCAGGTCTCGGAGAGCGTGATGCCGTGGGGGCGCAGCACGCGCGCGAGGGCTGCTCGGAGTGCCTTGGGGTCGTTGCGCAGGTGGATCATCTGCTCGAACGCGTTGCGGAGCGCATACGACATGCGCGCCGGCAGCAGCGCGGTGCCGATGATGGTGCCACCTGGCTGCAGCATCGGATGGGCGTCGGCGGGCTTGTCACCGGCGCGGGCCGACTCGGCGATCTCGCGATCGCGCGGCGACTCCCACGGCATGCGCATGCCAGGGCCGGACTCCTCGCTGCGAGTCATCGGCTTGCCCGCCATGTAGTTGGCCACGATCTGGTCGCACTCCGGGTCGAGCAGCTCGATGTGGCGGATGAGCACGACTCCCCTGCGGTTGGCACGCAGGAGCGCGCGGCGCAGCTTGGGTGCGGGTAGCCCGCCGAGGGCATCGAGTTCCTCGACTCGCGCGGGCGCGTAGTCGCGCACGAGCGCGCGCGCGAGCAGCGTGGTGCCGGAACCGGGGCGGCCGTGCAGCACGATGTGGTCGAGCCGGCGGTTTTCAGCGAGCGCGTTCACGACATACGCCTCCAGCGTGTGCTGGACGCGCGTGTAGGTGGCGAAGTGCCGCAGTGTGGGAATCGCGAAGTCGATGCGCGAGGAGTTGGGGGCGGGGAAGGCAGGGGCCGCAGCGTCGGTCTTGCTGGAGTCGGACTTTCTGGAGTCGGGCTTCGGCTTCGCGGTACTCGGCGGCAGCGAGTCGGGCGACTCGGACTTCTTCCGGGACAGCTTGTCGGGTGCGCCGCCCTTCGGCTCATCCTCGTGAGCGTGCCTCGCGGTGCTCTCCGATGCCGTCTCTCCCGACTCGCCCCGCGTTTCTTCGAAGGCCTCTCCCGCTGCGTCGTCCATCATCGTTCGAGCTCCTTTGCGGCAAGTGTGCCGCGTGCGTACCCCCGTCATCGCCAGCTGTTGGCGTCCGCGCTGCCGCCGTTTCTCCCCTTGGCACCGCGTCGCTGCATCAATGGAACGGCGTCGCCCCGTGGCTTCCTCGAAGGAGCGTCGGAATTCGCCATTCCTCACCCGCCGGGCGGGCACCGGGCCTGAAAAGGCACATCGCCCGGCTGAACCCACGGGGCCGCGTGGATTCGGTCGGGCGATTGTGCACAAAGCCTGAAAGGCGACGGTGGCTTCGCGGGCGGCGGGTCGCGGGTTGCGCGGTACCCCGTACTTCCGGTCAGTATCAGCGAGCAGTGTCCCTGCAGACGCAGAACCGACCTCCGCTCGCCTCCCTCATCACTTGGTGGGCACGATGCCCTCGAGGCCGACGACGACCTTGACCATGTCGCCGATGACGCCCTTCTCCACGCCGTAGGTCATGCCGAACTCGCTGCGCTTGACCGTGAAGGTCGCCTCGGCGCCGCCCCGCTGGCCCATCATTGACGACTGGCCGGTGATCTCCACCATCGCGGTGATCGGCTTGGTCACGCCGTGCATGGTGAGGTCGCCCATGACCTCGAACATGCCGTTGCCGGCCTTCTTGGCGCCGGTCGACTTGAAGCTCATCTTCGGGAACTCCTTGGAGTTGAAGAAGTCAGGGCTCTTGAGGTGCCCGTCGAGCTTGTCGTTGCCGCTGTCGACGCTGTCGATGGCCACATCGATCATGAACGCGAGCTTGGCCGGGTCGTCTGACAGCGTGAAGGTTCCCGAGATGTCGTTGAAACGACCCCAGAACTGGCCCGCACCGGCGTGCATCACGCGGAACAGGGCGGTCGAGTGCACATCATCCACTCCGAACACGGTGGCGCTGCCAGCCGCGGCCGGCGCGGTGGAGGCGGCGGGCTTGGTGTCCTGCGCGGTCGCGGCCAGGCCAACGAAGGTGAGGGTGAGTGCGGTTCCAACGGTGAGGATCTTGCCAACCATCATGTGACTCCTGAATCGATGCGTTTGTGGATCTGTGCGACTGCAGCGGATCCACCCGCTCCCCCGGACATGGAGGGACGCGGTCCTACCTGAGACTCGGTCGCAGGTTTCGTCCTGCGAGCGCGTACGGATGCGGGTCGCGGGAGGCGCGAATGCACCACGGCCATCGGCGTGACCGATAGAGGGGCGATGGTAGGCAATGTGATCGCAATCTCCGAAGCTCTGGCGCTCGGGTTCTCCCGGGTCGTGCTGCTGCAGGTCTCCACGCCGGAGTGGTTGGCGTTGGCAGCCGCGGCAGTGCTGGTGTTTGCGGGGTTCGCCTTCCTGATCGGTCGCCGAGCGGACATGCCCCGCTGCCCCCGCTGTCGACACGCACTTCCGCCCCATGCCCCCATGCCGTCGGGCGTCTGTAGTGAGTGCGGAGCATCTATTAGAAGTCATAATGACTGCATAAAGAGACACCGCGCCCCTGTTACAGGGTCAATTCTACTCTGTGTAGGCATCGTTTCCGCCGGATATGGGGTGGGTGATGGGCCGAGGACCTGGTTTCTGAAGCAGGTACTCCCTCGATATCGAGTGGATTCGACACAAACGCACGGCACCTTGGTGATCCGTCTCTCCAGCCCGCGTTGGCCCGATGACGCAGCGCTTCCCCTCGTCGAGGTCTCTCGCTCAGGGCGAACCGTGTTCCGATCCACCATGTCCTATCCATCCGCCGGGGAGGTACTGGCTGCGACCGCGGACGGAGACGACGCCACGCGGTACGTCTGGATCCGCTCCGATTCGGGCGGCTCTGGCGGTTTCTCGACCACCTACCTGTTCCAGACCTCCAACGACGACGAGTTCCTTCCTGCAGCCCTCCTCGATAACGGCGTGTTCGTGTCCGCCGCCCCAGGTTCCGATCGGTCGGTCTGGCGACAAGCCGACCTGAGCTACCGCTACTGGATCACCTCCGGTGCCGGCAGCCCCACGCCCACCCTCGAAGCCGTGCCGCGGGAGATCCCCGGCGGACACCAGATCCGCTTTCTCGACCCGGCTCCCAACGCAGGTCCGACCGCCGAGCAGCTTGGCACCGCGCTCGACCGACTGCGCGACGCCAGTGCCAACGCCACCGACTCGGAGCGCATCCTGTCCAGCACCTTGCGGCCGTTCCTCGACCTGGTCTACGCGGGCCGCGCGCCCGATGCCTGGCGTTTCCTCGACGACGCCTTCGATGCGCGTCTTGCGGCCCTGCTCGAGAGCGGCGCGGTGAGCGACCTCCCCCGCTCGCGTGAGGCGTTCCGCGCGGTGCTGCACGAGCAGATGCAGCGTTCGCCCTTCCATCAGGAACTGCTCCGCCGCAATGGTGGTTCGATCGCACCCCGCGACCGCTAGCATGGACGCATGCTCGTCCGTTGCGCGCCGTTCGTGCTGGTCTGTCCAGCGTTGGCCCCGTTGTTCACGCTTGGGTCCGTGGCACTGGCCGTTCCCCCCACGCAGCACGGTGACGGCTCCGCCAAGCCCGCCGTCGCGCCGCCGACCGATGCGGGCGTGAAGATCAAGCCCGTCGCCGGACTCGGCAAGTCGACCGTCGCCACCTATCCCCTGGTCGACGACCCCGTGGCCTTCTGCATCGACGAGCAGGGCCGCTTCTACTTCGCCGAGAGCGACCGCCAGGACCTCGGCGTGGAGGACAACCGCCACAGCTCGTACTGGCTGCTCGACGACATCGCCTGCGAGACCGTCGAGGACCGCCTGAGGATGTACGAGAAGTGGGCCTCCAAGCGCGAGGGCGGCATGGCCTACTACAGCAAGCACGCCGACCGTGTGTCGCGCGCCGTCGATAGCGACGGTGATGGCAGGCTCGACGCGCGCACCCTGTTCGCGGGACCGTTCAACGAACCGCTCGACGGCACGGGCGCGGGCCTCCTCGCCCTCGATGGCGACATCTTCTACACCAACATCCCGCACCTCTGGCGTCTGCGCGATCCCGACGGCGACGGCGTGGCCGAGTTCCGCCTCAAGGACTCGTCTGGCTACGGCGTGCGCGTGGCGCTACGCGGCCACGATATGCACGGACTCGTGCTCGGCTACGACGGCAAGATCTACTGGTCGATCGGTGACCGTGGCTACCACGTGCGTACGGCGGATGGCGAGCTCCTGCACGACCCGCGCTCAGGCGCCGTGTTCCGCATGAATCCCGACGGCAGCGAGCTCGAGCTCTACCACACGGGCCTGCGCAATCCGCAGGAGCTCGCCTTCGACAACGAGGGCAACCTCTTCACCGGCGACAACAACTCCGACGGCGGCGACAAGGCGCGCTTCGTGTACTGCATGGAGGGCGGCGAGACGGGCTGGTCGATGGACTACCAGACGCTCGAGGGCGCCAACCAGCGCGGTCCGTGGAACCAGGAGGGCATCTGGCACCTCCGTCCCGATCTCGCGCCGCACAAGGTGAGCGAGTACCCGCCGCTGCAGCCGGCATGGACGCTGCCGCCGCTCGACCACGTGGGCGCTGGTCCGTCGGGACTCGTGTTCTATCCAGGCATCGGCCTGCCCGAGCGCTACGACAACCACTTCTTCCTCTGCGACTTCCTCGGAGGCGACAGCTACTCGCGCGTGCTCGCGCTGGCCGTCGAGCCCGTGGGTGCCGGCTTCAAGGTGGTCGACGAGCACCCGTTCGTCGAGAACGTGCTGCCCACCGATGTCGACTTCGGCTACGACGGCCGCATGTACATCAGCGACTGGGGCGGCGGCTGGGGCTCGGGCGACAAGGGCGAGCTCTACGCGGTGTGGGATCCGCAGCGGATCACCGATCCGCGCATCGCCGAGGTCACGCGGCTCTTCGCCGAGGGCTTCGCGCACCGCGACGCCGACGAACTCGCGTCGCTCCTCGCGCACGCCGATCGCCGCGTGCGCCAGCGCGCCCAGTTCGCGCTCGCCGCGCGTGGTCGCGCCACCACCGAGCTCCTCGGCGACATCGCGCAGCACGGCACCGACCGCTTCGCGCGCATGCATGCCATCTGGGCGCTCGGTCAGCAGGCCAACGCCAAGCTCCGCGAGTCGAGCGCCCTCGAGCGGCAGTCGCTCCGCGGCGAGCTCGATCCCGCCTCGTTCGTGCTGCCCATCCTCGACGACCGCGACGCGGGCATGCGCGCCCAGGCCGCGCGCATGCTCGGCGAGGCGCGCTGCACCGATGCCGCGGAGAAGCTCGGCGAACTCTGCAGCGACGACTCCGCCCGCGTGCGCGCCTTCGCGGCGATGGCGCTCGGCAAGATCGCGGCACGCGAGCA
>Ga0209358_10002971_pt1 | contig 12676 bp, 10 predicted proteins | sample LauGreFa1BDMLBSN_2_FD_187574 | JGI IMG/M metagenome (GOLD analysis project Ga0209358, IMG submission 187574) | Freshwater lake microbial communities from Lake Michigan, USA - Fa13.BD.MLB.SN (SPAdes) (version 2) | ecosystem: Environmental > Aquatic > Freshwater > Lake | place: Lake Michigan, USA...
CCTGAGGATAAGCTTCTTTGAGTGCAGACAGCCGCTCAGGACCGGGACGCGTATCGGCGACGCGCAGATGCGCTCCGGCCTGCGCAAGCCAGAGCGCCATTGCCAGACCGGATTCACCGAGTCCGAGTACCAATACCTGTTTGTTCTGATAGTCCATATCGCTTTATCGCAACTTCAAGGTCGACAGCCCGACCAATACCAGCATCATCGTGATGATCCAGAAACGCACGACGACCTGTGTTTCTTTCCAGCCTTTTTGTTCAAAGTGATGATGCAAAGGTGCCATCAGCAATACGCGCTTGCCGACCCCGGTGCGCATCTTGGTGTATTTGAAATATGCTACCTGCAGCATCACAGACAAGGTTTCAACGACAAACACGCCCCCCATAATGAAGAGCACGATCTCCTGACGAACAATGACGGCGATCGTGCCCAAGGCACCGCCGAGCGCCAATGCACCAACATCACCCATGAAGACTTGCGCGGGGTAGGCGTTGAACCACAAGAACGCCAGACCAGCGCCCGCCATCGCACCGCAAAAAATCAACAACTCGCCCGCACCGGGTATATGCGGAATCAGCAGATATTTCGAATAGGTTGCGCTGCCAGTCAGATAAGCAAACAAACCCAGTCCCGTGCCCACCATCACCGTGGGCATGATGGCCAAGCCATCCAGACCATCCGTCAGATTCACCGCATTGCTGGTGCCAACGATCACAAAATAAGTCAATGCAATAAAACCCCAGACACCGAGTGGATAGGTAATCGTTTTGAAGAAAGGCACAATCAAATCGGTCTTGGGGGGCAATTCCATGGCGAAGCCGGATTGCACCCACTCGGTGAACAAGGCCCAGACTTTGAGATTGGTAGGACCTGATACGGAAAATGCGAGATAGAAAGCAGCCAGTAATCCAATCAGCGACTGCCACAAATATTTTTCGCGCGAAGCCATGCCATTCGGATCTTTGTAAACGACCTTGCGATAGTCATCGACCCAGCCGATCACGCCAAAGCCCAACGTCACGATCAATACGGGCCAGAGAAAACGATTGCTCCAGTCACCCCATAACAGGGTGGAGACTGCAATACCAATCAGGATCAGTGCGCCACCCATGGTGGGCGTACCGGATTTGATCAGATGGGTTTGTGGTCCGTCGGTACGTACTGCCTGACCCACCTTGAGCGTGGTAAGCATGCGAATGACAGCCGGACCAGCAATGAGGCCAATCAGCAAAGCCGTGAGCGTGGCAAACACGGCGCGGAAGGTGATGAAGTTGAAGACGCGCAGTGCGCCGATCTGATCCTGAAAATGTTGGGCGATCCAGAGCAGCATCTCAGTGGCCTCCCGTCGGCTGACCGGTCAGGTGATTGACGACACGCTCCATCTGCATGAAGCGAGAGCCCTTGACCAGTATGCTGGCACCAGCGGGTACGCCGGCGATGACTGCGGTGAGTTTATCCATGTCGTCAAAATGCACGGCACCTTGACCGAATGCCTGAGTTGCATGACGTGCCAGTGTGCCTAGAGTAAACAGTCGATCGATATGATGCGCGTGCGCATAGGCACCGATCTCTTCGTGAAATGCAATGCCCTCAGTGCCAACTTCACCCATATCACCCAGTACCAGCGTGCGTGGTGATGGTGCGGCGGCCAGTACATCAATTGCGGCGCGCACTGAGTCGGGATTGGCGTTATAGGTGTCATCAATGACCAAAGCACCGTTGGCTGCTGTCTTGCGCTGCAATCTTCCAGCAACTGGCGCGAAATTCTCGAGGCCACGCACGATGCTGTCAGCATCAATACCAATCGACATCGCCGCTGCACAGGCGGCGAGCGCATTGCGTACGTTGTGTACACCGGCGGCAGACAGCTGAACGTTGAATTGCGTATTCGGTGCGATGATCTTGATCTGGCTACCGAAATCTTCCGCTTGCCATTGTGCGCTGATGTCACATGACGCACCCAGACCAAAGGTATGTATGGTGCGCTTGCCGGCATAGCGCCGCCAGAGCGCTGTGTATTGTTCATCACCCGGAAAAATCGCAGCGCCTGCATCACCGAGTCCACGAATCACCGCACCGTTCTCTTCAGCAACAGCAGCAACGCTGGCCATGAATTCCTGATGCTCGCGCTGCGCGTTGTTCACTAGACCAACGGTGGGTTCGGCAATTTCGGTCAGACGTGCGATTTCACCAGGATGATTCATGCCCATTTCGATCACAGCAGCACGATGACGGGCTTCCAGTCGAAACAAGGTAAGCGGCACACCAATGTCATTGTTCAGATTGCCGGAGGTCGACAGGTAATTGTTCTCTCCATACGCTGCCGCAAAAATCGACGCGATCATTTCCTTGACCGTGGTCTTGCCATTGCTGCCGGTAACGCCGACCACGGGTATCGCAAAACGCTGACGACATACCTGTGCGATCTGTCCGATTGCATGACGGGTATCGGGTACGATCAGTGCAGGCAGTGAAAAGTCCTCAGGTACGCGCTCGGCCACGACTGCTGCAGCACCACGAGTAGCGACTTGCGATAAAAAATCGTGCGCATCGAAACGTTCGCCCCGTAATGCCACGAACAGATTGCCGGCAGTAACGGTTTGGCTGTTTGTCGACACGCCTGAAAATTGTGCAGACGCGGTCACGCGCGCACCGGCAATCGAAGGCAGCAGATCAGCAAGGCTTGCCTGCATCAGTGGCCTCCGTTGCGTGTAGCACGCGTGGCCAGCGCCAGCGCAGCATGATCGGCATCACGGAATGCAAGGCGACGACCTTTGACTTCCTGATAATCTTCGTGGCCTTTGCCTGCCACTAGCACCACATCATTTTTTCCGGCATGGCGGATCGCATGCAGTATCGCGCTGGCGCGATCTTCAATTACCTGCAGTCTCGTGCCAGCGGGTTCAGCACCTGCAATGATCTGAGCGATGATGTCCGCCGGATCTTCGGTACGCGGATTGTCACTGGTAACGATCAGATGATCGGCCACCAAAGCTGCTTTGCCCATGGGTGCGCGCTTGCCTGCATCCCGATCGCCGCCACAGCCAAATACACACCACAATTCACCGTGCCGCATCTGCGCAACGGGACGCAGCGTCTGCAATGCCTTCTCAAGCGCATCCGGCGTGTGCGCGTAATCAATGACCGCCAATGGCGCATCAACACCACCGAGCTGCTGCATGCGCCCGGGCACTGCTACCAAGGACTCGAGTGCCGACACAACGGTCTGCCATGACATACCTTGACTGAACATCACGCCGGCAATCGCGAGAACGTTGCTGACATTGAATTGACCTATGAGCTGCGTTCGGACCACGCCCTGCCCCGAGGGCGCATGCAACATGAAAGTCGTGCCGTGCTGACTCACGCGGATATCCCTAGCACTTAGCAGACTGATGTCCTGTGGCGTGTTCGATAGTTGGTGTAGGTCGGTACTGTAGCCAATGACGCCAAGATCGGGTTTACGTTTGCGGACATGCGACAGCAATCGCTGACCCATTGCATCATCCAGATTGATCACCGCGTGCTTGAGACCGGGCCAGTCGAACAACTGCCTTTTTGCGGCCTCGTAGGCCTCCATGGTGCCGTGAAAATCCAGATGATCGCGGCTGAAGTTCGTCAGAACGGCAACATCGACATGCAACTCATGCATGCGTCGCTGAACCAAACCAATGGACGATGCTTCTATGGCCAGCGCAACTGCACCCTGCTTTTTCTGTTCTGCCAGCTCGCGATGCAATTGCACAGCGTCTGGGGTCGTGAAGCCAGTCGTATTGAAAATTCCGCTTGTGCCATTGCGCCACTGACCTATGCCCAGCGTACCGACGACTGCAGTGGTCATGCGCTGCAGAGAGAGTGCCTGGCCAAGCCACTGTGTGCAGGATGTTTTGCCATTGGTACCTGTGACAGCGATACACAACATGTCGCGATCAGGTTGGCCATACCATTCATGCGCGATGCGACCAGCCACCCTCGCCATATCATGCACGGGCAAATGCGGCAGCATCAGGCTGTCGTCCCATTGAAAATCGCCCGCATCATCAAAGAGGATCGCGCGTGCACCGGCTTCGACCGCTTGCGCAATATAGTCGCGTCCATCACCCGACTCGCCGGGAAACGCAAGAAACACATCTCCGGTGCGCACTCGCCGAGAATCTGCGGTCAGCTGAGCACCGGGTACAGTGTCACGCATCCACTGATGGATGTCGGCTGTCGTGATCATGGCGGCGGCCATCACATACTCTCCGCCACCGGTATCGCTGGCATGATCACGTTAGCCACCGAGGTGTCAGGCGCGATATTGAGCGAGCGCAGCGTGTTTGATGCGACTTTCGAAAAAACCGGTCCTGCGACTTTGCCACCGAAATGCTGACCACCGGTGGGTTCGTCAATCATCACCGCAATGATGATGCGTGGATTCGATGCAGGGGCAAGCCCAACGAAAGATGCCACATATTTGTTCACATAACGACCACCCTCGACCTTGTGCGCCGTCCCCGTCTTGCCTGCAACGCGGTAGCCGCGCACTTGCGCATAAGGTGCCGTACCGCCGGGCCCGACAACGCGCTCCATCATCTCGCGCATTTGCATTGCTGTTTTTTCAGTAATGACGCGCTGTGGCTGAGGGAGTTGTGTCACTTTTTGGAATGACAGCGGAATGATGTCGCCATTGCGGGCAAAAATCATGTACGACCGCGCAACCTGAATCAGCGACACCGAAATGCCATGGCCGTAACTCATTGTGGCCTGATCGACGGGCTGCCAGTTCTTGTAGGGCCTTAAACGACCGGCGACGGCGCCAGGGAAGAAGGAACGCGGCAGCGCCTGACCATAGCCCACAGCAGTGAACATGTCCCACATCTGACGTGACTGCAGTTTCTGTGCCACGCGGATGGTACCGACATTCGAGGATTGCTGGATTATTTGCGCCACGGACATGCTGGGCGGATGACCGTGTGAGTCGCCGACGGACTTCGATCCAAAAGTAATTTTGTTAGGTGTATCAAGTACGGTATCTGGCGTGACCAGGCCTCGGTCCATCGCCAGTGCTACCGTGAAAGGTTTGAGCGTCGAACCTGGCTCGAAGGTATCCGTGAAGACGCGATTGCGGACGTGATTAATATTACGCCCTTGACGCTCATTCGGATTGAAGGTTGGCATATTGGCCAGCGCCAGTACTTCGCCGGTCTGCACATCAAGCACCACAATCGCGCCCGCCTTGGCCTTGTGTTCCTCGACTGCCTGCTTCAGGTGGGTAAATGCAATGTACTGGATCTTGCTGTCAATCGATAGCGTGAGATCGCGACCATCTTGAGGCTCGCGTATGTAGGCGATATCTTCAATCACACGGCCTTTGCCATCACGAATCACACGGCGACTGCCGGTTTGTCCGGCAAGTTCCTTCTGATGCGAATACTCGATACCTTCCAGACCTGCATCATCAACGTTGGTAAAGCCGAGAACATGCGAAGCGATCGGACCCGACGGATAGTGGCGCTTGTACTCCTTGCGCGCATAGATACCGGGAATACCGAGCGCAATTACCTGATCAGCGACTTCGGGCTCCACCTGCCGTTTGATCGGTACGAAGTTGCCGCTGGCATCCAGTTTTTTCTTCAGCTCGGGTACGCTGATTTCGAGCAGCTGCGCAAGTTGTTTTAATTTATCGGGTGTTACCTCGACCGCATCGGGAATGATCCAGATACCTTTGGCAGGTAACGAGGTCGCCATGACTTCGCCATTACGATCGAAAATTTTGCCACGTACTGCTGGCAACTCCAGCGTGCGCGCATAGCGCATTCTTCCTTTTTCTTGCAGGAAGTCCGTAGTCATCGCCTGCAGCCAGAATGCACGCAAGCCAAGGCCAAAAAAAGCAATGAACATCAGGAACAATACAAAGCGCGAACGCCACGCAGGCAGCTGCACGGCCAGAATGGGGCTTGGCGAGAAGGGTACACCTCGTGCGGCGGCTTTGCGGCTGGGTGCGCGCATCAGCGACCTCCTACCGTGATGTACCGCGTACGATCCGTCGTGGGTACAGTCATGCCCATGGACTTTGCCATCGCATCAATGCGGGCGTGCTTGGCGAGATTGGATTGCTCAAGCTGAAGCTGCGACCATTCCGTTTCAAGCTGCTGCTGACGCAGCTGCGCTTGCTCGAGCGCGATGAAGAGTCGGCGCGCCTGATGCTGTGAATTGACGAGCAGTAGCGAGCACAGTACAAGCAGCGCCAGCATCGGAATGAGTGAACGCTGATTCATGCCGCCACCTCAGGCAGGCGCATGGCACTGCGCATGACAGCCGAGCGAGCACGCGGGTTGCAAGCTATTTCAGCATCAGACGGTTTGATGCGGGCGAGCAGCTTCATCGCCGGCTTGGGAAGATCGGCAGCACGAATCGGCAGCCGACGGTCAGGCTGCGGTACGCTGGCTTTGGAAGCCATGAACCGCTTGACGATGCGATCTTCAAGCGAATGAAAACTGATCACCACCAATCTCCCGTACGGCGCGAGTAAGCCGTATGCCTGTGTCAAACCTGCTTCAAGTTCTTCAAGTTCTTTATTGATGAAAATCCGTACAGCCTGAAAAGTCCGGGTGGCCGGGTCCTTGCCTTTTTCGCGGGTCTTGACGGCGCCAGCCACGAGCGCGGCAAGTTGTCCTGTGCTGGTGATGGGCTCGACTGCCCGGCGAGCAACAATCGCCTTTGCAATCTGAAAAGCAAACCGTTCTTCCCCATAATCGCGAATCACTTTCTCCAGGTTGTCCTGTGTTTCTGTTGCCAGCCACGCCGACGCCGGCATGCCGCGCGTGGTGTCCATACGCATATCCAGTGGACCATCAGCACGAAAACTGAATCCGCGCTCGGCCTGATCGACCTGTGGTGACGACAGACCCAAATCCATCAGCACCCCATCGACCTGCGACATGCCTCGCGAAGACAGCGCTGCCTCCATCGTCGCAAAGCTGTCGTGCACGACAGAGAAACGCTGATCTTCAGCAGCCAGTTGCTCTGCGACGGCAACGGCCTGTGTATCCTTGTCGAAGGCGATCAGATGTCCTTGCGTCGACAATTGCCCCAATATTTTTTTACTGTGGCCGCCACGGCCAAATGTGCCGTCAATGAAAATCCCGTCGCGACGTGCATCGCAAATCTCGAGCGCATCAATCGCCTCGTCCAGCAGCACCGTGCGGTGCTTATACTCAGGCACCGTGATGTCATTCATGGGGTGCCGTCAGAAAGAAAAATCGTTCAGGACATCGGGCATGCCGGCAGCAATGGCCTGCGACTCGCTCTCCTCGAGTTTGGCGGCATCCCAGACTTCGAAATGGCTGCCCATTCCCAGCAACATCACTTCACGCGTCATGCCAGCGGCTGCGCGAAGTTCCGGCGAAATCAGAATGCGACCCGCGCTGTCCATCTCGACATCACTGGCATTACCCAGAAAAATGCGCTGCCAGGCCCGTGCCGACATAGGCCAGGCGGCGATCTGTTCGCGATGGATTTCCCAGACAGGACGAGGGAATAACAAGAGGCAACCGTGGGGGTGCTTGGTCAGCGTGACGCGGCCTTCGCTCTGCAGCGCGAGCGCGTCACGATGCCGGGCCGGAATCGACATCCGTCCCTTGGCATCCATACTCAATGCGGACGCACCCTGATACACCTCGCCAGCCTCCTCGATCGTCAAAAGACCCTGAACACCCGTGATGCCCATTTGCTGGAAAAAGAGAAACTTTTTGTCCCACAAAAAGACACTTTTTCACACTGACGCTCACTTTAGAGGATCGCGAATTGTCGGTCAAGGAATATCCCGCACCGAAAGTGAGATTTTTTTCAATAAAGTCAAGGACTTAGCGCAACTACTTGAGATTAGCTTGAAGAAGAATAGCCTTGAGAAATGAAGGACTTAGATGCACAAGTGAAAGTAGAACCTGAGTAATACACATGTGTTTGCGGATAGCAAACTCGGAGATTAAAAAGATGTAAAGATCATCAGGAAGCTATGAGCATCTCGGCCATCCCCGCCAGATTCGTGCGACGGGGGTAGAGCCCAAGGTTGGAGTGCAGATTTCCAAACGGATACTGATTCCGCGTGTCAGACGGAGGGCATTTCGCTCAATGTGATAACCGTCTTCTGGTAGGTCGGCCCGGTGGGATCGTTATAGGCTTGCCGAATTTCTTCTTCGGCTTTACCCCACAAATTATCCCGGCAGACGGGGCCTCCCATGACCACGTCATCTTTTCTGTAGGTGACTTTACATTTTGTATCGGGCAGAAAAACAATCTCGCTTTCGGCATAGTGCATCAGGAATGCACGAGGCAAGAGCCGACACAGTGATGCGCTGAAATACAGATTACTCAGCAGCGCTCTAAAAAGTGAAGCAGGCCGATAGGCCGGATTCTGTTTCCCTGCCAAGCGAGCCCGACAGCGATGACAGTCATTCCTCTAGGCCCCAAATTGCTCTGGGGCTCAAGCTCTCTACCCGCACGCTCCGCGAGCAACATCAACGCGTGCCTATTTGAGATTGCTCCGGATGGAGGTTACCGCGTTTCACCCTTTGCAGCTTGCGCTGCAAAGACTCGTCTCTGTGGCCCTATTCCGCGCCTCACGGCGGACGGCCGTTAGCCGTCACCCTGCTCTATGGAGTCCGGACCTTCCTCCCGCGCATTGCTGCGCCAGCGACTGTCTGGCCTGCTTCACGGACTCGATTGTAATCTCTCGGTGAGGTATTGACCGTGAAGCTGACGATTAGCCGAAGACCGGCTTGCGTTTCTCGAGAAATGCCGAGAACGCCTCTTTCGCATCGGGCCCTTGCAGCAGCCGCATGAAATGTTGCAGTTCTTCCTGCATCGCGGCATCGACACCCGCTGCCAAATCTTTTTTCATCAGCTGTTTGGTAATACGCAGGGATTCTGCAGGAAGCGCTACCAGTTTTGCTGCCTGTGCTGCGACGAAAGAAGACAGAGCGTCCGCTGGCATGACCTTGCTGACCAGACCCATCTGCGCCGCTTCATCTGCTTTGAACGCTTCACCGAGCAATAATTTTTCTGCAGCACGCTGATAACCTGCCAATCGCGGGAACAGGCAACTCGATGCAAACTCGGGACATAGTCCGAGCTGAGTGAAGGGCATCGCGAAACGCGCGTTCTCTGCGGCATACACAAGATCGCAATGCATGAGTAGAGTCGTACCAATACCGATCGCCATACCGCTGACTGACGCGATGACGGGCTTTTCTGCATGGCGTAGCGCGTTCATGAACAGCGAGACGTGCGAATCACCGGGTTGCGGCGGATATTTCAGAAATTCTTCGACATCGTTACCGGCGGTGAAGATGCCGCCCTCACCTGTGATCACGATAGCGCGTACAGACTTGTCGTTTGCAGCGGTTGTTAGTCCATCAGACAGCGATTGGTACATCGCGCGGGTGATGGCATTTTTTTTGTCAGGGCGATCAAAGGCGAGTGTAGCGACGCCATCGGCGATGTGGAATTTTATGGTCATTTTTTGCTTTGTTTATTTTATGAATTTGCCGCTGGGGTGATTGGTACTTAAGGCGCTTCGTATTATTTATCAAAGGCAGCGGGTGCACAACGAAAGACACTGGATCGACCAGACACCCAACGACTACATACGCTCAAAAATCCCTGCCGCACCCATACCGGCACCAACGCACATCGTCACCATACCGTATTTCAATTGGCGACGGCGCAATCCGTGGATGAGCGTGGCCGCGCGTATCGCGCCGGTAGCACCGAGCGGATGGCCGAGCGCAATCGCGCCGCCCAGCGGATTGGTCTTTGCTGGATCCAAGCCCAGATCCTGGCGCACGGCGAGCGCTTGCGCTGCAAACGCTTCATTGAGCTCTATCCAGTCCATCTGATCCAGCGTGAGTCCGCCCAGTCGCAGCGCTGCGGGTATGGCTTCTTTGGGGCCGATGCCCATGATCTCTGGTGGTACGCCTTTGACTGCAAAAGACACAAAACGCGCCAGCGGCTGCAGATTAAATTGCTTTAGTATTTTTTCACTGACGAGTATCAGCGCACCCGCACCGTCCGACGTTTGCGAACTATTGCCCGCAGTGACGGTACCTTTGGCAACAAACACGGGTTTGAGTTTGGCTAGCACTTCCAGACTGGTATCTGCGCGCGCACCTTCATCTTGCGACACGGTCTTGGTGAGTGTTTTTATCTGATTGCTGTCCAGATCAGGAAATTTTTCCACGACCTCGATGGGCGTTATTTCATCCGCACACTCGCCACTTTGTTGAGCGGCGATGGCACGACGATGTGATTCGAGTGCGAAGGTGTCCTGATCTTCACGACTGACCTTCCATTGCTGCGCGACCTTCTCTGCCGTCAGACCCATGCCATAGGCCATACCAATATTGTCGTCTTTGAAGATACCCATGTTCATCGACGGATGATGTCCGGGCATGGGAATCATGGACATGGATTCAACGCCGCCTGCGATCATCACATCGGCTTCGCCGGTACGTATGCGATCAGCTGCCATCGCAATAGCCGTGATACCAGAGGCGCAGTAACGGTTGACGGTGACGCCCGCGACTATTTTAGGCAAACCTGCCAGCAGCACAGCCATGCGCGCCAGATTCAAACCCTGTTCGGCTTCGGGGAATGCGCATCCGATGATGGCATCTTCAATGGTGGCTGGATCGAGATTGGGTACTTGCGCGAGCGCTGCACGTATCGTGTGCACGAGCAGATCGTCGGGACGTACATGTCGAAAGACGCCCCGCGGTGCTTTGCCGATGGGAGTACGGATGGCGGCGACGATGTAAGCTTCTTGAATTTGTTTGCTCATGGTGAGGTGCTCCTGATGCTTCGTGGTGCGAATAGCTTCATGTCGATGCCAGCGCTTGTTAATTCCTCACCGGCTTCCCCGTCTGCAGCATGCCCATAATCCGCTCTTGCGTCTTCGGATTCGCTAGCAATGACATGAATGCCGCACGCTCCTTGTCCAGCAACCACTGCTCACTGACAAGACTGCCCGGCTCGATATCACCACCGCAAACCACATCGGCAATCAAGGTCGCAATGTGCTCGTCATGGGCGGAGATGAAGCCACCTTCGCGCATATTCACCAGCTGCGCACGAATAGTGGCAATGCCATAGCGGCCCGTCACCGGAATCAGCGTGGGCAGCGGTGGCCGATATGCTGCATCTGCCAAGGCCAGCGCTTGTGTGATGGCGACATGCAATAGCTCGTGCGCGTGCAGAACAATCACATCATCCGCTTGCAGATAACCCATGCGACGCGCCTCGTGCGCGGATTTGGCAACCGCTGCGGTGGCCGCCTGCGTAAAACGATCTTTTAGAAACGGGAATATGTCATTGCCTTTGGCGTCCTGCGCAGCACGCAGCGAAATTTCTTTCAGGCCACCACCGGCAGGCAAGAGACCAACACCTACCTCTACCAGTCCGATATACGACTCCAGCAAGGCAACGCGTCGGCTGGCATGCATCATGAGCTCACAGCCGCCGCCAAGTGTGAGCCCACCCACGGCAGCGACTACGGGCACGCTTGCATATTTGATCCGCATCTGCGCGCGCTGAAAATTCGCAACGACAGGCTCGATCGCCTTCACGCCACCCATCATGAATACCGGCAGCATCGCTTGCAAATCTGCACCTGCCGAGAATGCACCGCCCTCGGCCACATCAGTTTGCCAAATCACGAGGGCACGATAATTTGTTTCAGCCTCCGACACGGCACGCTCAATACCCGCGATGACCTCCGGCCCCATCACATGCAGCTTGGTTTTGAAGGAAAGGATCAGTACATCACCATTCAAATGCCAAAGGCGTACGGAGGCATCTTCATGCACTGTGGAGCCCGCCACCGCAGGACTGAGGTGATCATCACCGACAACCGATGCACGAAATTGCTGCCTTGCGTAGACAGGCAAATGCGAGCGCGGTACGTAAGCCTGCTTTGACGACGACCAGGAACCTTCGGGGCGATGCACACCGTCGCGCCCATCAAACACCCAACCGGGCAAGGGTGCCGAAGATAATGCGCGCCCGGCATCAATGTCGTCTTTCACCCACTGTGCGATTTGCTGCCAGCCCCCTGCCTGCCAGAGTTCAAATGGCCCCTGCTGCCAGCCAAAGCCCCAGCGCAAAGCCAAATCCACGTCACGCGCGTTATCGGCAATGGCATGCAAATGTACCGCGATGTAATGAAATGCATCGCGCAGAATGGCCCATAAAAATTGGGCTTGTGGGTGGCTTGCCTCATGCAAGGCCTTGATGCGTTTGGCCGGATCTTTTTCCTTGAGTATACGAACGATCAGATCATCGGCCTTTGTACCAGAGGGTACGTAGTCGTGCCGACTCGGATCGAGTCGCAAGATGTCTTTACCTGTTTTTTTATAAAAGCCAGCGCCAGATTTCTGACCTAGATGTCCGTCGTTAATCAGTCGCTGCAAGACCGGAGGGCTTTGGTACAGCGCGTGAAAAGGGTCCTCCGGCAAGTTGCTCTGCATGGTGTGAATCACATGCCCCAAGGTATCCAGACCGACCACATCGGCAGTGCGAAACGTGCCTGACTTGGCGCGACCCAAACGAGTACCTGTCAGGTCATCAACCAAATCATAAGAAAGTCCGAATATTTCCGCCTCTCGGATGATCGCCAGCATGCCGAAAATAACAA
>Ga0209358_10002972_pt1 | contig 12675 bp, 11 predicted proteins | sample LauGreFa1BDMLBSN_2_FD_187574 | JGI IMG/M metagenome (GOLD analysis project Ga0209358, IMG submission 187574) | Freshwater lake microbial communities from Lake Michigan, USA - Fa13.BD.MLB.SN (SPAdes) (version 2) | ecosystem: Environmental > Aquatic > Freshwater > Lake | place: Lake Michigan, USA...
ATTCTTCACGATGCCTGCGATCACGCCGGTGCTCCTTGCCTTGCTCGCCGAACTCGCATGCTCGGCCTCGCCTTCGGATAGGGGCGTCGAGGCGACATGGAAGTACCGCATCACCTTTCCGCCGGCGTCCCTTGCTCCCGGCGTCCCGCCCACGCTCGAGGGCATGCTGGCCGTCGTGGCCCGTGGGGACGCGGCGTGGCTCAGGGCTGAGGACGGTGGCACATCGCACGCACTGGCGACGCCGCCGATGGAACTGGTGTGGATGTCGATCGATTCCCCCGTCTTCCTCCGAACCGGTGTCGGGTCCAGTGCGATCGTCAGGGTGCAAGACCATGGGCCCGTCGATGGGCGAATCGTGGATGCGGGGTTGCTCGCCGGTGTTCCAAGTTTGGTGCCCCCGTTGGACATCCTGCGTATCGCGGAGCTCGAGGCACTCGAGTCGACTGGCGGCGCCGTGTCCGAAGCGACGGACGTGCGAACGCTCAGGGTGCCCGAGGCGCTCGCGGGCTCGCGCATCGCGCCCCTCTCGATCGAGGTTGGTTCGCCGAGCGGGCACCGCGATGCGCTGCGTGCGCTCAGAATGCGCAGGATCGGGTTCGAAGCGCCGGCAGACGGACTGCCCGCAGCGGGCGGGGGCGAGGTTGAGGCGCTTCGATTCCTCGCAATCGGTGATCGCTCGATCGTCGCTGAAGCAGAACGTCGAAACTATGCATGGTGGCCTGGCCGAACCTCCCCGGATGTCATCCGGACGGAATACACGCTGGACTCGCATGCCGCCGCACCAGCAGATGTCGACGAACTCGTCGATATCCGCAGTTGGTGTGTCGCCGGCGTGACGGTCGTGGACGATCGCGAGGCGAGCATGGGCGTCATCGGCGAGTCTGTCGTGACGGTCCGCGGAGCGCAGTATGCGCTTGAAGCGCCATTGTCCGCCGAGTGGGTCTCGGGCGGCGACCTGCTGACGCGACGCTGTCGCGCCGAATCGGCTACGACATGGGGATCACTTGGCTCGAGCGGTGTTTCATCGACCGTGGGCGATACAGCACCGTCCCCACTGCGGGGAACCTCGATGAGCGATGCCGCTCCTCGCGGTCTGTGGGTTCTGATGGCGGGCATCATGGGCGTGGCGGTGATCTGGATTGCATGGCGCATAGCCGTGAATCGGTTGCGTGCGGACCTGCGGCGGCCGGCCATCGCCATGGCGGCGCTGCTTGCGGTCGGTGCGATGGTCTGGCTCTGGCGTACGGCCGACTTGACACCGCGCGAGAGCATCATCGACCTTGGCACGGCAGCAGTCGGCGATGTCGAGGTGCAGGTCATCGGAGCGGCTTCGATCCGCCACCCCGAAGGGCGTGCACTGGGCGAGGAAGTGCGTATCACGGGCGTCGTTCCAAGCTGCGGTTGCCTGCGTGCGGAAGGCCTCGGCGGGCCGGTGACGGCTGAAGGAACCGTCGTGGTCCCGTTGCGATTGTCTATCGCCTCGCTTGGTCCTCGGGAGGTGCATCTCGATGTCACCTTTTCAGATGGTGCAACCCAGAGGATGCTTGTTCGCGCGACGGGAGTCAGGCCAGAGGATGGCGCGATACTTGTCTCCGCGGCGCCTCGGGCGATGGTCCTTCGCGAGCAGAGCATCCATCGGCTGCGCGCCATTGTGCAGATGCCTCCCGGGTTCGATCCGCGCGGAGCGATGCCGGAGTGGATCCTGCCAGCAGGGGTGCGCGTGACCGACGGATCGTGCACCGTTGTTCGCGCGATGCGGGCTTCGCAGGCTGATCTGGTGATTCTCGAAGCTGCGGTCCGGTGTGGCGCAACGGCCGAAGTGTCGACGGCGGCTCAGGCCGAGCTCCGGGTCGGATCGACGGTATTGGCCACGATTCCTGCGTTCGTCGCACGATGAGCTGCCGCGGCGGTGATTGGTTCGCACATGGTTGAGCCATCGGGGGCTGAGCCATCGGGTCTCAGTCAGTCGGGCCGATCGGACGCAAGCGTGCCCGGATCGCCGTCATGCGTTGTCGGAGCGTGGACGGTTTGGCTCCCAACTCCTCGCCGATGGCCGCCCAGGTATCGCCTCGGGCGCGTCGAAGCACGATCGCGCGCTCATCGTCGCTGAGCCCGCGGAGCATGCGGTCGACGGCATCGAGGTCCGTGCGATCGTCGGCCGCTTCGTGCGATGATGGAAGTTCGTTCTGCGCTTCGCTTGGCGGTTTGACGGTATCCGCGGCGCGAGCGAATCGAACAGCGTCCAGCGTGCGCTGTCTGCGCGCCTGGAGCCTGATCGCATCGATGAAGACCGATCGCGCGACGGTGAACGCGAGGCGTAGTGCATGCGTGCGCTCCGCAACGGCGCCCGTGCGTCGCATGGCCTCGATGAGTCGGACCATCGATGACGACGCGAGGTCGCTGGTCATGAGATCACAGCCGCGGCGCGGACCGCGAAGGCGCCGAATCCGCCTTGCCAGGATGGGCCGGATCTCGGTCAGGAGCGCGCTCCACTGCGCGGACTCGCGAGCGTCGCGTGCAAGAGACGTTGATTCGTGGTTTGAATTCGGCCCTGACATATCTATTCCGCCGTTGCAAGTCTCTCACAGCCTACATCGCGGCTACCTCGGCTGCCAGCAGCATTCCGCCGAACACGATGATTGTCACCGCTGCACCCACGACGACACGCCATCGTCGCGTCGCCGCGACCTCGCTGGCGACCGCGTCGGCCAATGCGGCGGCATCCATGTCGCGGCCCACCGCACGCGTCGCGCTCCGCGCAAGCGCGCCAGCCACATCCAGTCGAAGCCATGCGTCGAGTCGGCCTGCACTGGGGATGTGCCCAAGTGCCGCTGCGACGATGCACATCGCGAGTTGCTGTGAATCCCGCTGTGCGGAGGCAGATCCGTGCTGCACTCCGTTGCCGAAATCGATGAGACGGAGCTTGCCGTCATCGCCGAGCAGTAGGTTCGCCGGGCTGATGTCGCCGTGGACGATCCCGCGGTGGTGCATGGAATCGAGCCCTCGCGCGATGTCGAGAAACTCGTTGGCGAGCTCATCGGGATCCAGGTCGCACTCCGCAGCGATGAGCGCGGCGAGCGGAGTGCCCTGGACCCGCTCGAACGCGATGAATCCGACTGCGCCTTCGCCGTCACCGGTCGAAGTGGCATCGATGGTGCCGCATTCGAGCACGCGCACCGTGCAGCGGCAGGCTGCGCGCGTTGTTCGTCGCGCCTCGGACTCCCAGGGCGTCGGTTCACCCGCGTGCGCGGTCCCCCGTATCCCTGGTGGCATTGCACTCGGAGCTCGCAGCTTGAACTTGACCACTGCGTCCTTCTCCTCGCCTGTGCAGCGGTCGACTGCCAGTGCGACGACGCCCTCGCTTCCTTGACTCAGTTGGTCGACGATCTGAAACCGTCGGCGTCCGTCGGCGAGCGGTGAACCGACTTCGGTCGGAAGGTCGACACCATCCAGCACCGGGGCCGAGAGATCCATCGTGAGCGCCGCGCGGCGGAGGTGCGGCGCCCACCGCGGATAGCGCTGTACAAGCCGAGCAACCAGCCGGTCGCGATCGGATCGGACGATTTCCACCACCTGCGCGGCCACCTCAGCGGCAGCCAGCGGGTTCCGGATGGGATCAACCGCCTGCGCATAGCGCCGGATGGTGGGCATCATCAGGTGCTCGCGCACGCAACGCTCCGCGTCAGCGGCGACAAGCGCCGCGAGCGTCGCATCATCGGCCGTGTCGGCCTCGAACGGAGCTGGTCCGCGACGATCAGTCCGCACGGATCGCCCTCTGGATCGTCCGGTGAAGCCTTGCAAAGGCGAGTATCCAGACCAAGACGCCCAGGACGGGCGCGATGAGCGGAAGGCGGTCCCGGAACGCGGTGCTGCTCAGGGCAAGGGCGATCAGCGCGCCCGACCAGAGCCCGAGCGGCATCCATGCGTGGCGCGCGATGCCGGCGCAGCGCCCGCCGTGCACCATCGTGCCTGCGCGCCACACCGCGCATGCCGACAGCGTCGTGAGGAGCGCGACCAGCAGGTACACGATGGTGACGACGATGCTGACCGAGGGCGCCACCTCTGGGCCCGTGATTCGCAACGGAACCGCGAGCCGAAGCAGGGCAGGGAGGAGCAGGAACCCGACCGCAACCGATGGCGAGGGGAGTGCCCGCTCGAGCCAGCGCCACCATGCGCCGAGTGCGCTTCTCTCGATCACCTGCGGCCCAAAGGCACCCCAGACGGGAATGCTCCGCGCAAGTAGGTCGAACCAGATCGCGATCGCCACCGCGGATCCGAATGCAGCGGCGCGCAGTGTCACGAGCGCGATCCCGAGGACGGCCTCGAGATCTGGCCCGGAGAGGCCAAGTTCCGACTGTCCGAATGTGGACTGGCTCAGCCGCACGATGAGCAGCGGCACGAAGACGAGTGCAACCCAGATCGCCGCCACCACCGCGCCAGCAAGCCACGCCCGCCGGCAGCGTGCGTCGATCCGCACCCAGGTGGGGCGGTGTGATTCGACAAAGTCGCCACGCTCCCGTGCGGAGCGGTCGTCATCATCGGAGGGCGTGGTGCGGTCAGGGCAGATCACGAACGGGGTCTCTCTTGCGCAGTCCGGCCAACGGTCCTCAGACCGTGGCGCATACTGACAACGACAGGTCGAGCTCGTCAATCGCCCGACCTGCGAGCCGATCGCAGGTCGGGCGGCGGCGGCGGTCGAGCACAGGCAAGGGGTTCACCATACGACCGTCTGAAACGGGTTCCTTGTCGCTGAGGTCATTTCCCCTCCACACCGTTTCCCCGGATCGCGTGTGAGCGATTCCCAGCGGATTGTCGGAAACCCGCTCCCCCCCGATGCGCACCGCGCTCGTGTGCGACCGCCGCCGCGGCCTGCTCGTCGAAGCGCGTGTCATCTGCGGCGGCGTGAAGGGCGGCACCGCCTACGGCGCCACCGACGAACTCGGCTACCGCATCGCGCGCGACCCCGTGCGCGTGAAGGACTTCCAGGCGACGGTGCTGCATCTCCTGGGGCTCGACCACCTGCGGCTCGGCTACATGCACGCGGGGCTCAACCACCGGCTGACGGGCGTGCAGGGGGATGCGAGGGTGATCCCGGGGCTCCTCGCGTAGCTGCGCGGCACGAGTCACCGCGACCGTGCACCCTCGACATCGATGGCGTACACGCCCTTCTGTGCGGTGACGAACAGCGTGCGGCCGTCCTTGCCGCCGAGCGCGCAGTTCGAGGGGCGCTCGGGGAAGCGGATCATGCCGAGCGGCTTGCCCTCGGGCGAGAGCACGAACACCGCGGCGCGCGCGGGGAGCGTGATAAACACGTTGCCGCGCGTGTCGACCGTCAGGCCGTCGCCGCCGATCGATTCGCGGGTGCCGCCGGGGATCTTGTAGAAGACCTTGCCTTCGCCGAGCTTGCCCGGGCCCTCGATGGGGTAGGCCATCACCTCGAGCGAGAGGTAGGGCACGACATAGAGCGTCTTGCTGTCGGGAGAGAGATGGATGCCGTTGGGGGCGACGACCTTGTCGCTGCGGAGGACCTCGATCGCGTCGCCGCCCTCGACGGGCACGAAGTAGACGGCGTCGGGCGCGTTGCCCTCGCGCTTGCGTCCGATCACGGGCGCGGTGAACCAGATGCCGCCGCTGCGGTCGAGCACGAGGTCGTTGAGCTTGCCGAGCGGGGCGCCGTCGGCGCGCTTGCTGCACACCACGCGCGTCTCGCCCTTGACGGGGTCGATCGACACAAGCGACTGGGTGGCGGCCTGGCAGCCGAAGAGGGTGCCGTCCTTGGCGAAGAAGAGGCCATTCATGCCCTTCGACTCCTTGAGCACCACCTTGGCGCCTGTCGGGTCGAGCCGCAGCACCTGGTTGTTGGGGATGTCGGTGAAGTACATCGCGCCATCGGGCGCGCAGGCGGGGCCTTCGGTGAAGGCGTGGCCATCGGACCACTTGTAGATGGGCGCTCCCTTGGCGACGACGCCGAGGATGTCCTCGCCCGCGGCGCTGTCCTTCTTGGGCCAGGTGGCGGCGGGGGTGGGCTCGGCAGGCGGGGTGGGCGGAGCCGCGGCGGGGGCGGTCGCCGGACTCGTCGCGTTCTGCGTGGAGAGCATGGCGGCGACGGCGAGCGTGGAGAAGGCGGTGGTGAGGATGGGCATGGGGAGTTCCTCAGGCGGGTGTGCGATCCGTCGGGCGGTCTGTTGATCCGTTGCGCATTGGATCCGTCCGGGCGAGCGGCGCGGTGGGGCGCTGAGACTCGGCGCTCTCAACTCCGCCGCGGTTTCGGAAGCGTAGCCGCCGCCTGCGTTTGGTGGGGTCGGCCCGTGGTACGCTCCCGCGCCGCGGGGTTCGCCCGCAGCAAGTTTCCCGACGGGAGTTCCGACGATGGCGTCCCTGAGCGAGCTTCTCTTCACCGCGCCCGCACCGTGGTTCACCATTCCGGCGCTGATCGGCACGGGCGGCTACCTGGTCAAGCTCGTGTTCGGCGTGGGTGACGACGACGGTGGGATCGGGGACGACGCCGGCTCTGCGGGTGGCCACTCCGACATCGGCTCGACGGCGCTCTCGCTGCATGGGCTCTTCACCTTCCTCATGGGATTCGGCTGGGGTGGCCTGGCCTGCCTGCACGCGCTCGAGTGGAGCGTGCTGGCGAGCGCCGCGGGCGGCTTCGGCACGGGATGCGTGTTCATCGGCCTGGTGGTGGCGGTCATGCGCAGCGCGCGGCGACTGCAGTCGAGCGGCAACATCGGCCTGGCGGAGCTCGTGGGCAACGAGGGCGAGGTCTACACGGCGATCCCCGCCGCGGGCAAGGGCGTGGGGCGCGTGCGCACCGTGCTCGGCGACCGCGAGCGGTTCGTGTCGGCATCGACCGATGGTGGCGAGATCGCCTCGCGCACGCGCGTGGTGATCGAGCGGGTGAACGGCGACAACAGCGTGCTCGTGCGACCACGGGACCGCGCTTCTGGGTGAGATGGGCGGCGACGGCCGCGGAAGGATGCACACATGGCACTGGAGATCGATGGACTGGCGGCGTTGTCGGCACTCGCGCAGGCGGGTGGCGTATCCGAAGCACTGTCGGGCGCCGTTTCTGGCGCGCCGCTCGTGATCCTGCTGGCCTTCGCGGGACTGCTCGTGGTGCTGGTGCCGGCGATCTTCATGGCGAGCCGGTACCGCCGCTGTCCCTCGAACCGCATTCTGGTGATCTTCGGACGCGTGGGCAGCGGGCGGGCCAGCCGCTGCCTCCACGGCGGCGGCGCGCTGGTGTGGCCGCTCATCCAGGACTGGGCGTTCCTGTCGCTCGAGCCCATGGTGATCGATATTCCGCTGACGGGTGCGCTCAGCCTGAACAACATCCGCGTCAACGTGCCGTCGACCTTCACCGTCGGCGTGTCGACCGACCCCGTGCTCATGAACAACGCAGCCGAGCGCCTGCTCAACCTCAACAGCACCCAGGTGCGGGACCAGGCGCAGGACATCATCCTGGGCCAGCTTCGCCTGGTGATCGCCACGCTCACCATCGAGGAGATCAACAAGGACCGCGAGAAGTTCATGACGCTCGTGAACGCGAACGTCGAGCAGGAGATCAACAAGATCGGCCTCGAGCTGATCAATGTGAACGTGCGCGACATCACCGACGAGGTGGGCTACATCGAGGCCATCGGCAAGCGCGCTGCCGCCGAGGCGATCAACCGCGCCAAGGTGGAGGTGGCGCAGCAGGAGCGCGACGGCGCGACGGGCGAGGCGCTGGCGGTGCGCGAGCGCGAGGTGAGCGTGTCGAAGGAGCTCGCCGAGGCCGAGCAGGGCAAGAAGGCCGCCATGAGCCAACAGCGCGCGGCGGTGGCGGCGCTCGAGGCGCAGGCGGTGTCGGCCGAGGTGGCGGCGCAGCGCGACCGCGAGGTGTCGATCGCGCAGCGGTCGGCGGAGACGATCGCCGCCAAGAAGTCGGCGGAGCAGGAGCAGCGCATCCGCGTGGCCGAGGCGGAGGCGGCGGCGGTGACGGGTGAGAACCTGTCGCGCGCCAAGATGGCCGAGGCGGAGGCGCAGCTCGGCGAGGTGCAGGCCGACAGCCGGCGCCGACGCGAGGTCGCGGCGGCCAAGGCGGCCGAGGCGATCCTGGTGGCCGAGCGCGAGCAGGAACTCGCGCGCATGGCCAAGGAACTCGTGGCGCCGCAGGAGATCGAGCGCAAGCGCATCGAGATCGCGGCGGCCGCCGAGGCGGAGAAGCGGCGCATCGAGGCCAAGGGTGAGGCCGACGCGGTGATGCTCAAGTACCAGGCCGAGGCGGAGGGCGTGCGCAGCGTGCTCGAGGCCAAGGCCGACGGCTATCGCCGCCTGATCGAGAGCTGCGGAAGCAACCCGCAGGTCGGGCCGACGCTGCTCCTCATCGAGCAGCTCCCGCAGCTGGTGGCCGAGCAGGTCAAGGCGATCTCGTCGCTCAAGATCGACAAGATCACCGTGTGGGACACGGGCACCACCCGCGATGGACGCAACACCACAAGCGACTTCCTCGCGGGCATGGTGGGAAGCCTCCCCCGGCTGCACGAGCTGGCGCGGCAGGCGGGCATCCAGCTGCCATCGGCGCTGGGCAAGGTCGACGAGGCGCGGCAGGGAATCTTCGATGCCGACAAGACGGACGGCGCGGACGAGGCCTCGGAAACCGAGTCGCCGCGTCGTGCGCGCTGAGGTCCCCGCCAACTCGCCGCCGCCTGGCTATTTGGCCGGTTTCGTCGCCGCGGCCACATCGACCAGCATGCCCGGCTGCACGAAGGCGGGCGGATTCTCGAGCGCATAGATCACCTGCATGACGCGGGTATCGATGCGCTCGCTGTTCTCGCCCGTGAGGGTGCGCTTGGGGGCGATGTCGGGCACGATGCGCACGAAGCGCAGCGGCACCTGCAGCTTGCTGCCACCGCGGATCGACGCGACGGCCTCGCCCGAGGTGTCGAAGCGCCAGCTGTCGAGTTCGTCGATGTCGGTGCGGACATGCAGCGTGGTGAGGTCGCCGAGGCGCAGCAGGGCGGATGCGTTCGGTCCCGCGGCCTTGTACTCGCCGGGACGCGCGTCGAGCTTGAGCACCGTGCCGTCGATCGGGGCGCGCACGATGAGGAGGTCGCGCGCCGTGGTCGCCTGCGCGAGCTCCGCCTCGGTGCCGGCGAGTTCGGACTCGGCGGTGCGCACATCGCTGCGGGCGACCGCGAGGTCCTCGGGGTAGGTGCCGATCTCCACGCGCGCCAGCTTGGCGCGGGCGTCGGCGAGGTTCGCGTCGGCGAGCGCCACGCTGAACTCGAGGGTGGGCTGCTCGTTGGCGGTGGTGCCGCGATCGGTCACCTTGAGCAGGCGCTCGAGCCGGCCCTTGGCGTCGCTGAGCGCCGCGGCGCGCGCGTCGACGAGCGCCTTGGCCTCGGCGAGATCCTCGGCGCGGGGCCGGGCCACGAGCTGCGCCACGCGGGCCTCGGCGGCTGCGACGCGCGACTTGGCAGTCTCGACCTTGGCGCGCGCGGCGGCGAGCCTCGCGTCGGCGTCGCGGGCGTCGATCTCGATGAGCGGCTGGCCCTTGGTCACGCGGTCGCCTTCCTTGACCATCACCTGCGCCACGATGCCGCCCACCTGCGTGCCCAGCAGGATGGTCTCGCTCGACGGCTCGACGATGCCCACGCCCGCCACGCGGTTGGGGAAGGGGATCGGCGCGGGCGCGGCGGGTGCCGGGCCCGTCCGGGGCGGCGCGTTGAACCTGGCGACGGCGAGTCCCGTGACTGCGAAGCCGCCGAGGGCGAGGATCGGGAGGGCGATCAGTCGGATCTTCATAGTGGCTTGCTTCCTGCGCGGATCTCGATGTTCTTGATCAGTCCGTCGTCCATCTGCGCGATGCGGTCGGCGAGGTGGAAGATGCGGTCGTCGTGGGTCACGACGATCACCGCGCGGTCGTGCTGGTGCGAGCGGTCGCGGATGAGCGACATCACGCGGCGGCCGAGCTCGGCGTCGAGCGCGCTGGTGGGCTCGTCGCACACGAGGAGGCGCGGCTCGTGGATGAGCGCGCGCGCGATGGCCACGCGCTGCTGCTGGCCGCCCGAGAGCTTGAGCGGCGCGCTCTTGCCGCGGCCCTCGAGGCCAAGGGTGGCGAGGAGTTCGTTGGCCTTCTTGACCGCGGCGCCCACCGATTCGCCCTTGAGGACGAGCGGCACGGAGACATTCTCCGCGACCGTGAGCTGGGGCACCAGGTTGAACTGCTGGAAGATGAAGCCGACGTTGTCGCGGCGCCACGCGCTCAGGCGGTCGCGGCGCAGCGCGTTGAGGTCCTGCCCGAACACCTCGAGCTCGCCCTTGTCGCGCGAGAGGAGTCCCGCGAGGATCGAGATGAGCGTGGTCTTGCCGCAGCCCGAGGGCCCGACGAGCATGGTCATCTCGCCCGCGGGCACGTCGAGGTCGACGCCGCGCAGCGCCCGCACGGCGCTTTCGCCCTTGCCGAAGGTCTTCTCGACCGCGCGCAGGCGGATGGCGAGATCGGTCGCGGTGGTTGCTCCGGCCATCGTCACGCCCCCTTGAACACATCGGCGGGGTCGAGCCGCACGACCTTCCACATGCTGATGACGCTGGCGAGCACGCAGATGACCAGCACCGCGCCCGCGGCGATGAGCGGGATCTGCCAGAGCATCTTGAACGCGAGCTTGCCGCCCGCGGCGCTGAGGCCGAACGCGCTCACGGCGCCGAGCCCGAGCCCGAGGCCGAGCACCCCCGCCACGAGCGCCTGCAGCGCCACCATGCCGAGCAGGAGCCGGCTCGACGCGCCCATCGCCTTGAACGCGCCGAAGTAGCGCAGGTTGTCGAGGGTGAAGTTGTAGAACATCTGCCCGGCGATGGCCACGCCCACGAAGAACCCGAGCGCGATGGCGATGCCGAAGTTGATGGGGATGCCCGTCTCGCGCATCCAGTAGCCGAGCGTGCGCATCGAGTAGTCCCACGGCTGCATGGCCTCGAGCCCCGTTTCGGCGCGGATGCGCGCGGCGAGATCAGCGGGGGCGACGCCTTCGTTGGCGCCCACCAGCACCGTGCTCATCACGCGCCGCGACGGCGGCGCGTAGGTGACGGCGCGCGAGTACACGGTGTAGATCGTGGGTGCCGCGACGAAGGTCTCCGCGCACCGGACGAGCCCCACCACGCGGGCGCGGCGCTCGTTGAGCTCGATGATGTCGCCGATCTCGACGGGTCGCATCGGGGCGCTCGGATCGAACACCTGCCCCGGCGCTGGCACGGCGCCCGGCGGCAGGTCGGCGGGAAAGCGCAGCTGCTGCTGGCTCGAGCCCACCTCGATCATGACCGCGTCGGGCATGCGCAGGTCGGCGATCGAACCTGCGACCACCTCGGCGGGAGCGCCCGCGAGTGTGTCGTCGTCGATGCCCACCACATCGCACACCTTGCGCGAGCCGTCGGGCAGCGTGGCGACGAGAAGGCCCTTGTAGAGCGGCGCAGCCCACGCCACGCCCGTGACGCCGCGCACCCGCGGCAGCGCCGTGGCGCGGAGCGGCTTGGGCTCGTCCACATACGACTGCGTCGGGTCGAACACCCAGAGGTCGACATGGCCCACCTCGCCGATGAAGGCGAAGGTGCGGCTCATGAGACCCACGAAGATCGACGCCTGCTGCGCGATCAGGAGCGAGGCGAAGCCGAGTCCGAGCAGGATCCCGTAGAACTTGGCGTTGTCGCCGAAGAGCATCTTGATCGCAAAGCGGAACATGGGCCTACTGCTTCGCCTTCCCGGAGGACGCGGTTCCGGGCTGCGTGGCGCGCGCCTTCTCGCGCCGGGCCTCGCGCCAGGCGGCGTACGCCTCCCACGCGATCGGCAGCACGCTCACGATGATGATGAGCAGGATGACCTTGGAGAAGTTGTTCTTGACGATGGGGATGTTGCCGAACAGCGCGCCCGCGCCCACGAAGCCCACCACCCAGATGAAGGCGCCGATCACGTTGAAGGCCAGGAAGCGGCCGTAGTTCATGGTGCCCACGCCCGCCACGAACGGCGCGAAGGTGCGCACGATGGGCACGAAGCGCGCGTAGATGATGGCCTTGCCGCCGTGCTTCTCGAAGAAACGCTGCGTCTTCTCGAGATGGCACTTCTTGAGGAAGCGGTACCTGCCGCTGAAGGCCGGCGGGCCGATGGCCTTGCCGATGTGGTAGTTGAGCGCGTCGCCCAGCACCGCCGCGACGAAGAGGAGCACCATCATGAGCGGAATGCTCAGCCCGCCCTGCGCCGCCAGAGCGCCCGCCGCGAACAGCAGCGAGTCGCCGGGCAGGAACGGCGTCACGACCAGCCCTGTCTCGGCGAACACGATCGCGAACAGGATGGCGTAGGTCCACACGCCGTGGCGCGCGATGATCTCGGCCAGCGCCACATCGAGCTCGGTGAAGAGCCGCAGGAACTCGTGCCAGAGCTCAGCCATGCTTCGGTCCTTCCTTCGCGTCGCCGTCCTTGGCCGTCATCACCAGCGACAGCAGCATGGTGCCGCCGATGAGCGCCACGATCACGCCGAGCGAGAGCGGGATGGGCACATGCCCGCCGAAGACCGCCGGCAGCACCGTCATCTTGAGGCCCACCCACACCAGCACCAGGCCGAGGCCGTACTTGAGCAGGTGGAACTTCTGCATCGCCTCGGCCACCACGAAGAACATGGCCCGCAGGCAGAGGATGGCGCAGAT
>Ga0209358_10002973_pt1 | contig 12675 bp, 12 predicted proteins | sample LauGreFa1BDMLBSN_2_FD_187574 | JGI IMG/M metagenome (GOLD analysis project Ga0209358, IMG submission 187574) | Freshwater lake microbial communities from Lake Michigan, USA - Fa13.BD.MLB.SN (SPAdes) (version 2) | ecosystem: Environmental > Aquatic > Freshwater > Lake | place: Lake Michigan, USA...
TCCCCCACCACTAATTGCCGAAAGCAATTGGTCGTACTGAGACGGATCTGAAATCACCGCAACAGAACTGTGATTTTTTGCAGCTCCACGAAGCATTGCTGGGCCACCGATATCAATCTGCTCGATACTGTCTTCAAATGAAGCACCTGCGGCAATTGTCTGCGCGAATGGATACAAGTTAATGATTACTACATCAAGTGGTGCAATATCTAAGCCCGCTATTGCGTCAAGATGATCTGGATTGTTTTGATCCGCCAAGATTCCGGCGTGAATTCGAGGGTGCAAACTTTTAACGCGCCCATCCATGATTTCCGGAAAGCCTGTGTACTTGCTGACCTCTGTGACAGGTATTCCGGCATCAACCAAATTCTTTGAAGTTGAACCTGTTGAAAGTATTTCAACTCCTGCCGAATGCAGCGCAGTACCAATTTCGATCAGTCGGTCCTTGTTGTAAACACTAATCAGCGCCCTGCGTATGTTCTTCTTCATCTGCGGTTTATTAGTCTCGGTAGATAAATTGCTAGTGCTGCTCCAAGGCCAAGTTGGGCAGCAATTGCCAGCGTGAACTTCCAGGTAGAGACACCGACTGCAGACATGGCATCGGTAATCAATGCCCCGCTACCTGAATATCCAACAAATGCTGCAAGCAGAACCGCCACAATCAAACTTTGTACGAGCACTCTTTGATCAAGAGAAATTGTCCAGGTCACTAGAAGTGCACCTGCTGCAACGATGACCAGGACACCAACGAGTGAGATCAGAGATTTGTTCTCTGGCAATGCTCCTAGCAATGGCATAGCCGGGATTTTGTTCAATCTAAATGAGGTTGGCGAAACAAGGGTTCCAGAGCCAACTGCAAAGCCGACTCCTGAGAAATAAGCCAAGGTGGAAACAATGGCGTTAGGGATGTACAAAATATTAAGAAGAAGTAAAAGGAATCCACCAAAGATTCCTGGCTGCAAAACCGTTGTTAGGTTTTTAACCATTGAGATATTTACTAGCAGCATGATTCCAAAAACAATTGAAGAAAGTCCTAGCAATAAAGCAATAATTCGTGAGCCATACAAAAACCCTTGACTTAATGCGACTCGCCTTCCAACCGTTGCCGCACAGAGCAATGTAAATGGCAGAACATAAATGATTGCGAAGTACCAGACAGGGCGAATTGAGTCGGTCTTAGAGAAAAAGGAAGCTGCCAAAGCGAACAATGTGTAGCCGCCAGACAGGGCGAATTGAGTCGGACTTGGAGAAAAAGGAAGCTGCCAAAGCGAACAATGTGTAGCCGACTGCGAAAGCAGCACGGGCTGCGCCTACTAATGAACTGTCATTATCTAAACGTTCGATTGTGCGGGCTACGCCGCTGCGAATAGCTAAGACCGGAAAGATCAACGCACCTAAAGGAAGATATGAAAGATGGCCTGCTAATCCTGATGGAGGGAGTGATAAATCAAAAGGAATTGAGTGTGCACCAATCCAAATCCATAGCGCAGCTCTAAGTGGATCCCCTGTGTTGCCTGTTGCACTACCTGCGGTAGCCCAAGCCAGAAGTGCGATAAATGAAGTGGGAAGTAAAAGCCAAGCAACAGAAGTGCGATAAATGAAGTGGGAAGTAAAAGCCAAGCAACGCTACGCAAGACTTGGGGCAATGCAGCTCCAAGTACTCGCGTCAACATTGTTATCGACCCATGATTGCGCGTAACAAACGCGCGGTTTCGCTAGGTGTTTGGCCAACCTTAACTCCGGCGGCTTCTAATGCATCTTTCTTACCTTGGGCAGTTCCTGAAGAGCCAGAAACAATTGCACCTGCGTGACCCATTGTCTTTCCTTCTGGCGCGGTAAAGCCTGCAACATAACCAACGACTGGCTTAGTTACATACTCTGCAATAAATGCAGCTGCACGCTCTTCGGCATCGCCACCAATTTCACCGATCATTACGATCGCAGTTGTCTCTGGATCATCTTGGAAAGCACGTAGACAATCGATATGAGTTGTTCCAATAACTGGATCTCCACCAATTCCTACTGCTGTGCTAAATCCGATGTCACGAAGTTCATACATCATTTGATATGTAAGGGTTCCTGACTTTGACACCAAACCAATTGGACCTGAGCCCGTGATATCTGCCGGAATGATTCCAACATTTGATTTTCCTGGGCTAATCAAACCTGGGCAGTTAGGTCCGATGATCTGTGTTGTTCCCTTTGTCTGGGCATATGTGTAAAAACTTGCAGAATCATGTACTGGAATACCTTCAGTGATAACTACAACTAATGGCATCGCTGCATCAATTGCATCAATTACTGCAGCCTTGGCAAACTTAGGTGGCACGAATACAACTGAAACATTCGCACCTGTTGCAGACATTGCTTCTGCAACTGTGTTGAAAACAGGAAGCTGGTGACCATCGATATCAACGACCTGTCCACCCTTACCTGGTGTTACTCCGCCGACAACCTTTGTGCCTGAAGCCAACATACGACGGGTGTGCTTGGTTCCTTCAGAACCAGTCATTCCCTGAACAATTACTCTGCTTGCATCATTAATGAAAATAGACATTACTTCGCCGCCAATTCTGCAGCGCGATTTGCTGCTCCATCCATTGTGTCTGCTTGCTCTACCAGCGGGTGGGCAGCTTTAGCCAAAATTGCTCGTCCTTCAACAACATTATTTCCATCGAGGCGAACCACGATTGGCTTAGTCGCCTTAGAGCCAAGCAATTCAAGGGCTTGAACAATTCCACTTGCAACAGCATCGCATGCGGTGATTCCACCAAATACATTTACAAACACGCTCTTTACATCTTTGTCGCCAAGAATAATTGAAAGACCATCAGCCATGATTTGTGCAGATGCACCGCCACCAATATCAAGGAAGTTAGCCGGGCGAACACCGCCATGCTTTTCTCCGGCGTAAGCAACAACATCAAGGGTGCTCATAACAAGACCGGCACCATTTCCGATAATTCCTACTTCGCCTTCAAGCTTTACGTAGTTAAGTCCCTTTTCCTTGGCTGCAGCTTCTAGAGGATTTTCTGCAGCTTGATCAACTAGTGCTTCATGATCTGGTTGACGGAAATCTGCGTTGTCATCAAGAGTTACTTTTCCATCAAGTGCGATTACTTTGCCGTCTTTGGTCTTAACTAATGGATTAACTTCAACAAGAGTTGCATCTTCGCTTTGGAAAACTTCCCATAGCTTGAGCAAAACATCAGCAACTTGGTCTGCAACATCTGCTGGGAACTGTGCAGCTGCAACGATCTCTTTTGCCTTAGCAAGAGAAATTCCATCAACTGCAGATACCGGAATCTTGGCAAGCTTTTCTGGCGCAGTGTGTGCAACCTCTTCAATGTCCATTCCACCTGAAACTGATGCCATAACTAAAAATGTGCGATTTGAACGATCTAGTAAAATTGCCAGGTAGTACTCGGATTCAATGGGAGCAGCCGCCGCAATCATTACGGTGCGAACTGTGTGCCCCTTGATATCCATTCCAAGAATTGCGCCAGCTTTTTCGCGAGCATCCTGTGGGTTTTCAGCCAGCTTTACTCCGCCAGCTTTTCCACGTCCACCAACTTTGACCTGAGCCTTGACGACAACTTTTCCACCAATAGTTGCTGCAGCTTTTTCTGCCTCATCTGCAGTTGTAGCAACGGCTGCAGCTAATACAGGTACGCCATGCTTTTCAAAGATGTCGCGAGCTTGGTATTCAAAGAGATCCACTGGGCTTCCAATCAGTTCAGTTCTGATGCGCTAATGAGGGCAATCCTAGAGCTTCTCAACGGGTGCATAACGCAGCAGTAAACGCTTCTCACCGTATTGGCCGAAATTAATTGTCGCTTCAGCCTTGTCTCCTGCCCCTGCCACGGAAACTACGGTGCCCAAACCAAATGTGTCATGAGACACACGCTCACCAACAGCAAGCTCCATCGCCATGCTCTTTTTTCCGGTCGCCCGTGGAGGCGGCGCTGTGGCAGTTCTGGATTTCTTAATGAGAGATGCAGAGACAGATGTTCGTGATTGATTGCGCCATTCGATTACCTCTTCAGGAATTTCATCCAGAAAACGTGAAGGTGGGTTGTAATTAGGTGCACCCCATGTCGATCTGTATTCGGCGCGAGAAATGTATAGACGTTGGCGTGCGCGAGTTAAACCAACGTATGCAAGACGTCGTTCTTCTTCGATCTCATCTTTTTCACCTAGCGTGCGAGAGTGAGGAAAAATTCCATCTTCCATTCCTGTTAAAAATACAGTTGGAAATTCCAGACCCTTGGCGGTGTGAAGCGTCATCATTGTTACGACTCCACCATGATCTTCACCTTCAGGAATTTCATCAGCATCTGCGACCAGAGAAACTTTTTCTAAGAAACCAGCGAGTGAAATCTCTTCATCTTCGCCAAGTTCTTCAAAAGGTCTTTCCTCATACTCCATTGAAACTGCAACAAGTTCCTTGAGGTTTTCAACTCGAACCTCATCTTGTGGATCGGTGCTATCTGCAAGTTCTTTTAACAAACCTGATTGTTCAAGGGCTGCCTCGACAATTACAGATGGCTTCGTCTTTGCCTCAACCAAGACACTTAAAGCACTGATCATTGAAGTAAATTCATTAATGGCCTGCGCTGCACGTGCAGGTACTGATCCAACTTCATGGCAACGAAGCAAGCCTTGCCAAAACGAAATGTTGTTATCTCGGGCGAATAAATCCACATAATCCAAAGATGTGTCACCAATTCCACGTTTTGGAACGTTAATGATTCTACGTAGCGAAATCTCATCTTCAGGATTAGCTAGAACCCGTAAATAGGCCAATAGATCCTTAACTTCACGGCGTTCGTAGAATCGCAGACCACCCACAACTTTGTAAGGAAGAGCGCTGCGCATAAAGACTTCTTCAAATACGCGTGATTGAGCGTTGGTTCGGTAGAAAATTGCTGTGTCTCCTGGATTCGAAACACCTTCTCTTTGAAGAGATCGGATTTCATCGGCAATAAAATTGGCTTCGTCGTGTTCGCTCTCTGCAACATAACCAACGAGCGGAGTTCCGGCACCTGCATCAGACCACAAGTTCTTTTCCTTGCGACTTTCGTTTTGAGTGATTACAGCATTAGCGGCGTTAAGAATGTTTTGCGTAGATCGATAGTTTTGTTCCAGCAATACAGTCCTGGCCTTTGGGTAATCCATTTCAAACTGCAAAATGTTACGAATTGTCGCGCCGCGGAAACCATAAATGGATTGATCAGCATCGCCTACAACACATAGCTCGGCAGGTGATTGGCCTTCAAGATCAGTGCCGACTAACTCCTTGACCAGAATGTATTGGGCATGGTTTGTATCTTGGTATTCATCAACTAAGACATGTCGAAAGCGTGATCTAAATCGAGCTTTGGCTTCTGGAAAACGTTGCAAGACTTCTACAGTCTTTAAGATCAAGTCATCAAAGTCCATTGCATTGGCACGCATCAACCGTTGCTGATAAACCGCGTACACATCGGCAACTACTTGTTCAAATTGATTGGTTGTCGCATTGAGATAGTCCTGGGGACCCAATAACTCATTTTTCGCGTTAGAAATCATTGATTGAAATTGGCGGGCTGGATAACGCTTTGGATCAAGGTTTAACTCTTTGGCCACAATTGTGATTAATCGATTTGAATCAGCTGAGTCATAAATACTAAATGAGTTGCTATATCCCAGACGTGTTGCTTCTTGGCGCAAAATGCGAACGCACGCCGAGTGGAAAGTTGAAACCCACATAGATTTTGCAATAGGCCCAACTAGTTCGGCAACACGTTCTTTCATTTCTCCTGCAGCTTTGTTTGTAAAAGTGATTGCAAGAATCTGATACGGAGCAACATTTCTGCGCGACATTAAATATGCGATTCGACGCGTTAAAACTCGAGTCTTTCCTGATCCAGCACCTGCGACAACCAATAACGGTCCGCCCGCATGGGTAACCGCCTCCGCCTGTTGAGGGTTAAGTCCCTCAATGAGTGGATCGATTTCAGTCATGAGGTCGAGTCTATTAGGCTTCATGCATGGAACCGATCGCAGATACCGAGATCAAGCGAGTTTTGGTCGTCAACGCCCACCCTGACGATTCAGATTTTGGAGCATCGGGAACAATCTCTCAGTGGGTAAAAAAGGGAATTGAAGTTGCCTACGTGTTTTGTACAAATGGCGATCAAGGTGGCGAAGAGTCAGGTTTTACCAAAGAGGAAATGCCGGCAATCCGTCAACGTGAGCAACGCGCAGCCGGTGCTGCAATTGGTGTCACTGACATTACTTTTTTGAATTATGTAGACGGACATTTAGAACCAACGATTGAACTTCGTAAAGATATTGTTCGACAGATTCGAATCTCACAGCCAGATCGAATTGTCTGCCAGAGTCCTGAACGCAATTGGGATCGAATCGGTGCAAGCCATCCTGATCACTTGGCAGCGGGAGAAGCAACGATTCAAGCCGTTTATCCTGATGCACGTAACCCTTTTGCTTTCACTGATTTATTGGAAAAAGAAGGTCTTCAGCCTTGGCGCGTTAAAGAGGTATGGGTATCTGGCTTTGCACACCCAGATCATTGGGTAGATATCACTGACACTTTTGACTTAAAAATGGCAGCGCTGCACGCTCATGCATCGCAAACTGCGCACAATAAAGATTTAGAAAAGATGGTTCGCGAGTGGGGTCAACGCAACGCAGGTATGGGTGGACTTCCAGAAGGTCGAATCGCTGAAGCTTTTAAGATTGTACATACTGCTTAAAAAAACTAGTTGGCTAATTAGTTTGAAACAGTTACACGCTTAATTTCGATTTGCTGACTTGGTGCACCATCTGCGCCGCCACCTTTAACGCCAGCTTTAGCAATCGCCTTAACGATCTCCAAACCTTGAGTGACTGTTCCCCAAATTGTGTAGTTCGCGCCCAAAGTTGTATCGGCAAAAACTAAGAAGAACTGACTTCCATTTGTTCCAGGTCCCGAATTAGCCATTGCAACAGTTCCCGCTGGATAGTTGTTCAAGCCTTCAGTCGGCAAGTTTTCATCACGGTACGTGAAGTTTGGTCCCCCGCCGCCAGTAGCAGTTGGATCTCCACACTGTAAAACATATAAACCTTGGGTTGTTAAACGGTGGCACAAAGAGTTATTGAAATACCCACCACGAGCAAGAGTTGATAACTGTGTCAATGTAATTGGTGCTTTAGTACCAACAGTCGTCACAACAATATTTCCGCAGTTTGTTACAAAGGTAAAGGTGCGTGGAATTCGCTTTAGTACTTTGTCAGCTGGTGCAACTGATGGAGGTGTATGTCCAACAGCTTTAGTTGGTGTGCACTTAATTGCAGGAACTTTCGCAGATTTAACAGTTTTATTCTTTGTATCTACAGCAGAAGCAGAAGGTGAAACAATAAGAGTTGAAGCAGTTAGCGCGCTTAGCGCTAATCCCGCAACGATGATTCTCTTCATGTGAACTCCTCTTGACATGGCCTAATGGTAAATCGAAACCCTGTGAAAACCCTTAATTTATTCCCATTCAATGGTGGCAGGTGGCTTGCTCGTTACATCCAGTACGACTCGATTGACCCCGCGAACCTCGTTGGTTATGCGTGTAGAAATCTTTTCAAGCACCTCGTACGGCACGCGAGACCAATCAGCGGTCATGGCATCCTCAGAAGAAACTGGGCGTAGAACAATTGGGTGGCCATAGGTGCGGCCATCTCCCTGAACGCCAACGCTTCGAACATCGGCCAATAAAACAACTGGGCATTGCCAGATCTGTCGATCTAACCCAGCAGACTTTAACTCTGTTCTCGCAATTGCATCAGCTTCGCGCAGTAAATCTAAACGTTCTTGGGTTACCGAACCAACAATTCGAATTCCAAGTCCAGGACCAGGGAATGGCTGACGCCAGACAATTTCTTCGGGTAACCCAAGTTCAAGACCGACTTGGCGAACCTCATCCTTAAACAATGTGCGAAGTGGTTCTACTAATGTGAATTGAAGATCATCCGGTAAACCACCAACGTTGTGATGCGACTTGATGTTTGCTGTACCGGTGCCTCCACCTGATTCGACAACATCTGGATACAAAGTGCCCTGAACTAAGAACTCAACATCTCCGCCTGAAGCAATTTCTCGGGCAGCTGATTCAAATGAGCGGATAAATTCGCGTCCAATAATCTTTCGCTTTTCTTCGGGATCTGTAACATCCTTGAGCGCATTGAGGAATTGTTCCTTTGCATCAATAACTACTAACTGGACCCCAGTTGATGCAACAAAATCGCGTTCTACTTGCTCAGCTTCACCTTTACGTAACAATCCATGATCTACGAAAACACAGGTGAGCTGAGTGCCAACCGCTTTTTGAATAATTGCTGCCGCTACAGCTGAATCAACTCCGCCAGATAAACCACAAATTACTTTCTTATCGCCAATTACTTGCTTAGCTTTTGCAATCTCGGTTTCTGCAATATTTGCAGTGGTCCATGTTGCATCACACTGTGCGATATTAACTAGCCAGTTTTGCAAAATAGCTTGGCCATGCTCACTGTGCAGAACCTCTGGGTGGAATTGCACGCCTGCAAACAATCCTGACTCATTTTCAAAAGCTGCAATAGGAGTATCTGCGGTTGCGCCACATACAGTAAATCCTGCAGGTGCCTGTGAAACCGCGTCGCCATGTGACATCCACACTTTTTGTTGTGCTGGCAATCCTGCAAACAACTTAGAAGTTGTAACGACAGTTGTATCTGTGCGGCCGAATTCAGAGTTACCTGTTTGGCTTACGACGCCACCAAGGGCTGCAGCCATTGCCTGGAATCCATAGCAAATTCCAAAAACAGGAATCCCCAAAGTGAAAATGTCTGCATCAACTTTTGGGGCGTTCTCTGCATAAACGCTCGAAGGTCCACCTGACAAAATGATTGCAGCTGGATTTTTAGCTTTTACTCCTGCTGCAGTGATTGAGGATGGGACAATTTCTGAATACACATGTGCTTCGCGAACACGCCTAGCAATTAATTGTGCGTACTGTGCGCCAAAATCAACGACCAGTACTCCGCGAACTTCAGCCACGATGAATAAGAACCTCTACGCGCTGGAACTCCTTAACATCAGAGTAGCCACAAGTCGCCATTGCGCGGCGAAGTGCGCCAAACAAGTTCATTGAACCATCTGATGTATGTGAAGGTCCGAGCAAGATTTCTTCAAGAGTTCCAACAGTTCCAACATTTACGCGCTCTCCGCGAGGAAGAACTGGGTGATGTGCTTCTGATCCCCAGTGCCAACCTAGACCAGGTGCTTCAACTGCTTTAGCTAGTGGTGAACCCATCATGACCGCATCTGCGCCACATGCAATCGCCTTTGCGATATCTCCGCTGCGACCAACTGAACCATCTGCAATCACATGAACATACCGTCCACCTGATTCATCTAAATATTCACGGCGTGCAGCAGCAACTTCGGCAACTGCAGAAGCCATAGGAACTTCAACACCCAATACCTTGCGAGTTGTGTGTGTTGCCCCGCCACCAAAACCGACCAAGACACCCGCTGCTCCAGCGCGCATTAAGTGAAGGGCGGCAGTTGATGTTGCTACTCCACCAACAATTACTGGAACATCGAGTTCGTAAATAAACTTCTTGAGGTTGAGTGCTTCATTTTCTGCAGCAACATGTTCGGCAGAAACCGTAGTTCCGCGAATAACGAAGATGTCTACGCCAGCTGCGATAACAGCCTTATGAAATTCGGCGGTGCGTGCAGGTGATAGTGATGCAGCAACGGTTACACCGGCATCACGAATCTGCTGAATTCGATCCTTGATTAATTCTGGACGAATTGGAGCGCTGTAAATTTCCTGCATGCGCTTTGTTGCATGCTTATCTGGCATTGAAGCGATTTCGCCCAATGGGATTCGAGGATCTTCGTAACGAGTCCACAAACCTTCAAGGTTTAGAACTCCCAATCCCCCAAGCTTTCCAATAGCGATAGCGGTTTCTGGTGAAACTACTGAATCCATTGGGGCGGCCATCATCGGTAGTTCAAACTTGTAGGCATCTATCTGCCAGTTGGTAGAGACATTTTCAGGGTCACGAGTTCGGCGGCTAGGAACAATCGCAATGTCATCAAAGGAATACGCGGTGCGAGCGCGCTTTCCTGGGGCGATTTCGATGTTATTCATTAGCGGCCCTTCTTCTGGTAGTTCGGTGCATCAGCAACATGTGCCACATCATGTGGGTGGCTTTCTTGCAATCCTGCTGCAGTAATTTGAATTAATCGACCTTCACGTCGAAGCGTTGCAATATCAGGGGCTCCTGCATACCCCATACCTGATCGCAAACCGCCAACCAATTGATGAACAACATCAGCTACAGAACCTCGGAATGCAACCTTGCCTTCGATGCCTTCAGGAACAAGTTTGTCCTCGGACAAAACATCATCCTGCATGTAGCGATCCTTTGAATATGACTTTTGTTCCCCGCGAGATTGCATTGCAGCTAGTGAACCCATACCGCGGTAGGCCTTGTACTTCACACCATCGATCTCGATTAGTTCGCCAGGCGATTCTTCGCATCCAGCAAGCAATGAACCCAACATCACTGAATTCGCACCCGCTACCAAAGCTTTAACGATGTCACCTGAATACTGCAATCCGCCATCTGCAATCAATGGAATGCCAGCTTTGTTGCACGCCTTAGATGCTTCCAAAATTGCAGTTATCTGTGGAACGCCAACACCTGCAACAACACGAGTTGTACAAATAGATCCAGGACCAACGCCAACCTTTACCGCATCTGCACCAGCATTGATTAATGCCTGCGCACCTGCACGTGTTGCAACATTGCCACCAATGACTTCGGTGGTTGGAGAAAACTTCTTAATACGAGCAATCGAATCCAACACTGCTCGATGATGGCCGTGTGCGGTATCTACGACAACAACATCAACGCCAGCTTCGATTAAAGCTTGGGCACGAGCAAAACCGTCATCACCAACTCCTACGGCTGCTCCGGCTAAACCAACATTCTTAACAAGTTTGACGTGAGTAACTTGGGCTTCGATCGGAAGGTTGCGGTGGATGATTCCGATTCCGCCGGCCTTTGCCATGGCGATTGCCATTTCAGATTCAGTAACTGTGTCCATCGCTGAAGAAACCAGCGGGACTGCAATTGAGATGTTTCGTGTCAACTGAGTCGAAGTGCTGACTTCAGATGGGACTACATCGGATGCATCTGGCAGTAGCAAAACATCGTCATAGGTCAGTCCAAGCATTGCGACTTTATCTGTATCGCTCATCTGGCCTCCCCGATCAATGAAGGCGCAAGTCTATCGGGGCTTTAGAGCCCTACTGCACGCTCGATTTCAGCGCAGGCCTCAGATAAATCGTTGACATGGGCCACTGGACAATCAGAATCGATACCCCAACCAGGGCCACCGATGATGACGCGAGGGGCAGGACGGACCGATGGAATATCTGTATAAAAACGTGGATCACCGTTGCGCGGCAATTGTGCCCATAGGAAAACAGCTGGTGGGGCCGAACGTGTAATCACGCCATTGAGCGCTTCCAAAGGTGTGCGCGCACCAAGAAAATAGGTTGAAATGTTTTTCTCTGCCAATGCTGATGCCAATGCATGCAATGCCAAGGAATGCATTTCTTCACCCACCGATGCCAGCAAGACTGGGCGCGGGTTACAAGGTTCTGAAACTGCCGAAGATTTCTCACGCAGGACACCTTTGAGAATTTCAGTAAGAAGGTGTTCTACCTCAATACCAGTTTGCGTTTTTTCCCAATCTTCACCGATCAAAAACAACAGCGGGACAATCACTTCAGACCATGAAGCAATTACTCCATGTTTTTCAATGTCTTGTCGCAGTGCATCTTCTACAAATGTCTTATCCAATAATTTAGATGCGGCATAAAGGGCTTCGACTAGATCCTCACGAACTTCAAAGTTATCAATGATGTTTTCAACTGAAATAGGACCCTTGAAATCTTTTGCTTGCGCAGCAGCTTCTGCTGGTGCGACCCCTGCAGTAATCAACTTTCGCATTGCTGTCAGGATGGCTAGATCTTGTGGGCAGTAGCGCCGATGTTCTCCGGCCTCGTGGGTGGAAGGCCCAAGGCCATAGCGGCGGTCCCAGGTTCTCAGGGTTGCTGGAGCCACTCCTAAGCGGCGAGCGACCGCGGCAACGGTCAATAGCTCCTCTTCCATGGGGCTATCGTGTCGTGAAGTGGCTCAACTCACCACCTGAAAACGCCATTTGAACAACTTATGGCACGGAAATACTTGAACAACCTATGGCGCGGTTGTACAGTATCGCCATGGCCGAAATTTCACGCTTACCCCGCCCCGTTGCTGATGAATGGGAGTGGCAGTACCAAGGTTCATGCCGCGAGCTTCCTTCTGAGATGTTCTTTCATCCAGATGGAGAACGCGGACCTCGTCGACGCAATCGCGAGAACACTGCCAAAGCTGTCTGTGCATCATGTCCAGTAATTGCTGCATGCCGCGCACACGCACTTGCAGTGCAAGAGCCATATGGAATTTGGGGAGGTCTATCTGAAGATGATCGCCTAGCAATTTTAGGTAAGGACATCAATCCAGATATTTCCCACGCATCATAGTTTTATCTACTTCGAGGGTAAGAAAAAGCCCCGCAGATTTTTCTGCGGGGCTTTT
>Ga0209358_10002976_pt1 | contig 12670 bp, 11 predicted proteins | sample LauGreFa1BDMLBSN_2_FD_187574 | JGI IMG/M metagenome (GOLD analysis project Ga0209358, IMG submission 187574) | Freshwater lake microbial communities from Lake Michigan, USA - Fa13.BD.MLB.SN (SPAdes) (version 2) | ecosystem: Environmental > Aquatic > Freshwater > Lake | place: Lake Michigan, USA...
ATTGATGATGTGGCGAAAGAAAACTACGTTGACAAAGCAAGATTAGGATGTGTGGGAGCAAGTTATGGTGGATATTCGGCATTTTATTTAGCTGGAATTCACAACAACAGATTCAAAACTTTTATAGCTCACGATGGGGTTTTTAACACCACGAGCATGTTTGGAACTACCGAAGAAGTGTTCTTTAACAACTGGGATTTTGGTGGTGCTTATTGGGAAAAAGACAACAAAGCAGCTCAAAAAACCTATACTGAATTTAATCCCGCAAGCCACGTAGACAAATGGAATGCGCCAATATTAATTATTCAAGGTGGAATTGATTTTAGAGTTCCAATTGGACAATCGCAAGAGGCATTTCAAGCAGCACAATTGCGCGGAATAAAAAGTAGGTTCTTGTATTTCCCAGAAGAAAACCACTGGGTATTAAAACCTCAAAACGCACAAGTTTGGCAAAAGGAATTTTACAAATGGTTGAAAGAAACACTTTAATAATTTCAAATTAAATACCTAAACCACGGGATTCGTTCCGTGGTTTTTTATTTCAAATGCATTCGTACCTTTGTAAATTAGAATTAGAACTTAAAAATGAACTTCACCTATTCAAAAGCCGAAAAACTAAAAAGCAAAACGACTATTGATTTACTTTTTTCAAAAGGAAAATCGGTATCGAAATATCCGTTGCGATTGGTTTATATAGAAGGTGATTTTGGTGAAGAATTTCCAATTAAAATGGGGGTTTCTGTTTCAAAAAAACATTTTAAAAAAGCGGTTGACCGGAACTATTTTAAACGGGTGCTTCGCGAAACCTATCGCCTCAACAAACATTTATTGTTGGATAATTTATCCACTCCATTTTCGTTTATGTTGCTTTATCAAAGCAAAGACCGACTGTCATTTGAGGAAATCAATAAAAAGACAATTCAGCTGTTTGAAAAATTTTTGGAAGCACAAAAAATAGCCCTAAAATAAAATTATACGATGTACAAATTCCTAAAAAAACGATTTATAATTCCGGTATTGGCAAGCGGAATGCTATTTATTGGCGCAAGCTTTAAAGACGATTTTTTTGAAATTGCCAAACAAATAGAGATTTTCACCTCCTTATTCAAAGCAGTAAATAGTAATTATGTAGACAAAGTAAATCCAGGTGAATTAATGGATAAAGCCATCAAAAGCATGTTGGCCGAATTGGATCCTTACACGAATTATTTCAACGAGCAAGATGTAGTAAAATACAAAATTAATAATACCGGCGAATATACCGGAATAGGCGCTGTGATTACTCGTAAAGAAGCTAAATTAATAATAAAAGAAATCTACAAAAATTACCCTGCAGACAAGGCGGGTCTAAAAGGCGGTGATGAAATTATTTCAATTGGAGATATCAGTTTATCCGATTATAAAGAAGACGCGAGCCAATTGTTGAGAGGGGGAAAAAATGCAAAAGTGGACCTAAAATACATTCGCCAAGGGAAAACCCTTTCGGCCCAGTTAGTTTTGGAAGAAGTAGATATAAAAGCAGTCCCTTACTTTAGCAAAATAGACGATAAAACAGGTTATATTGTTCTCAATCAATTTACTGTTAAGGCATCGGCGCAAGTTAAAGAGGCCCTGGAACAATTAAAAAGAGAAGGCGCGGAAAAAATTATTCTGGATTTAAGAGGCAACCCGGGCGGCTTATTAAATGAAGCCGTAAGCATTTGTAATTTATTTGTTCCAAAAAATGAGGTGATTGTTACTACAAAATCCAAAACGGAGAAACACAATATTACTTTTAAAACAACGAGAGAGCCTATAGATACTGAAATCCCTTTGGTGGTTATTGTAGACGGTAAAAGCGCCTCAGCTTCTGAAATTGTGGCCGGAGCGTTGCAGGATTTAGATCGAGCAGTAATTATTGGCAGTCGTAGTTTTGGAAAAGGATTGGTCCAACGTCCAATTGATTTGTGTTATGGGACTCAAATTAAAATTACCATTTCAAGATATTATACCCCTTCCGGAAGATGCATTCAGGCATTGGATTATTCCAATAAAGACAAAGACGGAAAAGCAATTCGTACCGCGGCCACTAATTATAATGCGTTTAAAACTAGAAAAGGGCGAACGGTTTACGATGGCGGTGGAATTTTACCGGATGTTATTTTAGACGAAACAAAACTCAGCAATATTTCAGAGGCCTTGATTAAAAACGACGGGATATTCAATTTTGTAACTGAGTATTATTATAAAAATCCAAATTTAGGAACGACAATTCCTGTAATTTCCGATTTGGACTTTGCAAATTTTAAGGCGTTTTTAAAGCGTGAAAAATTCTCTTTTGATACCGAAACCGAGTTAGCACTTAAAAAGACTTTAGCGGCCGCAAAAAAGGAAAAATTAGACGCGTCAATTTCAAATGAGTACCAACAATTGCTATCGGCATTGCAAAAAAGCGAAGAAAATCTGTTGAATCAAAATCAGAAGGAGATCAAAAATCTAATTCTCGATGAAATAATCAAGCGTTATCAATACAAAGAAGGGCTTTATTTGTATTACACCAAAAACAATTCTGAGATTAAAAAAAGTGTTGGAATTTTGAATAATCCAATCGAATACAGCAAAATTCTAAATTAGAATTTACTTTGTGATTTTCATTTCAATGTGAGGAATATCGTCTTCTAAATACATTGCTGAGGTGGCTTTAAATCCATGCGATTCATAGAATTTCTTCAAATACAATTGCGCCGAAATCGTGATGTTCTCAACCTTAAACCGATTTTTAATTTCTAAAATAGATTGGTCTATCAAGGCGTGTCCGAAGTTTTTATCTCGGTGTTTTTCGGCAACCACAACTCTACCAATGGAAGAAAATTCAAAATAATCTCCCGGTTTAAACAATCGAGAATGTGCTACTATTTCTCCATCAACTGTTCCAAATAAATGCAACGCCTTTTGGTCTTTGTTATCGATATCTTGGTAAACGCAATTTTGTTCTACTACAAATACTTCCGATCTTAATCTTAATATTTGATATAATTCTTGTGTTGAAAGTTCGTCGAAGGATTTTGTTTTCCAGATAATTGGCATCTTTTCTATTTATTTTTTGATGAATCTTACCGATTTAATTATCGCTTCTAATTCAAACATTAAGTCTCTTTTTTTCATCGAAGGCGCATAACAAAAACCTTCTAAAACTACAATTCGACGGTTTCCATAATCTTTAATGCAATAATTTATAAATGGCCCCGACATGAAATCATTTTTCATTTCCCATGTTCCTTTAGTTTCAAAAGCAGTTCGTTTTGCTAATTTGGTTTTCAGGAAATATGGAGAATATGCTTGCTCAGTAATCATTTTTGAATACCGTTCGGTTCCATGAATATAAAGACGGCCAATAGAATCTCTGGTTTTTACAACGTTTTTAATTAAACTAGATTTATAACTGGCTTCAATGTTTTTTATTGGTATTTGATAAATCAAAATGCTGGTGCTTCCGCCGGTGATTTCTTTTTTATACCACATGAATTTTTTTCTAGACAAAACGCTACTGTACCCTTTTGGGATATGGATGTCTATTTTAAATTTCTTTTTTATTCGGTCGGTTTTGATTATCGCAGTATCAATAACCCTTTGGTTTTCTAAAATTTCCGTTTCCCGCATCAGTTGAATTATCTCCGCTGTATGTTGGTCAATAACGCTTAAAATTTCGTGAGTGTTTCTTCCAGAGATGTAGAAAATGTTTTGAGGAGTAGCAAATTCATTTTTCTTAATTTCAAATTCGCTAGATGCTCCTTTTTTTATTACAATACTGTTTCGGCTATTTACCACATACCCTTCTAAAAACTTAATCGGATACTGATTGATGGTGAACTGCGGTTCTTCTTGTGGAAGTCCAATTACCGAGGAGGCAAATTTATTTCTAATGGTATCTCCAATCTCGCCTTTCCAAAGTTGGTCGTCTATTAAAACAGAAATCGTATTGATGTCGCCAGTAGTTTTTTCATTGGCATCGTCATTTTTGTTTTTACAAGAAAAGAAAAACAAAGCCGTTAGCAGCAAAAAAAAATGGACTTTATTCATGTTGTTATTAATGAATTAAAGTCCAAATTTAAGTAAAGATATTGTATTAACCGCTAATTTTTAATTTCATTCCCGGTTTAAGATTTTCATTGCTAATGCCGTTCCACTTTTTAATATCTGAAATAGTTATTCCAGGATATTTTTTGGCAATTTTATAAAGCGAATCCCCTTTTTGAACGTAATAATGTTTCTCGGATACTTTCGTTTTGGTCGCTGATTTGTCTTTTTTAGCTGTTTTCTCGGCAATCAACACTTCCGTTTTTCCCACTATTAAAGTACTTCCCAATTGAATATTATTATCAGTAAGGTTGTTCCACAGTTTAAGATCGTCGGTAGAAACCTTGTGCTTTTTTGCAATGTTTCCAAGATTGTCGCCTTTAACAACTACATATTCCTGAGTTTTGTATTCTGTTTTTGCAGCTACATCGGCATCGGAATTAAGCGTGTCGTTTTCTTTTTCCAATGCTAATTTCAACTTCAATCCCAAAGCGATGTTTCCATTGGTTAAATTATTCCACTTTTTAAGGTCATCTATCGAAACACCATATTTCTTAGCGATATTGCTCAGGTTATCCCCTTTTTGAACTACATAAAATTCCGGCTCTTTTGTTTCGGTAAAGGGAGTTTCCTTTTCCATTTTTGTCGCTTTTTCATTTGCGGCAAGCACTTCATTTTTGTTATCAGTCGCTTTACTATCCGTTCTTATTTCTCTCTTCACCTTAGAAGCTACCTTTTCATTTATTTTGATTTTCAATACTTTTCCTGAAGCTACACTGTTCTTTTTTAGATCGTTCCACTCTTTAATTTCTGCAATGGTAACGCCGTATTTATTCGCTATTGAACTTAAATTGTCCCCTCGTTTAACCTTATATTTTTTGGTGTTTGTTACCAAAGTCACTACCACCTCTTCCTTAAATTTAGTTTCGACAACAAGTGGTTTTTCAGCCTCAGCTGTTGACTCTTTTTTAACCTCAGCAACCTCTTTCGATTCCACGTCTTTCGGGTTTACGGCTACATTATCGTAACTGTATATTTTCAACATTTTGCCTCGTGGAGCGTAGGTTCCTCTAATTCGATTCCATTTTTTAAGTTCTGATACGGAGACCCCGTATTTATTGGCAATTTCGCTTAAGCTATCTCCCCGTTTAATTTTATAGAATCTTGTTTTAGTAACTACATGACCGTCTTCTGCTTCGTTAACTTTTGAGGCATATCGGCTTTCGTAAGGACGTTCTCTTTTGCTAGTTTCATAATTCACATAGGCATATATTTTATCTTCATTAGAAGTATAAATCGCCACTTTATCATTTGGCATGCGCAAATAGTGATTTTCGCCCTCAATAAAAGGAACTACATCTCTTTTATAGGCAGGATTCAATAATTGCAATTGCGAGACAGGAATGTCAATTAAATCGGAAATTTGCTTGAAGGTAATTTCTCTTTTTACCATTATGGTATCAGTGGCAAAGTGCTTAATAACCGCTCTATTAGGAACAATTCCGTGCTCTTTATGGTATTCATAAATATACATTGTCGCTAAAAATGCGGGAACATATCCTTGGGTTTCTTTTGGTAAATGCTTTCTTATATTCCAAAAGTTTTGCTGGCCTCCCGATCTACGAATGGCTTTCGCCACATTTCCTGGGCCCGAATTATAAGACGCCAAAACCAAGTCCCAATCACCGAAAATTCTATACATATTCGACATATACAAGGCCGCGGCATCACTAGCTTTTAAAGGATCACTTCGGTCGTCAACATACGTATTTATGTTTAATCCGTATTGTTTTCCCGTTTGGAACATAAATTGCCATAATCCTGTCGCGCCTACTCTTGAAACCGCTTTAGGGTTCAAGGCCGATTCTACCACCGCCAAATATTTTATCTCTAAAGGCACATTTTGTCTCGCCATGGCTTCTTCAAACATGGGGAAATAAAACTCCGAAATAGCCATTAATCTTTCAAATGATTTCTTTCTGTTTTTCAAAAATGATTTGATGATGTTTTCAAGCCCTTGATTGTATTCAATATTAAAGGGCGACTTCGCGTCCATTAGAGCCAACCTCGATTTTAATACTTCGGTAGGCAATTCAAAATCTACTTTTTTGTCGATATTGATGTTTTTAATATCAACCGATAGGTCGTTGTACAAGTCCAAATTTGACAATTCTTTCATCCACAAGCTGTCAACGCAAGAAGCAATATTATCTTGAACAAAGGTGGATTTTATAGAATCGAGGAAGGCATTTTTCGTTTCCTTTTTTATTGCTCCAGTGGGATCTTGAGCGAAGGTATTTAGGGATAAAAGTAGAAAAAAGCCGAGGGTTATTTTTTGTATATTCATAAATATTAATGTCAAAATGCTACATATCAATTCATTAGATATTGTGCAAATTTAATAGTAATAAACGTAATTTATCTGAAATTAGTGTTAAAACTACTATTTATTCCAATATTGCCGCAACTCCTGGTAAAGTTCTTCCTTCCAACATTTCAAGCATGGCGCCACCTCCAGTAGAAACGTAGCTCATTTTATCTTCCAAACCAAATTGCTTCACTGCCGAAACAGAATCGCCACCGCCAACTAATGAAAACGCGCCATTTGCAGTAGCTTCTGCAATATAATTTCCTAATGTAATCGTTCCATTAGCGAAAGCGGGTAATTCAAAAACGCCCAAAGGGCCATTCCAAAGAATCGTTTTCGACTCCATAATTACTTTTCCAAACGCTTCCAACGATTTTGGTCCCGCGTCAAGTCCTTGCCATCCGTCAGGAATTTCTCTCACATCCACAATTTGAGTTTTCGCGTCGTTTGAAAAAGCATCTGCAGCAATTACATCCACAGGAATATGAATTTGCACGCCTTTTTCTTTAGCAATTTTTAAAATTTCTAAAGCCAATTCCATTTTATCGTCCTCACAAATAGAGTCTCCAATTTTCCCGCCCAAGGCTTTCACAAAGGTGAAGGTCATTCCACCGCCAATAATCATATGATCAATTTTATCTAAAATATTTTCTATAACGGTAATTTTTGAAGACACTTTTGAACCTCCAAGGACTGCAGTTACTGGTTTTTCACTGTTTTTCAAAACTCGATTCAAACTCTCGATTTCTTTGGTAAGAAGGGCGCCAAAACATTTTTTGTCTTCAAAAAATTGAGCAATTATGGTTGTTGAAGCGTGCGCTCTGTGAGCCGTTCCAAAAGCATCGTTCACATAAATATCGCCTAAAGAAGCCAATTGTTTTGCAAATGCTACATCGCCAGCTTCTTCTTCAGCATAAAACCGAAGGTTTTCAAGTAATAAAACTTGGCCTGGTTGTAAGTTATTCGCTGCTGTTTCAGCAATTTCACCAACGCAATCCGAAGCAAAAAGCACTTCGGTCCCTAAGATTTGTGTGGCTGTTTTCACGATGTGTTTCAATGAATATTTATCTTCAACGCCCTTTGGTCTTCCAAGGTGGGACATTAAAATTACGCTTCCGCCATCGGCAAGTATTTTATCTATGGTCGGTTTTGCGGCTTCAATTCTGGTGGTATCAGTTACGTGAAAATTTTCGTCTAGAGGAACATTAAAATCGACTCTAATTATGGCTTTTTGGTTTTTAAAATTGAAGTCTTGAAGCGTTTTCATTGAAATGGGTTTTATTAAAAATTAAATTCGGGCCAAAGATAGTAATTTTAGATTTCTGATTTTAGGGTTATGATTTTAGATTTTAAATAATGGAAAACAAATAATTGTTACATTTGAAATAAATAAAGCAATATCAAGCTGCTTCAATCTGCCTTAATTCAGGGTGGTAATGGAATGTTTGTAGGGCTTAAGTAACCATACTTATACTCACCCCAATTGATGAAACTATTTCTAACCTTTTTTCTGGCCTCTTTAACAACCGCATTTGGTCAAAAACTGAACTTTGACGTTATGGCGCAATATTCGACTAGTTATGATCATTCGATTTATGATAGCATTGCTTATGCTATAACTACTAACGACAATTATGTTATGCAAATTATTAATCTGCCTGACGGGCCACAAGTTGCTCATGTTTATGATATAAAAGCATTAAAGGAACACCTGTTTATTTTTACTGAATCGATTGATGAAAACGGCGTAAAAAAATATAAATTTAATTATACCCATTCCCTAAATCGTGTAAAATCTCCAGGAGGTGCTATTTATTTTGATTATATACCTGTTTCACAAGCGGATAGTTTTGAAATAGTGAAATTGAATTGTTATAAAAACAAAGCAAAAACCAAACTTTCCAATAGTTTGGAATTAAAAATTATTAAATCGGAGCTCAATCTATTTCGACTGTACCGTTTCACCTGTTTTCATATTAGTGAATTTATTCCTGAACTGGATTATAAAGGCGCAGGATTGGTAACAAATTGCGTTTCAAATGATGGCAAAAGAACAGATACTCTTAAAGCTTTTGGAGAAGTAAACTTTGAATTAACTATTCCAAATTAAAAGGCTAAATTTTTTTAAATTTGCACCTTAAACGTAAGAAATACCGCCTTATATTTATGAAAAAAAACATCTTTAGCCTTTTACTGTTAACTGCTTTTTCAGTGTTTTCTCAGAACGCCACAGAAACGAATAAAGACTCCATTCAACCATTATCTTTTCAAGGTTATGGTGAAGTATATTATGGTTATGATTCGTCTAACTCGACAAATAATGAAAAGTCCAATTTCCTTTACAATCATAAAAGAAACAACGAAATCAATATAAATTTAGCTTTTGTAAAAGCCTCATTTAACCAAAAACAGGTTCGGGCAAATGCTGCTTTAATGCTTGGAAATTATGGTCAATACAATCTCTCGACAGAGCCAAATTGGGCGCAATTTATTTTTGAGGCCAATGTCGGTTATAAAGTTTCAAAAAAGCAAAACATTTGGTTGGACGCAGGAATTATGCCGTCACATATTGGTTTTGAAAGTGCTATTAGTGCGGATTGTTGGACTTTATCAAGAAGCATGCTTGCTGAAAATTCTCCTTATTATGAAACCGGAGTGAAACTTTCGTATACCAATAAATCAGAAAAATTTAATTCGTCTTTTTATCTATTAAATGGCTGGCAGCGAATCAATTTTCCTGGTAGCTTCAAACAACCCTCCTTTGGTTTGCAACTTAATTACAAACCAAATAGCAAATTAGTGTTGAATTATAGTAATTTTTTAGGAAACGATAGGCCCGACGGGATTGAATCGTGGCGATTGTTTCATAATTTATATGCAATATATGAAGCCTCAAATACATTTGGAATCATCGCGGGATTTGATATTGGAACGGATAAATTTGATCCTACAAGTTATGGAACTTGGTATTCCCCTGTTTTAATTGTCAAACAAAGCCTAAACGAAAAAACGAAAATTGCTGTGAGGGGAGAATATTATAGCGATCCAAAACAAATAATTATTTCAACAGGTACAACTAACGGTTTTCAAACATTTGGCCTTTCTTCCAACCTTGACTATGATCTCAACAGCATAATTAAATTCAGAATTGAAGGAAAAATGTATCATTCTACTGATAAAATATTTGCCAATGAAAATCAAAATTATTCACTGACTACAAATATGACAATCAAATTTTAAATAAAATAAAGTGGCAACAAAAAATAAAACTACCGAAACTGAAATCGCTGTAATCGACTTTTTAAATTCTTTTGTTGACAACGAACAAAAGAAAAAAGACAGCTTTGAATTAATTGAATTAATGAAAAACTGGTCCGGTTTTGAGCCTAAAATGTGGGGGCCAACCATAATTGGATTTGGAAGCTACCATTACAAATATGCCAGCGGCCATGAAGGCGACTCTTTGATAATTGGGTTTTCACCACGAAAAAACGAATTCTCCCTTTATGCAGTAGCTCCAGACAAAGACTACGATGAACTTCTGAAACAACTAGGAAAATACAAAATGGGTAAGGCGTGTATCTACTTTAAAAAATTATCCGATTTAAACCTAAGCACTTTAGAAACCATTTGTAAAGAGACCATTAAACATTTTAGTAAATAACCGAATAACCAAACCCTCAAATAAACTTTTCTAAGAACTTTCCATTATCTTTGCTTTATGCTGTTTTCCCAAATCTTAGGACAAGAACACCTTAAAAATCATTTAACAAAAAGTGCGTCATCGGGCAGGATTCCTCATGCGCAATTGTTTGTAGGACCGGAAGGTTGCGGGACTTTGGCGATGGCAATTGCCTATGCTCAATCTATTTTATGCCACAATACCGACGGTGAAAACACCAACAGAAACGAATCCTGTAACCTAAAATTCAAGTCGATTTCTCACCCCGATTTGCATTTTATTTTTCCAACGGTAACCACCGAAGACGTAAAAACAAAACCCAAAAGTGTCGATTTTATGGCCGCTTGGAGGCAATTTGTTGCTGAAAATCCTTACGGCGGACTGTTTGATTGGTATAAAATTTTAGGCGTTCAAAACAAGCAAGGGGAAATTCGTGTTGACGATGCACAAGAAATATTAAAATTACTTTCTTTAAAATCCTACGAAGGCGGACACAAAATTGTAATTGTTTGGATGGCCGAAAAAATGAATGTAACCGCGTCCAATAAGCTTTTAAAATTACTAGAAGAACCGCCTGAAAAAACCGTTTTTATATTGATTGCCGAAAACGAAGAAGAGATTATTCAAACTATTTTATCCCGTTGCCAAGTGTTGCATTTTGGTGGTTTGAGCGAAAAAGTAATCGCCGATAGCTTGATTCTTAAAGAGAATATTGAAGCGAGTTTGGCCGATAAAATTGCTCACCAATCACAAGGGAATTACAACAAAGCGCTGCTGTTACTAGACGAAGAAAGTGAAGAACTCCCTTTTGAAGAATGGTTTGTTTCTTGGGTTCGTGCGGCTTTTAGAGCTAAAGGAAATGCGGAAGCAATTCAGGATTTGATTCTTTGGAGTGAACAAATTGCTGGCTTGGGAAGAGAAACGCAAAAGAAATTTTTGAACTTTTGTATCGATATGTTTCGCCAGGCATTAATGCTGAATTATGAAACAAAAAAACTAGTTTACATGGAAATGAAAGTGCCTAAATTCCAATTGGAAAATTTTGCGCCATTTGTAAACGGAAACAATATAAATGAAATTTTTAAGGAACTTTCCGAAGCGATGTATCACATTGAACGCAATGGAAATGCGAAAATAATTTTAACAGATTTATCCATAAAACTAACTCGTTTAATTCACAAAAAATAACCAATTATGAATAATGTAGCTTCTATTTTAGTTTTGATTTTTTTAGCAATCACTTTTTTACAATCTGGTTACGATAAAATGTTCCATTGGAAAGATAATGTAGGGTGGTTAACCGGTCATTTTGCCAATACCATTTTGAAAAAAGCAGTCCCTTTTGCTTTGTTTCACGTGTTGGTTTTAGAATTAATATCCGGCGTTTTAAGCATTGTTGGCGCAATTGAATTGTATGTAAATGAGGGCCGGACATTTGGTTTTTATGCAGGTATATTTTCATGCATTACGCTTTTAATGTTGCTTTTTGGACAACGCTTAGCGAAAGATTATGATGGCGCTCGTACCATTGTAATTTATTTTATTCCAGCCGTAATGGTCGTTTATTGGTTGAACTAAACCTGTTTTCCTATTGCCGCTTTAAACAATCGCATGTCGTTCCACGTGAATTTATCACCGTGAGCTTCCATTAATTCGTTCAACGATTCCCCTTTAAATCCTTTAAAAATAAGAGTTAAAGCTTCTATTTTATCTTCTGGCATTATGTCTTTAAGTTGGACTTGCCCTGCTTCTATTAACTTGGAAAAATGGCCGTAGATGGTTTGTGGCGTTAATTTTCTAATGGCCGCAATTTCATTTATTGAATTACTTTGAAGCCACAATTCATAGGTTTCCTGCGTGGTGGATTTTTTAGGTGTTGCCGTTTTGGAACTTTTCTTTTTGGTGTAACGATTTTCATCGACATCGTCTTCTACAATAGTGTTGTTTAACTCTTTGAACTTCGTTTGAATTTCGGAAATTTTATTATTTCTATACGATTTAATTTCGTTGGAAGTCAAATTTTCTTTAGAAATTTCTAACCCTGCTGAGACAGTGTTGATTAGTAATTTGGCTTTCATTAATTGGAAAACGGCTTTGATTTGCATTTCTTCCAAAAGCACTAGTTCATCGAAATAGGATTTTGCTTTTTTAGCACGTTTCACCTCTTCCATTTTCCATAAAATATCGTAAACAACGCGATCCATAGTTGCATAGAAATAATTATATGCCGCCTGAATTCGCTCTGCTATTTGGTTGATATCGAATTTATCAGCGGCAAATAATTTGTCCAATTGAGACAAAAATTTTCTAGACGGATCCAATATTTCTCCGATACTTTCCGCTTGCTTTTTAGCCCAAACAGCGTGTTTCGACTTCTCAGAAACTTCTGATTTTTCGTTATAACTGAACTGATGATTTCTCCATTCTTGAACCAAATCAGCCCAATCAAAGGTGGTTTTTAAATAATTATGAAGGTACTTTTTGGTGTCCTGTTGTAACGATACTGCTAGCACTTCTTCCGACGCTTTGTTTAAGGAATAGTCCATCACATCTTGGTCGTTTGA
>Ga0209358_10002977_pt1 | contig 12670 bp, 11 predicted proteins | sample LauGreFa1BDMLBSN_2_FD_187574 | JGI IMG/M metagenome (GOLD analysis project Ga0209358, IMG submission 187574) | Freshwater lake microbial communities from Lake Michigan, USA - Fa13.BD.MLB.SN (SPAdes) (version 2) | ecosystem: Environmental > Aquatic > Freshwater > Lake | place: Lake Michigan, USA...
GGCTCGACAGGCAGCTTTGGGAATATGACCAAGAGCGGCTTGACTCAGAGGAGCAGGAAGACTTAGACTCGGACGAGTTTCCATGTGATGTCTCCTGTTGACTTACCTCAAGTCTTTTCCCCGGCGCAATGCCGGGGTTTCTTTTTGTAGCAAAGCATAGTAAAATCAATCAGTTACATGAGCGGCGGTAAGTCAATCTTGCAGGCCGCGCCACAAAACCCTACTATCAACGGATCATATGTCACTGGAATAACGTGATGAGCAAGTCCGAAAACCCCGCCAAAACAAATGCTGCGCCGCGCAAAACAGGCCGGCCAAGCAAGTACACCCCAGAGCTAGCAGCAGAGATAGCAAGAAGACTAAGTGATGGAGAACCATTAAGACAGATATGCCGTGATGAGCATATGCCTCATTGGACGAGCATGTATGAGTGGATGGCGCAAGACCCCGATCTTTCGCTCCACATCGCACGCGCACGGGAAGTTGGGCAGGACGCAATCGCTGAGGAAATCTACCGCGAAATGATGCTGGAGCCGGAGCGCGAAGAGCGTGGCCGGATTGATCCGGGTTACGTTCAGTTGATCAAGGCGAGGGCAGAGATCAAGCTCAAGCTGCTGGCCAAATGGAACCCCAAGCGTTACGGTGACCGGGTAACCATGGCTGGCGACGCTGAGAACCCGTTGCAAGTACAGGCCGACATATCTATCTTCGACGCCATGCTGAAGAACCTCGAGGCCAAGAGGCAGCTTGGGGACAAGTGACCTCGAGACCCTACTGCGTGATCCGCAGATAAGGGCTGAGTACACCAAACTTCCTGCTGACCAGGCTGCGGCTTGGGGCTGGAGGATGATGTGGCTCACGCAGGCGCTTGATCACCAGATCCTACCTTCGGGTGATTGGTGGTCGATTCATCTAGTCCTGGCAGGCAGGGGTGCTGGCAAGACCAGAATGGCAGCCGAGCAGATCGCCTGGTGGGCACAGTCCCACAAAGCCACCAGATGGCTCGTAGCGGCGCCAACATCATCAGATGTGAGGAGTACATGCTTTGAGGGTGATTCGGGCCTCCTGCAGGTCATTCCGCCCGTCTTAGTGGCTGATTACAACAAGGCCCTGCATGAACTAAGACTCACTAACGGCAGTCTGATCAAAGGAATCCCGGCGAGTGAACCGGAGCGCTTCAGGGGTCCGCAGTTCCATGGTGGCTGGCTTGATGAGTTAGCAGCGTGGGAATACATCCAAGAAGCTTGGGATCAGATTCAGTTTGGCATGCGCTTAAAGCTGCCCAACATGAAGACCAGGCTGATCTGCACGACCACGCCCAAGCCTCGAGACCTAATCATTGATCTGATCGGCAGAGAGGGTGATGACGTAGTGCTCACAACGGCAAGCACCTACTCTAACCTTGCCAATCTGTCTGAGAACTTCAAGCGCCAGATCCTGCAGTACGAGGGTACCAAGCTCGGCCGGCAGGAGATATACGCTGAGATTATCGATCCCGAGGAGGGCGGCATTGTCCAGCGGGAATGGTTCAAGCTTTGGCCTGCAGACAAACCCCTACCAAAGTTGGAATACGTCGTTCAGTCTTACGACTGTGCCTTTACTGAGAAGACGATCAACGATCCGACCGCCTCAATCACCTTCGGTGTCTTCAAGCCACAAGACGGCGGTATGTGCGTCTTAATTATCGACGCCTGGCAAGACAGGCTGCAGTACCCTGACCTTAAGCCTAAAGTATTAGACGAGTACGAGATCGTGTTTGGCGAAGGCAAGACGGCCAAGCGTGTTGACCTCGTGCTCGTGGAAGACAAGGCCGCGGGTATCGTCTTAATCCAAGACCTGCAGCGGGCGCATATCCCGGTGAGGTCTTACAACCCAGGCAACGCTGACAAGATCCAGCGCTTGAGTATCGTTGCCAACATCATCAAGGCTGGGAGGGTTTATGTGCCTGAGTCAACCAACAGACCAGGCTACGTCAGGGATTGGGCAGAGGGGATGGTTACGCAGGTTTGCAGCTTTCCCAACACGACGCATGATGATTTCGCCGATGTCATGTCGATGACCTTGCGGTATCTCAGAGATGCTGGCTGGCTAAGTATCGACCCGCCACCACCAGACGACTATGACCCAGAAGATCTGATTGATGCTGGCGTTGTTAAAGGCAATCCGTATGCCTCTTGACATGTTGATCAGTGTTGGCCACAATCATGGTGTCTGTGTGGCGCAGATGATAGCCGTTAAGCATGTTCCCTGCCTTTACGTTATCAAGCGTGAAGGAACGCCACCAGGGGGCATCCTTAACGGCTTTTTTGTTCCACCGGTCCGCACCCCGAGCGTTATCAAGAGCCTGCATGGGCTGCGCGGGAGGAAACACCGGCTGACACCATCCCCTGTTGCAAGCCGTCTGGACTCTCAGCGAGGTACCAGGCAACACGCCTTTGACAAGGGAGGTAACAGCAAAGGCATGGAAGGAATCGCTGGCTCAAAGCTGCGCTGGCAGGGCATTAAGAAGTACGCCCTGTGGGCGAGGGAGGGTGGGTTCCTCCCCTGGGTAGACTATGCTTAAAATAAACCACGCGGTATCATCCCGCCGAAACGGGAGCCAGTGATGCCAAACCCCAAGAGACTGCTTGAAACCCTGTATGGTGCAAAGGACGGCGCTGTCCACATGCAAGACGGTGGCGATCCCACGGCCAGGTTCATGGGCAAGACGCCCAAGCGTGGTGTCAGTGCGCTACCCGGCTATGGCCAAGGAAACATCCTTGAAGACATTGAAAAAGTGTCGCCAACCACTGCCGGCATCGTTGATGCTAGCCTGACTGGCATACCTCTTGTTGGCCGGGCGCTGGCTTCGCCCTTGGTAGGCTTGGGCACCTTTGCGACAGAAGCAATCAAGAGCGGAGACCCGAGGGACCCGACCCCACGTCAGCGTGCCGGCGAAGCAGCGCAAAGCTTCGTCACTGAGAACCTCCGCCTGCCACAGACCCGATCAGGCACTGATTACCTTACAAGAGCCGCAGACGTGCTTGAGCAGGGCGCGGAGTTGCTTGAGAGCGCCAAGATCCCGCCACTCATTCCGCAAATTGCCATGCTTCCATCAATGCCAGGCCTCGGCAGCGCTTTCAAGCAAGCGGCAAAAACTGCCGGTAAGGAAATGTTAAGACCCGTTGATCAGGCGATGCGCGGCGAGGGAATGTTGGCAAAACCGCTACAAGGGGTAGCGCCAAGACAAGTTATGCCTGGCACAATGGCAGACCAAGGAGTCACCTATGAAACAACCACAGAAGGACCGTTCTACCGAGTCCGCCCTAGCGGTTCTCAAGCGGCTGCAGGGGAGGGTCGAGGCATTGTCGAAAGAGTACGGGACGAAGCAGTTGCCCCAGGACGAACTGGAAGCGATGTTTCGCAACCAACTACGGATGAGGCAGTCAAACAAGCGATGAGCGACCCGGCGAACTTTGTTCGTCAGGCTGCAAGCACTTACACGCAGGAAACCACTGGCAAGCCTTATGAGTTGCCAGACATGCCTGAAAGCTCCATTCTCAAGCAGGCACCGATTGGCCGCACCTTCATGCTGGCCACGACAGATGATCCCGGCTACAAGCAGGAAGTTTTCCGCCAGTACGCCACGCAAATGCCAGAAGTCATCAAGCAGTCTGGCGCAACCAACTACGACGAGTTACTGGTAGCCGCATACCGCCAAATGGCCAAAGAGACTGACGAGCAGTTCAAGCGCTTGCCAGTCAGCCTGTCTTATCACCGCGCAGGCGAAGGCAACTACCGCAACAGCAAGCAAATGCTGCAGGACGTATACGGCAACAAGCACCTTTACGTCTTCCAGGGTGGCGATGAGCACCCCTTCCTGAAGGACGTTGACCCAAAGACGGGATTAAACGAGAACGAGAAGTTTCGCGCCGTGCATGACTTCTTCGGCCATGCCATCCACGGCAACGAGTTTGGCCCCAAGGGTGAGGAGATTGCTTGGGCTGCGCACAGTCAGATGTATTCGCCGCTGGCACGCCTGGCTATGAGTACCGAGACGCGAGGCCAGAACAGCACAGTCAACTACACGCCGCTTAACGCCGCATTAAAGCGCACCATCAACGAGTTGCAATCGCTGCGCTACGAGGCCAACCGCCGTGGCCAAACAGAGCAGGTTAAGCAGATTGATAAGGACATCGCCAAGGCCTACGAGACGTTCCAGTTTGCACCGCAAAAGCCTTTGCTCCTGCCGCCAGAGTTCTTGAGCACGTCCTACGCTGGCGATATGCCAGACTATCTGCGCCCACTGATCAAGCCCATGGAAGGCACGACAGTCTCCACGCCGATGCTGCACTACAGCAAGCAGGCAGGGCTGACCGAGACTGACCCATCGTTCTACGGCACAGGCATCAAGGGTGAGGAAGCAGCAAGACTCGGATTGCCTGGGGCTATATCGCCGCGGACCTACTTCTATGCCGGCCAGAACATGGAGCCAGAGGTTGGCCTTGGCCCGCACAAGTACCGGGCGATGGGCGAGAACCTGTACGACCTGGCAGCAGATCCATTACAACTGCAAATGCTTGCACGCGAAACCACGCGCATACCGATGACATCCACGTCAAACAAAGGATTGGCACAGCCTGCTGAGGCTACTAACGCACTAGAGCGCCTTATTCGTGACTATGGCTATGCCGGGTATCTAAGCCCGAGACTGGCCAAGCCTAGCGTTGTCATGTTTGGCAAGACGCCAGTGCAACCTTACGCCAAGGGGGGCAAAGTGAATATTTCTAAAAATTTAGACACGATGTTATTTGAATTGATGATGGCGAACCCCTTTCGCATGGCCAAAGCTGGCAAAGTTAACAAGGCGGAGATCGTTGCGCAGGCGATGAAAGATGCGGCGAAAGCAGCCAAACAAGCGCAAAAGGAAGGTCCGCCAAGGCAAGCTGCAATAGACCGTGCAGAAGCAGCAGAGCGTGCGGTTCGTAAGCAAAAGGGCTTCGATAAAATGCGCCCTAGCGATCAAGAGATGACCATCCAGGCTGCTCGCGCCAAGGCTTTAGGCGTTGGCATTGAAAGGTCTACGGTCAACGTGCAGGCGACGCTGCCCGACGAGAAGGATGTTGCTAAGTCGTTAATGAATGTGCCGGCATATAAGAAGGCTAACGCGATACCGATTAGCGCAATTGAAGATGCTAAAAGACGACGCGCTGCGTATCGTGAAGAGCCGGCAGTGACACCAGGGCCAAAGGCTAGCGAAAAAGAATGGGAGAAATGGGGGCAGTCTTTCGGCGTGAACATGACGCTGAGTAAACCAGTGCCTCTTGGCATATCAGACCCGCAAAGCAAGCGCGAGATTAAAATTCCTGGCGGGCTTGAGGGCACGTTCACCATTCCAGACATGTTCTGGATGAAGGCTAACAACGTCAATCCTGGTGCGCTACCCAAGGATGTTCATGATCAACTAATGCTCAAGTTTATTCGCACGCACAACGTAAGCGATCCTGATCAAGTTGATATTTTCAATCGATTGAACTTTGCACTGCTTTCGCCCAACGCACCATTAACGCAAAATGAATTCTTGGCCATGCGTGCTCGTATTCGTGACATGGACGAGTTGCGTGCCCTAGCAGAAAGAAAGGGCGAGCCTGACTTGGCACAAAATCTAGCCGAGGAAATGGGTGTTTCTTCTGCTGGCAAGGGCGGTCTTGGAGTGCTAGGCACAGCAAACCTTGGCAATCAAGCAGAGCTTGCTAGGTTGATTTTGGAAAAGCCTGAGATGTTCCAAATCCAGCCCGGCGAAACAATGCGTGATGTGACGATGCGCGTTATGAACCAGGTTCCAGGACTTGGCCCCAAAACAGCCTCGCTCGGAACGCCATGGCTTGATTTAGAGAAAGCTAATACGTCAGCAGTAGACTTGCATATGATCCGTGATGCAACGCCTCGATTGTTGAACGATCCTGATGTTGGAGATGCATTCAGAGAGCGTATGGGTAAGTTGCTCGGAGTGGAGCCGACGTTGGAGGCAATACTTGCGCAGCCGGCAAATAAAATTCAAGACAAGGCCGTTCAAATTGTTGGCGGCACTGATGTGTCAAGGATGTATCGCACTAGACAAGGTGGCCTAAGCAACATCCCCGAGTCTGCTACGCCTGACAAGTTGGTTTATGAACCTAAGAAATTTAGAGAGTTCAATCCGTTTTACAACAAAGTGGTTGAGTATGTTGATGAAAGCCGCGGCATCAACCCAGTTATTGAACTATTCCCTGAGCAGTGGAGAAAGTGGGACATCATTCGGGAGCGCATAGAGCCGCATGAGTTTGCTCACCCTGATTACAGAAACCTACCCAAGTCATCATTTAGCGAAATGTTAGATGCGCTAGAGGCGCACAAGAAGGCTGGGTATACAGGAACTAAGCCTGTTATGGGCCAATCAGATTGGCGCAAGCTCTACTACGGAGCACTGGCCCCGATTGGTGTTGGCTTAGGGGCTGGAGCGCTGTCCGAAATGGATACCGGCACGGATTATTGAATGCGTGACAACCGATCAACAAGCGTGTTAATAGTGCTTTTAGGCGTTTTGCGCCCTGCATCAAGGCCGGGCGACTCATGCAGATCTGCAACAGCCTTAGCCTCTTGGATAATGTGGTTCCTTAATTTCTGTGCAAACCATCTTAAAGCGCCAGTGTCTTCGAGGTGGCATGAGGTTGCAAACTCGTGAATGATGTCAGTTTTCATAAGAATTGCCTTTGTAATTTATACATTTTAATACTCTGGCAAACGAGCGCGAAGGATTTTAACTATGGCTACTGAAATGCCAATCGAACAGGACTATGGCCGCTTTATTAGCGGCATGGCTGATGATGAGGTCCCGCTTGAGGATCTGCAGGCTGAATTGCCTGATGAAAGCGCCGAGATTGAAGAGCTACCTGACGGCTCCGCGGTGGTTCACATGTCAAGCACCAAAGGACCGATGGAAGACCCAGACTTCTACGAGAATCTGGCCGAAGTCATTAGTCCGATCGACCTTGATAGCATGGCCTCCAGGTATCTGGACCTGCTTAACAAGGACAAAACCGCTCGAGAAGACCGCGACAAGCAGTATGAAGAGGGTCTAAAGCGTACCGGCATGGGCAAGGACGCCCCTGGCGGCGCTACTTTTTTCGGTGCCAGCAAGGTTGTACACCCCGTTATTGCTGAGGCTTGCGTTGATTTCGCCTCAAGAACCATCAAAGAGCTATTTCCGCCTGATGGCCCCGTCAAAACCAAGATCTTGGGCGAGACTGACGAGGAAAAAACCAAGCGTGCAGAGCGTAAGCGCGACTGGATGAACTGGCAGCTAACCGAGCAGATCGAGGAATTCCGCGACGAGCAAGAACAACTGCTGACTCAACTGCCTTTAGGTGGCTCGCAGTACCTCAAACTGTATTGGGATGACAAGAAGCGCCGGCCAGTGGCTGAGTTCTTGCCGATCGACAAGGTGCTGATCCCATTTGCCGCGACAAGTTTCTATACAGCGCAGCGTGCAGCAGAGATTCACGACATCACTGAGTTTGAATTCAACCAGCGGATTGATGCAGGCCTATATCGAGACATTGGCTTGACCCGTGTATCGATGGAGCCAGAGCCAACCAGGCCAGAAAAAGCCAACAACAAGATCGAAGGCCGCAAGGCTGAGGAAAACATTGATGGCATGCGCCGTGTTTTCCACATTTACACCTATCTAGAACTGGAAGACGACAGTTATTCCAAAGGCGATATGGCTCCTTATGTCTTGATGGTGGATGAAATCGACCGTGAAGTCGTTGGCCTTTACAGAAACTGGGAAGAAGGCGATGACACCATGGAAAAACTCGACTGGGTGGTCGAGTACAAGTTCATTCCATGGCGTGGAGCGTACGCAATTGGCATGCCGCACCTCATTGGAGGCCTGGCTGCAGCACTTACAGGAAGCTTACGAGCACTTTTGGATGCTGCACACATCAATAACGCACCTGCAACGCTCAAACTGAAGGGCGCAAAGGTCTCTGGCCAGTCCGTTCAGGCTGATGTGACGCAAGTCGTTGAGATTGAAGCTGCGCCAGGGGTTGATGACATCCGCAAGATTGCTATGCCGATGCCATTTAACCCGCCAAGCCCGGTTTTATTTGAGCTTTTAGGCTTCTTAGACAAGGCTGCCAAGGGTGTTGTCACGACTGCCGAGGAAAAGATCGCTGATGTGACGGCTCAGGCCCCTGTAGGCACGACACAAGCCTTAATTGAGCAGGGCGCAGCCGTTTTTTCAGCCATTCACGCCCGTTTACACAAGTCACAAGGCCGTGTACTGAAGATTTTGCAGCGTCTTAACCGCTGGTACATCGAAGACATGCGCCGCGGCGAGGATGTAGTCGATTTAAAGATTGAGCCGGGTGATTTTCAGCGCATGGGTGACGTTGTTCCCGTGTCTGACCCCAATATCTTCTCTGAAACCCAGCGCATGGCACAGATTCAAGCCGTGCTGGCACGCTCAGACAAGGCCCCTGACCTTTATGACCGCCGTGCCGTCGAAGAAAGGCTCTTAAAGCAGCTTAAGATCCCTGGCATCAATGAATTGCTGAAGGGTACGCCTGCGCCAGAAGAGAGAACGGCAGCAGATGAGAATGTGGCCATGGCATTGGGCCAAAACGCCTATGCCTACCCGCACCAAGACCAGCTTGCTCACTTGCAAAGCCACCTAGACTTTGCGCTTGATCCTGCCTTTGGCCAAAACCCCATCATGGCCAGCATTTACCTACCGCGGGCGCTCGAGCACATCAAGCAGCACATGGTCTTATGGTACTTAGGTCGTATGAACGGCTACATCGCCAAAGCCCGTGGCGAGCCGATGGCAGAAAGTGACTACGAGAACAAGATGCTGACGGCAGAGATTGATAAGACCTTTGCCATCGCCTCCCAGCACGTCATGAAGGATAGCCAGTCGGCCTTCAGCCAGGTCGTGCCTAAGCTTCAGCAGTTGTTGCAATCTATGCAGCAACTCACGCCGCAGCAACCGCTGCCGCCAGAGGCTCAGGTCTTGAAGGAAACCAGCCTTGCAGAGACGCAGCGTCGTGCCCAGCGCGATCAAGCCGAGATGCAACTGAAAGGCGCTGATATGCAGCAACAAGGCCAGATAGACATGGCCCGCCTGCAATCAGAGCAACAACGCGCTACCCAGCGTGACCAGTTGGATGTGGCGCTTAACGCTACAAACAACCTCACCAAGGAGCGTATCGAAACTGCGCGGCTCACCCAGCGTGATGAGCAGTTGCAGGCAGAGCAGTTTGAGACTGCACTCAAGCTTCAAAACGAAGCCCAACGTAACTTAGGAGTGAATCGTGGCCCAACCATCCAATAACCTGAAAGACATGGAAGCTGTGCCTTATCACAAGCGCATCGCCATGGGAGCCAACCTTGACGGCACAAGCCTGCAGTCAAAGGGTTCCGCACCGAAGACAACCACCAAACCCAAAGGAGGCGCCCTGCCCACGAAGAAAAAATGAATCCACTTGCCGACCTGATTCGTGACATCAAGATACGCCAGGCTGAAATAAGCCAGTCCTTGGCAGCAGGCAATGCTGCGACATGGGAAACGTATCAGCGCACAGTCGGGATGTATTTGGGCCTTGAACAAACGCTCAAAATGATTGAATCCATATTGAAGGATGAAGATGAAGATGAATGAACCAGTAGCGTCTAACGACGCTGAGATGGCTTGGGCCTTTCCGAGCGTAGATCCTGGTGCGAAACCTCTTGGTGGCCGAATCATGGTGCAAATCCGCCGGTCCAAGAAAAAAACCACCAAGGGCGGTATTGTGTTGGTCGAAGAGACCAAAGAAACAGAGAAGTGGAATACGCAGGTCGCCAAGGTTATTGAGATTGGCCCCCTAGCGTTTTGTCACCGCGACACGATGAAGCCATGGCCTGAAGGCTCTTGGTGTGTAGTGGGTGACTTTATCCGCGTCCCCAAATGGGGCGGCGATCGTTGGGAAGTCAAAGTACCCGGCGAGGACCACTTAGAAGATCCGGCGCTCTTTATGATCGTTAATGATCATGAAGTCATTGCCAAGATCACGGGCAACCCATTAGAGACGAGGGCATTCCTGTGAGCAATGAAAATGAAGACATTCCCATCAAGGAAGAGGCGGATGGCTCGGTCACCGTTGAACTTCCTGATTCGATTCAAGCTGCGCCCCAAAGCGACGAAGAGCAAAAAGCTGAAGGCGGCGATATTCCTGGCGACGATGATCCCCCTAGCGACGATGAACTTGATTCCCTACGGGCTGCACGGCGTGAACGTCGGCGTGCGAAAAAGGATCTGATCCGCAAGACTCAAGCGGAGAAAGATGAGCGCTTGCAGCTATTGCAGCGCCAGAATCAAGAGTTGATGGAGCGCCTTGCTGTTGTCGAGCAGCGCACTCATGCCAATGACCTTGCACAAATCGATAAGGCTGTGCAAGACGCTGAATTGCGGGTGAAGTATGCCCGCATGAAGATGGCAGAAGCATCATCGGCTAATGATGGCGACGCGCTTGCGCAGGCCAACGAGATGTTCCTCGATGAGAAGCAAAAGCTCGAGGCCCTGAAGAACTTCAAGCAAAAAGCCGTCGCACCGCAACAAAGGGCCAGTATTCCTGATGCTGGCGTGCAGCGGCAGATTGCTTCTTGGATGGAGCGCAATGATTGGTTTGATCCTGAGCGCAAAGACATGGATAGCAAGATTGCTAAACAAGTCGATGAGCAGCTTACGAAAGAGGGCTGGAACCCTGCCTCGCGTGAGTATTGGGATGAAATGGACAATCGCTTGCGGAAATACATCCCCCATCGTTACAATGACGACTATGAGGATGAATCTCCTCGACGAAAACCTAGGAGTCCTGTGACAAGTTCTGGCCGTGAGAATGCGGCGTCTGCTGGTGGACGCAACTCCTTCTCGCTAACACCCGATCAGGTGAAGGCTATGAAGGATGCCGGTTTTTGGGATGATCCCAAGAAGCGGGCCAGCATGATTAAGCGTTATGCACAGCAACAGAATCAATCTCAAGGATATAGGAGCTAGTCATGGAATCACGTCTCAAGAAATCTCTCGCTGCTGGTGGCCGTCATACTCGCGCAAGTGAAGATCATTCGCGCCTCCCAGCAGAAGAACAGTTCGCTAGTACACAGGACATTGACCAAATGTGGAGTGACGAGTGGACACAACAAGCACTGCCGAAGGTTCCAGACATTCCTGGTTACCACCTGTGCTGGCTTTCCACCACCAATAGCTACGACACCATTGATAAACGGATTCGGCTTGGGTACGTTCCTGTTCTTGCAGATGAGTTACCTGGGTATGATAATTACCGTGTAAAAGCGGGCGAGCATGTGGGCCACATCTCATGTAACGAGATGCTGCTATTCAAACTCCCGATGGACTTGTACCAACGCGTCATGACGCACTTCCATTATCAGAAACCGATGGAAGCAACCAATGCAATCATGGAACGCATGGAAGAGTTACAGCAGGGTGCGGATAGCTCAGGACACAAACTCCTGAGAACGGAAGGTGAAGGATTCGGCAATGTTTCACGGAAATCCATTAACCAAGCCCCGGTATTCGAGGGCTAATTCGGAGTAATTAACATGTCTGCTACAAGCGCACCGTTTGGCTTGCGGCCCGTGTACCACCCAAGTGGGTTGGATCGCGCACAGGCTCTTGCCAACATTATCGAGAGCGGCTACGCAGCGAATATCCTCAAAGGTCAAGCAGTCAAAATCGCTGCTTCCAGCACTGGATATATCGTTGTTGCCTCTGCTGGCGATCCTATCTACGGCGTCTTTGACGGCGTTGAATGGACTGATACCACAGGTCGTCGTCGCGTTTCCAACTACTGGCCAACCAACACGGCTTACCAGACTGGCTCACTTATTGCCTACATCTGGAATGACCCACAGGTTGTTTATGAGATTCAAGCAACTGGCTCTATTGCACAAACAGCAATTGGCCAAGAGTTTGACATCAGCAACGCAACCGCTGGCTCGACCACGACCGGCTTGTCTGCTTGCACGATGGATACCACGGCTGCTTCTGCTAACAACAGCAAGACGCTTCGTGTGATCGATCTCGCTCCCTATCCAGGGAACGCTTGGGGTGATGCGTACACAATCGTTCGTGTACAAATCGCTGAAAATCAATACGCTGGCATTTACAACACATCTGCTGTTGTATACCCAGCAACCGTAGCATAAGGAGGGCTAACAAATGGCAGCCCCAATGCGCAGTACAGACTTTCGCTCGATTGTTGAGCCAATCCTCAACGAATGTTTCGACGGAGTTTATGATCAACGTGCCGATGAGTGGAGCCGTGTGTTCCGCGAGCAAGACGGCATTCCCCGTAACTACCACGAAGAGCCGGTTCTGTACGGTTTTGGCTTGGCACCGTTGCTTCCTGACGGCAGCCCAGTCACTTATCAGCAGGGTGGCGTACTCTTCCTCAAGCGCTATGTGTACTCGGTGTATGGCCTTGCCTTCGCCCTGACCAAAGTGCTTGTTGAGGATGGCGATCACATCCGCATCGGCTCGGTCTATGCTCGTCACCTCGCACAGTCTTTGGTTGAGACCAAGGAAACCCTGTGCGCCAACGTACTGAACAACGCCTTTACGGGCGGCCAGTATGCTGGTGGCGACGGT
>Ga0209358_10002978_pt1 | contig 12670 bp, 11 predicted proteins | sample LauGreFa1BDMLBSN_2_FD_187574 | JGI IMG/M metagenome (GOLD analysis project Ga0209358, IMG submission 187574) | Freshwater lake microbial communities from Lake Michigan, USA - Fa13.BD.MLB.SN (SPAdes) (version 2) | ecosystem: Environmental > Aquatic > Freshwater > Lake | place: Lake Michigan, USA...
CACTAGGTTGGAAAACTGAGAAAGAAAGTTCTTTGGAGGATTTCTTTGCGTAACATAAGGATTATAAAAACAGGGATAGATGTCTCAGGAATCTTAAAAGATTTAAGGGATAACAAAAAAGATTGGGGTGCCGTCAGAAAAACAGATGGTGCCCATACAATCATTGATGATTTTGGATATGATGAATTAGATGTTGGAATTTTTCAATTGATAGTAGGTGGCGTAGAAAAAGATGGAGACTTTGTTGGTAACAGTGAGATCTGCATTCCAACACCTGCTCTCTACAAACAGAAAAGCATTATTGATTTTTTGAAACAGAATTTTAATGGCAGAGTTAGTAGATGTGGATTCTTGTCTTTAGAGGTTGGCGGTGAAGTTGGATTGCATATAGACGAGGGTACATATTATCTAACCAAAGACAGGTACCACCTTTCAATACAAGGAACATACGATTATACAGTTGGCGGTGAAACTGTTAGAGTCGAACCTGGAACTTTATTGTGGTTTAATAATAAATTATTGCATGGGGCTAAGAATGTTGGCAATGGTGTAAGAATAACATTTGTTTTTGATGTTCCACATTCCCCAAATAATCTTTGACATAAATTATCATTTAATGTATAATTATAGAATTAAGAGGATAAAACTATGAGCATATTGGAAAAACTTAAGAAAAACTCAACAATTAAAGACACTGCAATTTTGTCACAATCAAAGTTCTTTACAAAGAAGGACATGATTCCAACGACAATCCCAGTTCTTAATGTTGCATTGTCTGGAAGATTGGATGGTGGACTGACCCCTGGACTGACAATGTGGGCTGGTCCAAGCAAGCACTTCAAAACTGCATTTAGTTTGTTGATGGCTAAGGCATATCTTGACAAATACCAGGATGGTGTTGTGTTGTTTTACGACTCAGAGTTTGGTACACCGCAATCTTATTTCGATTCTTTTGGTATCGACAATGAGCGTGTGATCCATACACCAATCACTGATATTGAACAGTTGAAGTTTGACATTATGAAACAGCTGGACAGTGTTGAGCGTGATGAGCATGTAATTATCCTTATTGATTCTATCGGCAATCTTGCTTCAAAGAAAGAAGTTGAGGATGCCTTGGATGGTAAGGCAGTTGCTGATATGTCTAGAGCCAAGCAGTTAAAATCTTTGTTCCGTATGGTCACACCACATCTAACACTAAAAGATATCCCAATGGTAGTTGTGAATCATACGTATAAAGAAATTGGTATGTTCCCGAAAGATATTGTTGGCGGCGGTACTGGTTCTTATTACTCAGCTGATAACATCTTCATTCTTGGTCGTCAGCAAGAAAAAGAGGGAACTGAGCTGGTAGGTTACAATTTTATAATCAACGTAGAGAAATCGAGATATGTTAGAGAGAAATCAAAAATTCCTGTTACTGTTTCTTTTGATGGTGGCATTAGCCGTTGGTCTGGTTTACTTGATATTGCACTCGAATCTGGGCATGTTATTAAGCCATCCAATGGTTGGTATTCGCGTGTAGATGATGACGGTATTGAAGAGAAGAAGTATCGTCTCAAAGAAACTGACAACAAAGATTTCTGGTTGCCAATACTAAAGCAGAAGTCATTTATCACCTTTGTCAAGAACAAGTATCAAGTTGCCTCTGGAGAGATTCTCAAGGATGAGGATATTGCAGAAGAACTCGACAAGATTGACGAGGAAGAATATGGCGAAAACGTATAAACCATATGTTGTAATGCATCACAAAGAAGCAGGTATTGATGCGATAAAGTTGACAGAAGGTCCATTTGAAGGTATAATGTACACATATGGTGTTGTTAATTTTGAAGAAGATAATGAGAATGATACGTTGAAGATGAATTTTGAGTATGAGATTCTCGATTATGGCGGTAAAGGTTTAGGTAACAAAGAACCATTTGAGCAGTACATTGGAGATATCCTTCAGGATTTAATTCATGAAGGAATTGCGGAAAATAGTATAACTTACACAGGTGGAGTTGATGAGAATAGAGACAGCGATTCTGTCGAATCTGATAAACAATGAGGAATATTGTCGTAAGGTCGTACCGCATTTAAAGAAGTCTTATTTTGCAGATAGAAAAGAAGCAGCAATTGCTTCTTTATTAATTAAGTTTTTTGAACAGTATAACAAGCCAGCAAGTCCAGAAATTCTAGCCATTGAGATTGGCAACCTATCTGGATTCACGGACAAAGAAGTCCCAGAGATGCTGGAGTATGCCAAACAACTAACCACTGCTGAAGAGAATGAAGAGTGGCTAATTCAGAATACTGAGAAGTTCTGTAAGAACAGAGCAGTTTACAACGCCATTCTTGATTCGATCAAGATCATTGACGGTAAAGATCCAGCGCATACTCAAGACGCCATACCATCTATTCTTTCAGATGCGTTGGCGGTGTCATTCGACAACCATGTAGGACACGACTACATAATTAATGCACCAGAACGATATGACTTCTATCACAAAGTCGAAGAGAAGGTTGCATTTGATCTTGACATGTTCAACAAGATCACTAAGGGTGGATTGAGCAAGAAAACATTGAACATTGTTTTGGCTGGTACTGGTGTTGGTAAATCATTGTTTATGTGTCATGTGGCAGCATCTACATTGATAGCAAACAAAAATGTATTATACATAACTATGGAGATGGCTGAAGAGCGTATCGCTGAACGTATTGATGCAAATCTTTTGAATCTGACCATGGATGAGTTGAAGGTTGTTGACCGAGATATCTTTGAGAGTAGGATTGATAAGATTAATAACAAGACGCAAGGTAAACTTATCGTCAAAGAATATCCAACGGCTAGTGCTCATGCGGGTCACTTCCGTGCCTTGCTCGAAGAGTTGAAGATGAAGCTGGAGTTTAAACCAGATATTATTATGATCGACTATCTGAATATTTGCGCCAGCCAGCGTATGAAAATGAATGCCAATGTAAACTCATATACATATATTAAGGCAATCGCTGAAGAGTTGCGTGGTCTGGCAGTTGAATATAATGTTCCAATTATATCTGCTACGCAGACAACAAGATCTGGTTACACAAACTCAGATCCAGGGTTGGAAGATACTTCTGAGTCGTTCGGTCTTCCAGCCACAGCTGACTTTATGATTGCCTTGGTGAGTAATGAAGAGTTGGAACAGCTGAATCAGATTATTGTTAAGCAGTTGAAAAATCGATATAGTGATCCAAATTACTACAAGAGATTCGTTATTGGGGTTGATCGGTCTAAGATGAAACTTTATGATGTTGAGACTTCTGCGCAAGTTGGATTATCTGATTCTGGGCAGAAGGAAATTGATAAACCAATATTTGATAAGAGTGATTTCGGTAAAAGAATGCAGACGGATTCTTTTAGTGGGTTCAAGTTTTAAGGAGAGAAGATGAAAGTTATTGTCGCTGATAAAAAAATTGATTGCGAACATTTACTTGGGCAGTTTCTTGATGAGAGTCATTACGATACTTTGATCGAAGAAGATGCAGATGTATACATGCCACACATCCCAGGACAAGCAGAATCATTATCAGAAGAAAGAGTAATCCTTAAGTTTCGTAAGAATTACTTTACGCAAGAACAACAGAACGCAGCTTATGCTGGGTTAAGAGAAGCAGCAACTGAAACTCAAAATCGTGGACTTGCTGCTGGACCACGTGCTGACAAACTTGGTAATCGCGAATGGGTAACTGAGTATCAATATGACATTGTAGATCATTTTCTAAAGCCATCAGAAAATCTTTTCGGTGAAGATCCAGTTGAAGAGATTAAGAAAAAATATAAAGACAAGAAAGATGTTGTTTCTAATCGTGCACGAGTTTGGTCGATCGAAAGAGTCAAGCAGGAAAATTTTGAGTTTGATTCATGGGTAGAAAAAGTCAGGAAAATGAGTAAGGATGATGCTAAAAAATCTGCAGAACTTGTTGCAGACAAACTAATCTGCCAAACTACCTATGCGAATTCAGTTAACTCAGGCATTGCTGGATGGTTTGATCGTTATCCAAGAATCCCATACGGAAGAGCTACATCTTACACCAGAGATAACTTCGATAAGTTTAAAATGTCATATCCGTTTCTTCAGTCCTTGGCTAAGGGATTCAAGGAACTTATGCCATGGAGATATGGTAATCAAATGGAAGCTGCCAGTAAAATTGATTCTAGATACTTGGTGCCAGAAACTCCGTTCACCACTGTGACAGTTAACAAGACATTCAGAACAGCAGCCCATCGAGATGCTGGTGATTTAAACTCTGGCTTATCGAATCTGTTAACTCTTACAAATAATGGTAACTATACAGGTGCTTATCTTGTTGCGCCAGAGTACAGAGTCGCAGTGAATGTTAGACCAGGTGATCTGTTATTAATCAATAACCATGAGGTTATGCATGGTAACACTGAGATCATTTGTCATGATGACATAGCTGAGAGGATTAGTTTGGTGGTTTACTTCCGTGAGAAAATGCTGGAACTTGGAAGCAAAGAGTATGAGGATACTAGGTTTGACTTTGTTGAAACCCGCAGACTTAACAAGGATCACCCAGAATGGCGTCCACTTTGGAATGGTGTTACCCAGGGAATGTGGACAAGTGACGAGTGGTATAACTACTGTGAATCCAAGCTGGGCAAATCTGAACTATTGAAGTATCACCCTGAAGCAGACAAAACTACACTTGAGGAGTTTTTCGCATGAGCATTGAAATTATTATTCCGACACTTGGACGTTGTGACAATCAAATAACTTTGAGTAGCATTCCAGCAAAACACCATCAAATAGTTACCTTGGTTGTTCAGGAACATGAATATGATTACATGAAAAATAAGTATACTTCTTGTAATGTTTGGAAACTACCTTCTGGTACCAGAGGTATTGCTCTTACACGTAAACATATAGGAGCAAACTGGAAGGGTAAACGCATTTTTGTTATGGACGATGATCTGAAGTTCGTAACTATTGACTCTGAACTAAAGGGAAAGAATACAACAGAATCTGAGTTTGATGATATGCTGTTGCAGATCGAGAACTTTATGGACGAGGGTTATGTTCATGGAGGACTTTCCACTCACAATACTCCACCGCAGGAAAAGCCACATTCATTTAACACCCGTGTTTATACCAATGTTTTCTATTCTGAAAAGTTTGACTCAGACTCTATTGACTGGGGAGAACAGTATGTTTTAATGCCAGAGGATTTCTATGTAACATTACAGCTGCTGACAACTGGCTATCAGAATGTCGTGTTCAACCACTACAGAGTTAACCCATCTGCCACGAACACCAAAGGCGGATGCGAAACTTATAGAACTATCGAAAACCACAATAGAGGGCAAGAAATACTTGCCGAGAAGTTTCCCGACTTCGTTGAGGTTTACGATAAAGAACAGACCAGTGGTCCATGGAAAGGTATGAAGAAAAAGGCATTAAAAATTAGATGGAAGGAAGCGTATATGTCTAGCCAAAAGAATACGCTGGATGAGTTCTTCGGATAATTTCGCATTGTAAAATCTACCAGAAAACGGGTAGACCCTAAATAATTGTAGGTATTGCCTTTTAATTGTTTTCGGGGTATAATAGTTGTATGAGATTCCTAGAAACGCTAGACTACGACTGGATAGAGATGCTCAATTTTCATGAGCGTCCATTCAGAGCTAAGTTCATTCCTGCAAAAGTATGGAACGACCTGGATAAGTATCGTAACGATTCCAGGGGGTTGATCAACTACTTTAAGAAATGGCGAACCAAGATTGAGTTCCGCCAGGAGAAATCCAAAGCCAAGTGTTATCTAACCTATGTCGGGATAGGTGGCGAGTATGATCCAGAGCCACGTCAGATCGGCATCCATATCTACACGGATTACTACGATAGATTCCCCTTCACAGAAATCACCTGGGATAAATTCAAATATAGACTGATACAGATTCAAATGCATGAGCTGATTCACTTCATGCAGTTTGATCGCAGGGATGGAGAATGGTCAGGTTATGTTCTCCCATACAAAACAGTCAAGCAAAGAAGAAAGAATGAAGAGAGAAAGTATCTCTCAGAGTTTGACGAGATCCAAGCATATGCTCATTGCATATTCTTTGACTACCGCAACAACAAACCAAATATTCCAACAGAGGTTTTAATCTCCCGATCCAACAAGTCCAAGGCAGATTCCAAGAACATGAATTATGTCTTGCGCACTTTCAACTACGACTATCGAAACAACCACGCTATCCCAAAGATCATGCAGCAGGTGATGAAATGGGAACGCAAGTATAAGAAACAAGTTCGTCTGTCACGCAAGCATAAATAATTTAGTTATTCTAATTATGAGAGACGATTAATGGCACAAGAAGGATTTGCTTACGAAGAAAGAGCATATGCTGCTTTGCAGAAATATAAAATTTCTACAGGTGGCACTGCAGGCGCATCACACGATAAACCAGACCTGACCATTCAGAACAGAGAGAACAAAAAAACTGGTTGCGAGTTAAAGAACTCACCAACTGCTGCAGGTTCTATGGTTCTAAAATACGTTAAGGGTAACTGGGGATTTGGTGATGCTGGTGATGAGGGTGCTAATCCTGAAAAAGAATTTTTACAGGCTCTCGGTAAAAGCGCAAGACTGCTTGAGAAAATGACTTCTCAATGGCGTGGTAAAACACCAATGCTACAGAATGATGCTTCTGGTAAGAAAATGCTCGTAGAAGGTAGCTGGAGTGTTCTTGCTGATAAGAAACGTGCTTACGAGCATGACTTGAAAACATTTGGTGCGCAAAATGAAGTTCATATTAATGTTGGCGCAAAAGCAGTTTGTGATTACTATTTGAAAAAGAAATGCTCTTATATAAATGTAGGCACTCATGGTTTCTTTACATTAAATGGAAAAGATGATCTTGGGTTAAACGCTAATCTTAAAAAACTTGGGCAACCACCTATACCAAATTTCGCAACTAGCGCAGATTGTAAAATTCGTGTTCGAGTTCAGTTAAAAAGTAGCTCGAAGTCTGACTATCAATTTGTTATGACATTACAGTTTAGTAATGTCAAAAAATCTCCATATAACATAGCACCATTAAGAGCAGGGTCAAAATCTGACATTGATTTGGTTAAATTAGCCAAAGACCCTCTTGTAATGGCATTCTAATAGGGTTATAATCCCCTCAAAGTTGTAGGGTTATTACTTTACTTTAATGCAAAAATCAGGTATAATAGTTATATGAAGACGTTGAAGACTATCATTGCAGAAGAGAAGAATGTGCATATGGAGCATATTGAAGATCTCGTTTTCAATGAAGGTTCAGCTGGCGTCAACAAAGCAATCAAATTCCTCAAAGACCTGCGTGATATGTTGGCAGGTACATCTACCAAAAAAGTAACAGCAACTGTAAAGTGGGATGGTGCTCCTGCTGTGTTTGCTGGTATTGACCCACGCGATAAAAAGTTCTTTGTCGCTAAGAAGGGTGTCTTCAATAAGAATCCTAAAGTATATAAAACAGCAGCGGAGATTGATGCTGATACCGATGGCGATCTGGCATTGAAACTTAAGATTGCTTTGACTGAGTTTAAGAAACTGGGTATTAAGTCTGGCGTATATCAAGGTGACTTGATGTTCACATCAGCAGATATTAAAACGCAAGCAATCAATGGCGAGAAGTATCTCACATTCCATCCGAACACTATCGTTTACGCAGTTCCATTGGCTAGTGAACTGGCAAAGAAAATTAAAACTGCAAAGATCGGTGTCGTGTGGCATACAACATACACTGGTTCTTCATTCGAGTCAATGACCGCATCTTTTGGTAAAGGTATCGTAACTAAGATGACTCATGTTCCATCTGTTTGGATGGACGACGCTAACTACAAAGATTACTCTGGCGTTGCCAACTTCAGCGCAGCAGAAACAAAACAAATTGATTCTATAATCTCTAATCTTGAAAATAAATTCTCAAAGATTAATGACGCAACATTAAATGCGATTAATCAAGATGAAGACTTACTTGTTCTAGTTAAAACATATAATAATACTAAGATTCGTTCTGGTGAAAAAGTAGAAAACGTAAGTGCGCATGTCGAAGGATTGTTCCACTACATCTATGATAAATATCAGAAAGAGATAGATTCCAAGAAAACAGAAAAGGGCAAATCCGCTCAGGAAGAGAAACGTAAGAAAATTTTAGCATTCTTCGCCAACCATCCAAAAGCACAGATCGAGAAGTTATTCGATCTGGCGAATGCCATAGCAGATGCAAAACTTCCAATTATCAATAAGATGAACCAAGCAGGACACATAGCCACCTTCGTTAAAACTCCAAGTGGATTTAAGATCACAGGAGTAGAAGGATTCGTCGCAATCGATCACCTGAAGGGTGGGGCAGTGAAGATAGTTGACCGAATGGAGTTTAGTCGCAACAACTTTAGCGCAGACATTATCAAAGGATGGCAGCGATGAGCGGAGACTTGAACGAACTGTTTAAATTGGTTTCTGATGCGAAGAAGAATAGTCCTGTTTCTAAACAAACTAAAGAGATAAAAGAAAACATTCAAGGCGGACTTAGTGATTTGTTTTCAGAAATGGCTAGATTAAAAGCCAACGATCCTGTTGCTCAGAAAAACAAAAAGATTGAAGAGCAAGTTCGCGAATCAGTTGAGACTGATCTTCACTCTTTGTTCTCTGAACTTGCTTCGTTAAATAAACAAAAAGAAGAAATAATACAAGAGCAGATAAAAGAGGAACATAAAGTTCTAACAGAAGTAGTTCCTCTTCCAACTCCAATTGGAGAAGTTCCTCCATCTCAACAAGTTGTTCCAACATTACCATTGGCAGGTTTAGATAAATGGTTAGCGACGCCAAAGACAACTGTTGATAATACATCAGAAAATGATCTGTCATTAATCAATAAGAAGATCAAGTTCTTAGAGCAGTGGATCGGCAAGATTCAAAATGCTGGACCAGGATCTGGTGAAGTCAATCTACGTTATCTAGATGATGTTGCTAGAGAAACGATTGCCGATGGTCGCTGGTTAAAGTATGATGCTGCTAGCAAGAAATTTGTATTTGATGAGATTAATCCATTTGAAGTTGTAGAAAACACAACTGAAGTTACAACATCGACATATACAGTAACATCAACTGATTTTTATATCGGTGTTAATTACGCTGGTCCAGTTACAATAACATTACCAGCAACTGCTAATTCTGGCAGAATGCTTATTATCAAAGACGAAGATGGCGACGCAGAAACAAATCCTATTACTGTCCTAGGCACTGTTGACAATGATGCTGGTGGATTTATTATTCAAATTAACAATGGAGCCATTCAATTGCTCTACAGAAATGGCTGGAGAATCGTATGACATATTTGTTTAAACCTGATGTACCATTTGATGGTGAAGTTAAGAATGACACAGGCAATCCTTTACCAATTAGTAAAGATACCTCTGCTAATAGTTCATCAAATAGAATTTTTGTAGACACTGGTCTAACTATTCCAGCTGCGTTTGATGGAGAGATTAAAAACGATACTGGTAATCCTATTCCAATATCAAAGAACACTACAGTAAACTCTGCTGCAAACCCTATTAATGTTAGTGCTGTCATCACAGGCACAGTGACTTCTACTGTGGTAGATGGTGCTGCAGATGCATTTGGTAGAATGCGAGTCAGTGAAGCATTTACACTAGGTGACTATAAACATACCTACGGTATTGATCCTAACTTCAGAGACACTCTGTCTAATGGTGGTACAGTTACACACGCAACCAATCAAGCTGCAGCAAGATTAGCTACCAGTAATAATTCCAGCAGTCGTGCAGTTCACCAGAGTAAAATGTATCACAACTACATGCCTGGTAAAAGCCAACTGATTAAAAGCACTATTAACTTTTATTCTGCCACTACCAATGTTACCAAACGCACTGGTTATTATGATGACTTAAATGGCATTTACTTTGAGCAAAATGGAGCAGGTGTATTATCATTTGTTATTAGAACTGATACTAGCGGTACAGCCAGCGATGCTCGTAGAGTGATTCAGTCTGATTGGAACAAAGATAAGTGTGATGGCACAGGAGCCAGTGGGTTCAACTTAGACATAACTAAAACGCAGATTTTCTTTACAGATTTTCAATGGTTAGGTGTAGGTCGTGTTCGTTGTGGATTCGTTCACGATGGACAATTGATTGTAGCACACGAGTTCTACAACAGCAACAACTTGCCTACAGTTTATATGAGCAACCCTAACTTACCCATACGCTGTGAAATTTTAAATACAGGTACTACCGCTGGCGGATACTTTGATCAGATATGTTCTACTGTTGTATCTGAAGGTGGATATACAGAAAGTGGTATCGACTTTAGCATAGACTCTGGACAAACATCACAGTCTGTCACAGTTGCTAATGGTATGTATCCTATTGTGGCTATCAGATTGAAAAATACCTTTAGAGGTTATCCCAACAGAGTTGTGGTGCGTTCAGGCAACATCAATGTCTATGCCGAAGAATATCCAGCATACTGGGCAGTGTTTAAATTGTCTGGTTTAAGTGCTATTACTTTATCTGATGCCACTTGGACTTCTGCTAATGCGGAGTCAGCAGTAGAATATAGTCTGAATGCAACTGCATTTACTGGTGGTGATAGGCTAGATGGTGGTATTGTTGGCACAACAAGTCCAGGTGGTTCAGCCAAAGGCACAGGAACTGCACCTGTAAACCAACCTAGTAATGCCAAAAAGAATTTTATTGCACAAAACCAAGACAGCACTGACAGCGAAATTTATGTAGTCTGTGCCAAGGCTATTGGTGGAACTGCTAAACTGTGGGTAGACTTTCAGTGGAGAGAAATTTATTAACGACTAAATAATACATTAGTTCAATTTATAGATGGGTCAAATGAAAAGATACAGCCAGTTCCTAAAGGAACTTCCCTCAAAAACCGTAGTTTTAGCATTCGGGCGGTTCAATCCCCCAACAATTGGTCACGAACTGCTCATCAAAGCGGTCAAAAAGGTTGCAAAAACTCATAATGCAGACCACTCAATCTACGCCTCCAAGACTACCGATACCAAAAAGAACCCACTAACGGTAGACAAGAAAGTCAAATACCTGAAGTTGATGTTCCCAGGAACCAACTTTGTAGCTGCTAATGATCAAGAAAGAACTTTCTTAGAGGCAGCTAAACACCTAAACAAGAAGTATAAGAATCTCATAATGGTCGCAGGAAGCGATCGAGTCCAGGAATTTACTCGCCTGTTGAATACCTACAATGGAAAAGAGTTCAAATACGATACAGTCGAAGTAGTTTCGGCTGGAGAGCGCGACCCAGATGCAGACGATGCTTCTGGTATGTCAGCCAGCAAAATGAGAGCGTTGGCTTCCAAGGGTGACTACTCAGAATTTAAGAAGGGTCTTCCTTCTTCCATACGCGATATCGATGGTCGTCGTTTAATGAATGACGTTCGCCAGGGTATGGGACTTGATATGGTCAAGGAAGATATTATATTGGTTAAAGATACCCTACGTGAGCAGTATTTCCTTGGAGATATATTCAATGTTGGTGATATTGTAGAGTCCAGCGGAGTTAAGTATGAGATCGTCAAACGTGGATCTAATCATCTGCTGCTCAAAGAAGAATCTGGTAAACTTGTTTCTAAATGGATACAAGACGTAAATATTGCTGAAGATGTACAACCTGGATATGCACCCAAAGAAATTTCTTTCGATGGATATACCACGAAAAACTTTCACCACCATGAAGATGCGGTAAAAGCATTTCAGGATACTATATCTAGATTCGGTAGCACTCACAGAGAGATCGTAAAGACAGCGTTGACTGCAACTGATAAATATATGCAGTTAAACGATATGCATATAACCAGCGGAGAAGCTCCAACTGCTGAAGAAATAAAACAGTGGATTGAGTCACACGGTGTTGCCAAACAAGCACTAGATAATATCGGAGAATTTTTACACCACGAAGATTACTGGCATCAGCATCGCCATGAGTTAGAAATAATGCTGAACCAATATAAAGATAAAGGTGCAGAATCTGTGGCAGAGGAAACTATGAAGACAGAACCAAAAAGTTATAAGGATTTTGTAAGCGATCTTAGAACAGATATAGAAGATCCATTTACAAATACACCAGTTCAAGATCAACCAGAAACTGGTTTAGTTGGTCACACTCTTCACAGTGAGCCACTTGACACTTACATGCGCCACAGAAAAGTTAAGTATCAACTTGGTGAGGGTGTCCATCCTGCTATAGGATATTCTAATCCTGATAGAACTGTAAAAAAAGGTCCAGAATCAAACCCATTTAGAAAACAAAAAACTGCTGCAGACATTGAGAAAATTAAGAAGGCTAAGGCAGATGATGCTAAGAAATCTGCTAAAGCGCAAGGTGGGATATACAAAAAACAAAGTAATACACAGAGAAATCAAACAGTTAAAGGATATATGGATCTGCTAAAACAGATCGGTGAATCCAGCAGTAAACTTAGCAGTCAAAGAGAAACTTCAACTCCAGTTTATGATGCGCATATCAAAGGTAACTCTGATTACTCATCTATTGTTAAGAAACATGGTGCCTTTAAAACAAGAGAAATTATTCACGGTCTTTCAAAAGAAAGAGATTCTCTGCGTAAACATTCTGGCGAGTGGGC
>Ga0209358_10002979_pt1 | contig 12666 bp, 8 predicted proteins | sample LauGreFa1BDMLBSN_2_FD_187574 | JGI IMG/M metagenome (GOLD analysis project Ga0209358, IMG submission 187574) | Freshwater lake microbial communities from Lake Michigan, USA - Fa13.BD.MLB.SN (SPAdes) (version 2) | ecosystem: Environmental > Aquatic > Freshwater > Lake | place: Lake Michigan, USA...
GCAGGGAGATAAATAGAAACCTCATACCCTAAAGCTACTAAATCTTTCGCAGAAGCATCAACACAGCCTTCACCTGCTACTCCACCTAATACAATGTGCTTTATTTTATTATCTTCTAAAAAAGCCATAAATGCATCTTTTTTAGCAATTGAAGATGTATTTTTGTAAAAATGTTTAGTTTTTGTAGGTAGATAAAGGTCATCTACTAATTCATTACTATATCTATTTATCATAAATTGTTCAATATGTAATGATTTATCATCATGTAGTTTAAATTGATCTAAATCTTGTTTTAATTTTAAACTAGGATCTTCTTGTTGATGTATATTACTTGTAGTAATAGAAAATACATTATCATCAATTGTAATTGCAAATAGATAATTCATATTTGAAATTGCTTTAAGACAACCTTCTACAAATAATGAACTATCTTCTTTACATAAATCATATTGCATATCAATCGCAACAATTGCAATATTATTAGCATATATTGCTAATATAATTGAAAGTAAAATAATATATCTTAACATTTTAAATCTTCATATAGTAGTATTAATTTGTATTAATTGTTATTATAAAAATATGTATCATTTTTTTATAAAATTAATCATATAAAGATATATTGATAAATTTAATAATGATAAGTCTTAATACTAATTTAACATACAAGAATGATAAACTTGATTATTTACTTTCTTTAAATAATAATAATATTAATCAATTAATTCTTGATTCTGGAACATTATATGCGATAAATATTTTAAATAATAATCCTACAATAAAAGATAACAATTTTGATTTTAATTTTTTAAATAATCAAGATATTATTAAATATCAAGAAAAAATAATTGATCTTCAAACTAAATTAGATTTATTAAATAGCAATTATACTCAGCTTATTTCAAATACAATTGATAATAATGTTAGTGATATCTGTAATAAACAAAATAATATTATTATTAATACTATAAAAGATAATAATAATAACTCATCAATATTATCTATTGAAAAAAAAATTAATAATATTGATAGTACATTTTCTAGTTATTTTGAAAAATTTATAAAAGGTAATATTGAAAAAGGTAATTTTGGAGAAAAATTTATTGAAAATTTTTTATATGATAAATTTTCAAATTGTTCTATAGTTGATACTCATAAAGAAACATCATTTGGTGATTTAATATTTTCTTATAATGAACTAAAAACATTAGTTGAAAGTAAAAATGTACAAACATGTAAAAAAGAAGATTTTAATAAATTTTTTAGAGATGTTGAACTTAGAGCAACTAATAATGAAATTAATTCAGCTTTATACATTTCTTTAAATGATACAGGGCTTCTAAATAATACAAAATATTTTAATTTTCAATTTAGAAATAATATTCCTATTATTTTAATATCAAATGCCTTCAATAACCCTGAATTTATTAGATTTTCTATAATTCTTCTTGATAATATTAATTTATTTTTAAAAAATCAAAAAACTCACTTTGATATAAATAATTTTATTAATAATCTTAATAATATTTTAAATATTGTAATGAACCAGTTTGAATATATTGATTCTGATAAAAAATTAATATCAAAATTACAAATTAATATTAATAATAGAGAAAAAGATCTTAATATTATTCATCAACAAATAACAAATTTAATCAAAAATAACTCTTCTAAACAAATAAATACTATACAAAATATAGAAGATGATATAATTAAGATAATTTTAAATGAAATGAATAAAAATAAACATTTTAAACTTACACTTAAATCATTGTTAGATTTAAATATATCTGCTTATGATATAAAAAAATTAGGTGGTATTAAAAATATAACAACTAAAATAAAAGAAAATAAAAAAATTATAATTTAATTATCATCTGTATAAATAACCATATGATAATTTTTATCATCTTGACTATCATTTAAAATTAATGAAGAACCTTCTTTGATCATTTTCTTAAAATTATTATCTAATTTATCTGAATGAATATCTTTATATTTTTTAATAAAAACATTTTTTTTTGCTTTTATTTGTCTATAATTTATCATATCCCAATCTTGTTTATATGCATACCAAATATTAACTAGTTTATTATCTATATTATTATCTATATTATTATATATATTATTAATAATATTAGTATTATTAGTATTATTAGTATTATTAGTATTATTAGTATTATTAGTATTATTAGTATTATTAGTATTATTAGTATTATTAGTATTACTAATATTATTTGTATTATTATTATATAAATCTTTTATCTCTCTGTCATAGGGATTACTATTTACTAAATTATTTAAATATATATCTTTATATTTATAATATTCATTTAAATTAAAAACTTTATCATATTTATCAATTATATTGTAATAATCTAATGTCACTAATGTTCTTAAACATTTATAACATTTAGAACAATTTATAATACAATTAATATCAGTATAGTCTTGTGATGAAACACATACATCTAAAAATTTATAACTTAATTCATTTTTACTAATTTTTAATGTTTTTTCTACACGTGTATATTGTGCTCCATGTAATATATATTCTAAATTTTCTGTGGATAATAAAGGTATAACTGTTGTTTCACCTGATGTTAAAGATCCACTGCCTTTTACAATTTTAGAATTAAAATATGAAAAACAAGAACCATAATAATATTTTTTAAATAATTTTTGAAAAAATAATGGTATAGATAAATTACGAAACATGTGAAAATATTGATGGTCTAAATTATTTATAGTTGTAAAATTTGTATCAACATATAATAAATTTAAATTTGTTTCATTAACGTAATTTTTTATATTTATTAATCTATTTTCATATGTTTCTTTATTATTACATGAACCAGCATTAAAATTAGTCACATGTGTTAATTTATATGTTTTACAATCATCAAAATAATAATCTTCTAAACAACATAAACTATCTATACCACAACTTAAACCACAACCAACTCCAATATTATTATAAATTGAACCATAATCAAAATCTTTACAACTTATTTTAATAATATGAAACTTAGGATGTATTATTTTTATTATAGGCATCAAATATAATGTTATATTATGATATAATTTATATGAAATAATTCCGTCTATTTCTATATTTTTATTTTGTTTCATTGCTATAAGCAATATTAATACTAAAAAACCATCATATGTGTTTTGAACATATTCTAAATATGATATATCAAATTTTAACCATCCTATTTTTTTATCAATTAAACATTCTATTTGACCAAAATTATCTTTTTCATATATTTTTAAGTTTGATAACTTCATCTATATAAGCATTGAATATAATTTTTTAATAAATTAAATTTATTACATTATATTATATTATATTATATTTTATTTTATTTTATTTTATTTTTTTATATAATCTATAAAAAAATATAAATGAGCGGAGAGGGGTTCGAACCCTCGCACAATAATGTAGTGGGTCTTAAGTCCACCGCCTTAGACCACTCGGCCATCCGCCCATAATATATTATGTATTTATGTCTTTAAGTAGTTTTAAATATTATTTTTAATAGTTAATTAATAGTACACCCAAATTGTCCTTCATTATTTGTTATATATATTTCATTATTAATAAATTTTTCTTTAGTTAAATCTTTTTCAGGATTTTTTTTGGTTTTATCTATATTATCTTGTGTAGAATTAGTAGTTTTATTATTTATTTTAATATTATTATTTATTTTATTATTTTTATCAATATTATCCTGACTAGAATTAGTAGTTTTATTATTTATTTTAGTATTATTATTTTTTTTTTTATTATTTTTATCAATATTATCTTGACTAGAATTAGTAGTTTTATTATTTATTTTAGTATTATTATTTATTTCAATATTATTATTTATTTTAGTATTATTATTATTTATTTTAGTATTATTATTTTTTTTTTTATTATTTTTATCAATATTATCTTGACTAGAATTAGTAGTTTTATTATTTATTTTAGTATTATTATTTATTTCAATATTATTATTTATTTTATTATTATTATTATTTATTTTAGTAGTTTCATTATTTATTTTAGTATTATTATTATTTATTATTTTATTCTTTTTATTCTGTTTATTTTCAACGTTCATATATTATACTTATAATATAATTTAAATTATAATTATTCTAAAAAATTAATTATATCTTTTAATATTAACTTATTTATAAATCCTGATTCGATACTTTTGAATATTCTTATGATTAAATCGTTTTTTATTTTATCACATTTCTTTAAATCATTATTCTCTTTATAATAATTATATAATTTTATTCCATTTTTAACAGTAGTATACGATAATTTATCATCTTTTATTTTATTCTTTATATCATACATATCTTTATTATATTTTTTTTCTATTTTTTCATAATCTTCTTTTTTAAACTTATTTTTACAATCTTTTTCAGACATTGATATAGCTATTGCTACAGCTTGCTTTCTTGAATTAACTTTCCGGTTTTGACGGTTATTAAGTTCTCCTTTTTCATATTCTTTCATATATTTATTCATATCTTTTATATAACACTTTTCATAATTTGTTTTATTTGACATATATATTATACAAATATATTTCTATTTAATATAATAATTATTTATATTTTTATATTTTATTTTTAAAAGAATTTAGTTAATATTTTTAATATATATATATATATATGAGCAAATATTATTTATCATTATGTTGCATAATAAAAAATGAAAGATATTTAGAAGAATTTATAGTTTATTATAATATATTAGGAGTAGAACATTTTTATATATATGATAATAATAGTTCTAATCCAATTTCTAATAGATTAGATAAACCTTATTTTTCTAATTTATGTACAATAATTAATTATCCTGGTAATAAGCAACAATTAAATGCATATAATAATTGTATAAAAAAATATGGTTCTGAAACAAAATGGTTAATTGTTGTAGATGGCGATGAATTTATATTACCTAAAAAAGATAATAATATAAAAGATTTTTTAGCTAAATATGAAGACGCACATGCGATTGGTATAAATTGGGTATTTTTTGGATCTAGCTTTCATGATAATAAACAAGATGGATTTTTAATTGATAAATATAGATATTGTTCAAATAAACAAGATAAGCATATTAAAACTATATTTCAACCAAAATATGCTGATATATTTACATGGAACCCACACAGTTTAAATATACTTAATCATTCTAAATATATTGATGCTAAAAGAAATATTATAAAAGGTCCTTTTAATAATAATAATACAACAGATATAATACAGATTAATCATTATACTCATAAATCAAAAGAAGAAGCAATTGAAAAACATAATCGAGGATATCCTGATTCTCATAAAAAACCACCTATTCCAGTTAATTTACATCAATTATATAATAATACTATAGATAATTTATTACCTAATAGGTATTTAGATAAAGTAAAATCATATTTTGATGAAAATTATAATATAAAAGATAATATAAAAGATAATATAAAAGATATTATAAAAGATAATATGAAAGATAATATAAAAGATAATATAAAAGATAATATAAAAGATAATGTAAAAGATAATAAAAATGATATAAATAATGATTTAAAATGGTATGCTTATAAAAAACATTGGATTAAAATAAATAATAAACAAATAAAATCAAATGAAGATACATTTTTAAAAATAACTAAAGAACTTCATTCAGATAAATTGGATAATGATTCTAAGAAAATGATTACTAAAGGTACTACATTAACTTTAGATGATAGTCATTATGATAATAACTATTTTTTGGTTGTTTTATAAATTTATATTAATAATTTATTTCGTTTGTTTTTATATTTTTTTATTATTGTTATTTTATGTATCTTCAAAAATACCCTTATAATATTAAAATCAATTCACCTAAATATCCACATATTATACCAGCATTTATTGAAGTTGCAGAAAAATCAAGAATGAAATATGAATGGGACCATACACGAAACTCTCTTGTATTAGATAGAGTTTTACATAGTGCTGTATTTTATCCCCATAATTATGGTTTTATTCCAGAAACATTATGTGATGATGGAGATCCATTAGATGTATTAGTTATGTGTCAAGAACCACTTATTCCAGGTTGTATAGTTGATGTTAGACCAATATGTTATATGGTAATGGAAGATGAAAAAGGACGAGATGAAAAATTATTAGCTGTTGTAAATAAAGATCCACTATACTCACATATTAATGATATGAATGATATGCCAAAACATGCGCTTAAAGAAATATCACATTTTTTTGAAACATATAAATTATTAGAAAAAGAAAAATGGTCTAAAGTTGGCTCTTGGCATGATAAAAAAGATTCTTTTGAATTAATTGAACAATCTAGACAACATTATCAAAAAATTAAAAAAAGTTCTTCTGATAATTTAATTATTATCGATGATGATTAAATTATTTATTAATCTATTTTTAATATTTTCAACTTCAATAATTTCAATATTTTTTGGTAAATCATTACTAACTAAATTTATATATTCATTTTTAATATATAATTTAAAATTAAATGTAGAATTATCTTCGTTTGAATTTGATGTCCATCGTTCTAATTGTAATACTTCATTTAATGCGCGAAATCTTCCATGAACTTTACTATATTTAGATGATTTTTTAACTTTATTATCAGGATGTTTTAAACGCCATTCACATCGTAATGCATCTTGATAATTATTAAATCCTTCAAATAATACAATTATTTCCCATAGATTACCTTTGCTTGATGTATATTTAGCACCTCCGCATATTTCTTGATTATGTTGTCTTATTCTTTGTAGGGGATTATTTGTACATCCTATATATGTGTAATTTTTATATCTTTCATCATTATTCCTTAAAATATAACAATAATACATTATATTATATATATTATATTATATTATATAATTAAATATATATTTGTTTATTTAAATATAATTTTCAAAATTCTTATTATAAAATATTATCTCATTATTTTTTATAATTAATATTATAATTTTTTAATATATATACCATCATAATTACCAAAATAAGGAGATGATTTTAATTCTCCCAATTCTTTTTTATAAAAACCTAATGTATTTACACCAATACAATTTTTATCTTCTATTGCTTTATTTAATAATGTATATATATTTTCAAATTTATGATAATATAAATCATTTCCAAGTATATCTTTTCCTTTTATAAATTCAAAGTTTTTTAATAATTCTTTTAATTTATCTTCTTCATTAAATTCTTCTTTTATTATTATTTTTTCAATATTTTTATCAATATTTTTATCAATATTTTGTTCAATAATATTATTTATATAATTATATTTTGGATATTTTTCATTATAATGATTTATCTTAGAATTATGTAATTCAAAATATGTAGGGTCTTTAGAAAATAATAACCATTCTGAATCTGATTTTTTTACATTTAATTCTTCTATTTTTTTTAAATTTTTTAAATAACTTGCATTACTCCACCAAAAATTTCCACTAAAATGTTTTTTAGGTTCACTACTGTAATTACATCCAACGGTATCATATTTTTTTAGGTTTTCTAAACATAAATCATATTTATCTACCAAAAAATGCAACATCATGTCTATCCAATCATTAACTTGTTCATAATCATCATTATAACTAATTCCTTTATTATGTATGTATAATATATTGTCATAATTATTAATATTTGAATAATCAATTATTTTATTTAAAGTTGGTATTTCATATAATGTAGTATTTGTTGAATAATTATTTATTTCAAATTTTGAAGAATAATTATTTTTTAATTCATAACCAATATTATTTATATATATCTTGTCTAATTTTTTATATAAATCACTCTTTTCCAAATAATTTATTAAATAATCTAATCTTTTTGTATTATTTAATGTACAACTATGTATAAAACATACATTTTTTATTAATTTATTATTAATTTTATTATTAATTTTATTATTAATTTTATTTATTATATTTTCTAATCTTGGATAAAACTGCATCTCATTTAATAATTTTAATTTTTCTTCTTTTATTTTATCAATTCTTTTTGACCATAAATCTTCTTTTATAGCAGTTTTTATTATTTCATATGATTTAGAAAAATCATTCATATCTAATTGTACATATGCTTGACTATTAATATAATCAGAAACATTATGACACCCATAGTAAAAACATAATGTTTCGCATAATATAGGCTCCCATAATTTCTCAGTTATAAAATTATTTTCATAATTATTTTCTACCATAAAGTAATATTTATATGGAACAAGTCCTTTACTTTTATCAATATAAGGACTCAATTTACCTCTATAATTCTTAAAATTATGATTATTATCTTCATTATATATATCAAGTTCTATATCATTTTTATTTTCAAGATATTTTAAAAAATCTATTCTTGCTATATGACCTTCATCAAAATATTTTGAACTACATATACTTGATAATCTATTCAATTTTGTTTCAAATTTTAAATTTTTTAAATCATTATAATTTAATTCTAATTGCCAAAATACATTATTATAAGTATTTGTATTTCTACCTATTACATCTAAAAATGTATTTGTATCTGGAATTGCCCAATCACCCCATGTTTTTACACCCCAATTTTTACTAATATCTTGAACCCAAGGTTCCATTTGAAATACAATTGTTTTTTTAGGATCATAATATTCATTACTATATAATGGTTTATTAATAATTACATAATAATCTATATTAGTATCTTCCCATGTTATTTCCAAATTATTCCAGCCATCTTTATTATTAAACATATTACTCCATTCTTTAACTAATTGAACACTAGTACACCAATTACATAATAACTTAACTCTTGTTTTATTAGTTTTTAATAAATAGTTGTCATATATTTCTTTTTTTATATAAATACCATCATTTTCTTTAAAATATGATGAAGCTTCTAAATTAACTATTTTTGATTTCATAAATCCTAATGTATTAAACCCTACACATTTTTCATCATTTAATGCTATTTGCATTAATTCATCTAAAGGTTTTTTATGAAAATATAAATCATAATCAAATTGATCTTTTTGTGGTATGAAAACAAATTTATCATATTTTTTAATTGTTAAATAATCATTCTTTTTTTCAATTTTTGAAAAATCAAATGTATCAAAACTATTTTGTATATCACTATCTATTTTTTTTCCATTTTCATTCCAGTCTGTAAATACTATTTGGGGGCATATTTCATAATTATTTAAATTGGGTATTATTTTATTTAAATAATCAATACCATGTTTTATTCCATTTTGTTGTATATAATTTAATAATTTATTTGCTCCATTTTTATTAATACTATAACAAAAATATCCTCCTATATATAATTTTTTATTTAATTCTTTAATTTCTATTTTTTTAGTTGGATTATTATAAATATCTTTATATTTTTCTCTTTCATTTGAAAACATTGAATAACCTAAAAATAATACTTCTTTATTTTTAAATTCATTTTCTAATTCTTTTATTTTAATTCCAAAATCATCATTAAATGTATTATCATCTTCTGAAATTAAATAATATTCATTATCTTTATCATCAATTAATTGTTTCCATAAAATAACATGACTTAATGCACATCCTATAACTCCTTTTCGATAAGCAAAATCATTATCCTTAAATAAATCATATATTTCTCGTGTTGCTTCTAATTCATATCCATTCACTGCTTCAACAAATTCATAATCTTTAATATTTGCTTTTTCTAATTTTTTAATCATTTCTTCTTTTCTATCATTCCGTTTTTTTAAATTAATAATTTTTATTTTATTTACTGTATTTACTTTATTTATTGTATTTACCATATTTACTGTATTTATTAATTTAGTTTCACTATTTTTTATTATTATATTATCTAGTATACTATGTTGTTTATTATATTGTTTGTTATCTTCTTTTTTTATAGTTGCAAATTGTTCTGTATTATTTAACTCATATGCATTTTTCTCATTTTTATTAAAACGGTCTTTTGTCAATCGTCCAATATGAATATTTGTTATTTTATTAAAAAATCCCGATTTATATCCTGCTTTTGTCCATTTATTTGCATAATTCATTTCAAAAAAAGTTTGCTCTGAATCGAAATTACCTAATTCCAAAATTGTTTTAACATCAATAATTGACGGTCTAAAACTATAATGTGGCCAATAATAACAATTTGATTTATTTACTTTTTTATCTGGAATATAATCTTGAATACAATAATTATCATTAATTTTTTCATGACTAACTATGTTATAATTATCAATTGTTTCTCCATAAGAACGATTAAATAATATTTGTTTTACATTTTTGTCTTTTAATTGTTCTAAACCTTTTAATCCTTCTTCAATATAATTCATCTTATCAAAAAATAAAAAATCATCTTCCATATGTATCCAATAAGTTGGTTGAATCTTGTTTAATTTATCATATATGATATTCATTGATTTTAAATGACCTTTCTCTTCTTCCTTTTTCATATAATAATCTATCCAAGGATACATCTTTTTCATATATTCTCGGTCTTGACTATCCGAATTATCGTCAATACAAAACCAATAATCAATTTTGGTATAATCTAACCAATTATTTAAAATAGAATTTATTGTTTGTCTAAATAAATCAAATCTTTTACAAGTTGTAAAACTAATAAGAATTTTTGGGTTTTTTTTATTTAAAAAATCATATTTTTTATATTTTGTTAGATCAAATCTATTTTTTTTAAATAATAAATCCCATACTTTTGTTTCTTGGCTACTAATTTCATTATTAAGTGCACCTTTACTTTTAATAATATTATTTACTTTATTAAACAAATCTATGTTTAAACTATCTTCTTTAATAAAATTTTCATAAAATGCTAAATTATTGAGTGTTAATATTAATTTGTCATTTTCTAATTTATTATTTAAAATAATTTTTTTTATAGATTCATAACCTGATTTTTTATCATTTATATAATAAGAACTTATTGAATTATAGAATTCCATGTGATTATTGTAATAAGTCATTGTAACAAATAATTTATCTTTTAAATTTTCTTTCACATCCTTGTACTTATCGTAAAATATATTTACTAAAGTGTGTAAATTTTTTTTGAAACATAATTCCATTGCTATAACAACACCTTCTAAACGTTCATTATCAAATGTATAAGACGCTAATAAATATTTTAATGTATTTTCAAAATCATTTTTTGAATTAAATAATGTTCCTAACATTAAACAAGCATGGTACTTTTCTTGTGCCCAATTATTTAATCCTAAGACTTTTACATACCATTCAATTGCTTTATCATGTTGATTACTATCTTTATAACTTTGTGCTGTATAAAATGCATATCTATTTTTTAAACTTTCATCTTTTTCTTCTTCAAATGCTTTTGATAAAATTGCTGCATCTCTATGATATTTATCTGATTGATTACTGCGATTACCTAGACGACGTGATTCAATATAATAATCACCTTCTAATGTTATAGAACTATTTATAGGTTCTAATGGAGCTAAATATTCGTGAAGAACACCTACATATTTCCATTTTTTTCGATTTGTAAATAATAATGGACGTAAATATGTAAATTCTTTTCCAATTCTTAAATCATATCTTTCATATGTCAAATCTTTTTTATTTAATTTTAAATTACCCATAATTAAATCATCCGCATCAAACAAAAATATATAATCTGATTTATTATATGCGTGATTTAAAGCAAGTGTTCTATTATGACCAAAATCTTTCCATTTATCTTCGTGTAATTCTCCTTTTATTTTTTTTTTTTCAAAAAATGATTTTATAATTTCTTTAGTATTATCTGTAGAACCTGTATCACTAATAACCCAATAATCTAAATCTAATTGAGAAGTTATATTATTTAAAGTTTCTTCTATTATATGTGATTCATCTTTAACAATCATATTAAGACATATTGATTTGGTCATTTTTATTATTTTATATTACCATTTTAGTTTTAAATTAAAAAAATAAAACTATATAAGTAAAATTAATTTATACAAAATTGGATTTATTTTTAATTAATTTATAATTATAGATTATATATGAGTAATAATTTAAATAATTTAGTTAATAAATCTAAATCTATTACACCTTATAATAAAAATATAATTAAATCGGAAGATTATGTAAAAGCGGAAAAAGTTTTGACAAATATTACGGAAATTGGTGGTTGGAAAGTAAGTGCATCTGGGATACCATTAACAGATAGTTATGATTTAGTTGCTGAACAAGTTAATCAAAATACGGGCAAGGTTGTTCCTCCAAAATATTCGCTTATTAAACCTAAATTTGGACCAACTGGTGCTCAAGGTGCTACTGGACCCACTGGATCTAATGGAATTAATGGTGTGACAGGACCTACTGGAGCCAATGGAATTAATGGTGTGACAGGTTCTAATGGACCTACTGGAACCACTGGTCCAACAGGACCTACTGGAGCCAATGGAATTAATGGTGCAACAGGACCAACAGGAGTTTCTGGCGATAAATATTTAACATATTCTGTCGGAATTACTGGATTTGTTGTATATCCTCCTGTAGATGGTGGTTCTGGATATATTTATGTGGCAACAGGTTTATCATATGTTCCAGGAAATAGTGTTGTAGTGACGGATACTTATAATCCACTAACTAATAA
>Ga0209358_10002980_pt1 | contig 12659 bp, 13 predicted proteins | sample LauGreFa1BDMLBSN_2_FD_187574 | JGI IMG/M metagenome (GOLD analysis project Ga0209358, IMG submission 187574) | Freshwater lake microbial communities from Lake Michigan, USA - Fa13.BD.MLB.SN (SPAdes) (version 2) | ecosystem: Environmental > Aquatic > Freshwater > Lake | place: Lake Michigan, USA...
GCATCATGTTTTTTTCCAGCAATATCTAAAACTACTAAGTGAGCATCTGGAGTATAAATTAAGTTTTTAAAACTCATAGATGGAGCTGAAAAATGAATTGGATCTCCATTACCATATAAAACACAAGGAACTAAACCTTCTTTTCTTAAACTAGCACTTGCAGTTTTGCCTAACTTTTCTCTAACTTGGCCTTTAATCTCAACCGATTTCATACGTGATTATTTAAATTATACTTTTTTACTTATGATATAAAATTTTTACTAATAGATTCGTGATTTAATACACTATCAATTACAGTTGAAAATAAATCTGCAACTGTTAATACTTTTATTTTACTATTTGGACGAGCTAATGGGATAGTATCCGTAACTATTAACTCTGTTAATACTGATTTTTCAATACGATCATGAGCAGGACCAGATAAAACTGCATGTGTACAAACAGCCCTAACAGATTTTGCACCATGTTCCATCATCATTTGTGCAGCTTTTGTTAGTGTTCCAGCGGTATCAATCATGTCATCAACAATTACAACATCTTTACCTTTAACGTTTCCAATAACTGTCATTGCAGCAACTTCATTTGCTTTTTCACGTTGTTTGTAACATATAGCTAAATCACAATCTAAATATTTAGCGTAAGAGTTAGCGCGTTTGGTACCACCTGTATCTGGTGCTGCCATAACTAAATCAGGTAAATTTAAAGATTGTATGTAGGGTAAAAATATTGTACTAGCGTATAAATGATCTACAGGAACTTCGAAAAAACCTTGAATTTGGTCGGCGTGTAAATCCATTGTCATCACTCTATTGACTCCAGCAGCAGATAACAAATTTGCTACTAATTTCGCACCAATAGAAACTCTAGGTCTATCTTTTCTATCTTGTCGAGCAAATCCAAAATAAGGAATTACAGCAGTTATATTATTAGCACTTGCACGTTTTGCAGCATCTACCATTTGTAAAACTTCAAATAAATTTTCGGTAGGAGGGAAAGTACTTTGAACAATAAAGACATCTTCACCACGAACAGTTTCTTCAAAAGAAGGTTGGAATTCACCGTCGCTAAAACGGAAAATTTCAACATTTCCTAAAGAAGTGCCTAAATTTTTAGCAATTTTTTCGGCTAATTCTCTAGTTGCATTTCCTGCGAATATTTTGAATTTTTTGCTCATAATGAGGTAAATGTGCTTTTATGTTTCCTTTAAAGGGAGGCAAAGATAAGTAAATTATTTTTTATCTATCACAATTTTTAATTTTTTCTTTATAAGTTTTATATTTTAGTCCTCCTCGGTATAAACATTAGTATCTACACGTTTTATATCATGAATACCTTCAATTAGCAATAATTTTTCTTTTAGTTTATCTAATTGATTAGTGTTGTTTACATACAACATAATAGTACCTTCAAAAATACCGTATTCTGCATCAAAATAAACCGATTTTATATTTACTTTTTCTTGTTTAGAAATTACCAATAAAATTTTATTTAACAAACCTAAATCATCTGTACCTTTAAATTTTATTCCGGTTAAAAATTGAGTTTCTTCAATTGTTTCCCATTTGGCTTTAATGGAACGAAATGCAAAATTCGCTTGTAAATGCATTGCATTAGGGCAATTGGTTGTATGTATTTTAATACCGTCTTTTGCTGTTACAAATCCAAAAACTTCATCACCAGGAATTGGATTACAACATTTAGATAAACTGTATTTGGGTCCTTTATAATTTTTACCCAACAATAAAACTTCTCCTTTTTCGAATTTATAATTACTAGATTCTGCAGCTAATTTTTGTTGTTCTTTAATATCAGAACGTTTTTCTAAAAAGTCTTTAATTAAATATTTGTCAATTTTTTTTAATGCAACTCGATAATAAAAATCCGATGTAGAAGGTAAGTTGAAGTAATGTAATAAATCCACTAACAATTCAGAATCCTCAAAAATTTGAAGACCTTCAATTATATTTTGGAACTTAATTTTACCCTCATCAGATAATTTTTTCTTAATTCGTTTTAAAGAATTTTTTATAGCATTTTTAGCCTTTGCAGTTTTAACAATATCTACCCAATCTTCTTTAGGCATTTGTTTGCTAGAAGTTAAGATATCTAATTGTTCACCTGTATTTAAAACATAATTTAAAGGAACCAATTGGTGATTGGCTTTAGCGCCAATACAATGATCGCCAATGTTACTGTGTATTTCGTACGCAAAATCTAAAACTGTTGAACCTTTAGGTAAAGTAATCATCTCACCATTTGGTGTAAAGATGAATATTTCATCGATATATAAATTTAGTTTTAAATCGTCGATAAAATCTATAGTATTATCTTCGGAGTGTTCTAAAGTTGATCGAATTTTAGAAATCCAATCTTCTAATTTAGAATCCGAGGAACCTTTGGATTTATATTTCCAGTGGGCAGCCAAACCTTTTTCGGCTATTTCGTCCATTCGTTTAGAGCGAATTTGTATTTCAACCCATCTACCATCTTGTCCCATTACAGTTGTATGTAAAGCCTCGTAACCATTTGCTTTTGGTGTTGAAATCCAATCACGTAATCTATCCGGACGAGGTTTATATAAATCAGTAATTACGGCATAAGCACCCCAACAAGCAGCTTTTTCGTTTTCTTCGGTAGCATTTAAAATAATTCGAATGGCAAAAATATCGTACACTTCCTCAAAAGGTACGTTTTTGGTTTTCATTTTTCTAGCAATTGAGTATATGCTTTTTGGACGACCTTTAATATCAAAATCAAATCCTCTATCTGTTAATTCATTAATTAAAGGCAAACTAAATTTATTGATATATCGGTTGAGTTTACTTTGATTATCAATTAATTTCTGATTGATTTCATTGTATAAATCGGGTTCTGTGTAACTAAAAGCAAGGTTTTCCAATTCAGATTTAATTGCATTTAAACCTAAACGATGTGCAAGCGGGGCGTAAATAAATAAGGTTTCGTAGGCAATTTTTAGTTGTTTGTGTCTAGCCATATGCTCCATTGTGCGCATATTGTGTAACCTATCTGCTAACTTTACTAAAATCACTCTAGCATCATCCGATAAAGTAAGCATTATTTTTCTAAAATTCTCCGCTTGAATAGAGTAGTTGGGATCCGAATTATCCACTACACCACTTATTTTAGTTAAACCATCAATGATTACGGCAACTTTTTTACCAAACATTTCTTCAATGTCCTCTAAAGTTATATAAGTATCCTCAACGGTATCATGTAATAAAGCACAAACTATAGATGTTGTACCAAGTCCAATTTCATCCGCAACAATTTCGGCTACAGCAATAGGATGATAGATGTAGGGTTCACCAGATTTTCTTCGCATATCTTTGTGCGCCTCTAGTGCAACATCAAAAGCTTTACGAATCATTTTTTTATCAATATCCGATTTTGTTTTCCGAGCCGCTTTCAGTAATCTTCTGTATCGCTTTAAAATCTCTTGTTTTTCCTTAACTAAATCTATCTCCATATTACAAAAAAAATCATTTAAAAATTGGCTGTACGAAAAAAAATTAAGAAAGTTGTTTAATCATAGCCATCATATAACCTAAATGCAAAGTTTCGTGCATATTATTATAATGTAAGGTGTCCTCGAAAGTAAATAGTGAAATACCAAAACTTGTTGGGTATTCTTGATTTAAACCCTTAAATTTTCCAGCTGTAAAATCTTGATAAAACACTTCAACTAATTCTATTAACTTTTCTTTTAAAAGATTTATTTCAATTGGATTTTCAGTTGGAACAATTGTTCCTTTTTTATAAGCATCAACCCATTCGTTTGGTATAAGTAAATCAACATTATTTAATTTATAACATAATAATTGCTGAGTTACTAAACAATGCGCGGCATTCCAGAACAGGTTGTTTTTAAATCCTGTTGGTATTTGGTGTAAGTTATAGCCGGCATCTAATAATTTAATCATATTTTTTCGGCACTGTAATAGCTGAATAAAGGGAGAAGTCATTGTAAATAAATTAAAAACGTGGATAATTTTGTTCAGGAATACTGTTTTCCTCAATGTATTTTTGATAAGGTTTAGTTTGGTAAATATTATCTCCAAAATATTTTGCGTCTAATAAAAAATCTGAAGCATCCATAAAACTAGCTTTTTTCATTAAATAATGATATTGTTCATCCATAAAAACCGAAGTTGGGAAAGCAACTTGGTTGTTTTGTTTAGCAATTTCGTTGGATAAATTGTGTAAATTATACTTTTTAGTTGGATTAGGATTGATAAACATTTTACCTTTAAAATAAATAGTGTCTAAACTTTCAGCATTAAATCGTACAGCATAAAAATTTTGATTAATATATTTTATAATTTCGGGATTACTAAAAGTTTTTTTCTCCATTCGTTTACAATGGATACACCAATCTGTATAAACATCTACAAAAACTTTTTTTGGTTCATGTTTCATTTTTTGGTCAAGTTCATCCCAACTTATCCAATTAATCTCTTGTTTTTCATTAACTTGTGTTTTACAAGAAAATAAAAATACTATAAAAATAAAAACAATTTTTTGCATAATTTTATTTTTCCACATACTGTAAGCAACCTAAATCGGGTTTAACATTGTTTAAACGCTTGGTACCCATTAAGTCCCTTTGTAAAATTACAAAGTTATCTGTTAAAATACTAAGCCTTCCTTGTTGAATAGCAGGAGAGTTATTTTTTAAATTAAAATTATAATCGTCTTCAAACATTGGATTGTTGTTTACTACTAAATTTTCTGTTGTGATATTACTGAAAATTGTAATGGTACTAGGGGTTAAAATATGACTAAAATTGATTTGATAATTGATGTTTGAATTATTTACTATAGTAATTTGCGAAGAAACATTACCTGCTACAATACAATTGTATAAGCCACTATTTACCACATCGTTAAAAACTTCTATTTCATCTTTAAACCCAATTCCAGATATGGATAATGAGCTAGAATTAAGTCCAATGCTATTTTTGTAAGAAGCTAAAGTACAATGGTATAAATTAAATTTACCACCTTGCGATACTCTTAACGCATTTATTAAACAATTGCTAATTAAAGTGTTGTAAGCAATAAAATTACTGTTATTGCTCCATATACCATATTGCGAACAATTATTAATTATAGTATTTTTTAAAATCAATTGATTATCGGTGTAATTTTCACTCGAATCCATTTTAATTCCGGTTTGTGCATTTTGTAAATTCAAAAAGTTTATTTCGTTATGAACACTTTTAGGGCTTAATATTATTCCTCTCCATTGTCCAGCAATTTCTTGCATATAAGTTTCCTGTCTAGTGGATTTAAAATGAACAGCTTTATCTAATTCGCCTAAAATTTTTAATGTACTACCACTATCAATTAACAATGCACTATTGTTATAAAAATATACTTTAGTGTTTTTTTCTATCTGTAATTCTGCTTGGTTTTGCACTTTACAAATTCCAATAACAATATGTGGTAAATCACTACTCCAAATTGTATTTTCATTTATTTCGTAAAATTCTTTTCCTGTTGTAGCTTTATGAAAATGAGCATTTTGTCCCCAAGCTAACACTTTAATTTTGTTTTGTTTACTACCAGATTGCAACACAAATTCATCTTCTAAAATAAATGGGTTGGTTTCGGTATTGCCAGTAATATTTACTTTTGCAAAGCACCAAATAGAATCTTTTGCGTTTATTTTTACATTACTAATTTGGGTATTTAATTGTGTTCCATTTACTGTAAATGAATAGTAATTGGAGTTGTTTTTTAAAAATATTTTATCAATTAAGATATCTTCATTACTGCTGTTATAAACTTTAAAAACCTTGGTGACATTTGGTAGTTCGGCAAATAAAGTATCGAAGAATATTGTGTCTTGAGAAAACGTTAAATTTTCGATTGCCCCAGAAGGAGTGCTATCTTTTTTGCACGAAAAAAATAAAAAAAATAATATTACAGAAACTGAAAATATCTTAATCATATCAAAAATCCTTTTTAATCAAAAATATAACGTATTATTTTTAAAAGAATTATTTATTATAAATAGTAATCAATAATCTTTTTTAAAATATATAAAGCTTTTAATTATTGTGTTAAATATTCGCTATTAATTAATAACGGATCTGTGTCTAAATAGCGCATTAAATAACAGTTTTTTTGGTGTTTTAGCACGTAAAAATTTCGGTTTATAACACCATTTTCTTCAATTGTAAAACCTTCATATTTTAAATAACCATTGATTGTAATCGAAAATAATTCATTATCTGATTTTTTGTTACATGGCATAGAACTTAAAAAATGTACAGAAGAAAAAGCGTTAATGTAAGCTGTTAATTTACTTTCGTTTATATTAAAATTATTAGAATTAATGGTTATTTTTTTATCAAAACAGTTGATATAAAAACTATTATTTTTAGAAGGGAAATCTATTGCTATACTTTTAAAATCGTTATTTTGAATAGGAAATACTTTTTTGTTCGTCCATTCCAACTCGTTAGAACTAAAAAAATTAATTAATTTACCTTGATTTCCAATTACATAAGCTAAAATAGTATCTGATTTATTGGGATATAAAGTTTGTACATACAACGATAATCCATCTTCCGAACTTCCAATAATTGCTAAGCTAAACTGTAGTTTTTCGTTTTCGTAAATATTAGCAATTAAACTAGTTTTTTGTTGTAAGTTTTGATAAAAATTTTTAGTTGGAAAAGATTTAAACTGGAGGTTTTGAATAGTATTTTGGAAATTTTCGATATTATTTTCGCTAATTTCCAATTCGTTTTTACTTAACCACCCTTTAGTATTTTTAAGAAGTATTAAGGTGTCATTTTTATTGATTATTTCAATTTTGTTGGTGTCATATATGCCTTCAAAATTAATCACTTCAGTTTTTTTAGAGTTGGTTTTGTACCAAATCACAAAAACAGAAAATGAAATTAATGCTAATAAACCAATAACTACTTTTTTATTCATAAAAATCAGCAATGATATTATAAAAAAAGAGGCTAACAATTGTGTTAACCTCTTTTAAAACATATAAAATATTATTATTTACTTTTTTGATTTGTTTTTTTTGCTTTAGAAGCAGCTGCAGGTTTGGACGAAACCTTTTCATTGCCTTCATTTTTAACAGTTTTGTTTACTGTTTTTTTAACTTCTTTTTTTGCTTTTGTATCAAGCTCTTCAGTAGCAACTGTTTCATTATTTTCTGCAACTTCTACAAAGCTATTTTGATTTATTTCTCCGGCAGTTATTAAGATGTTATACCAAGTAAAAATCTTTTTTACATCAGAAGGATACACTCTATCCGCATCAAAATTAGGAAGATATTGAGCGAATTCTTTAAATAAAGAATCTTTCTCTGGAACTTCAATATTTTTATAATCATTTTTTGTTGCAATAGTCAATAAAACCTCTCTTAAAGTAATATCTTCTTCTATTGTAAAAATGGTAATATCTTGTAAACAGGATATTTTATTATTGGCATTTGCATGAAATCTTTTTTTGTTATCCAAAGATTCTACAATTACTCCATTTTTTGCAGATGCTACTAATTTTTGCAAACTTGGTTTGCCACTGATACTAAAAATTTTACCTAAATCCATTTGATTTTTTTAAGCGTTAATTACAAACAATAAAAACTTAGGCGAATTTAACTAATAATAATTGAATTATGCCAATTATAAATCCAAGAATTCCACCTAAAATTTCAATTAATCTAAATTCTTTTTGCATAATCCTAATCAAAATCTCTTCAAATTTATCCGACGAAAAATTAGCAACTTTCTCATATACAATTTGTTGAACATTAATATCTTGTTGTAAATTGTTACCAAATTGCTGTATTAACTGAGGTAAAATTGCTCCAATCTCGGCTAATAAAATTGATTTAATTTTATTTTTTAAATCGTCGTTTAAAAACATAGCTAACATAGGCATGCTTTGCGGTAGTTTTTGGGATATAAATTCATCTACTTTATTTTCAACTAAATTTAATGCTAAAGTTTTGGTTTTATCACTATTTATTTTTTGAACTATATCCTCAACAGACAAAAGTTCACGTGCAACTATTTCCCCCAAATTTTGAGCTAAAATTAATTGTCGCTTTGGAAATACACCTTGAATTTGAATTCCTAATACTCGAATGGGTTTTTTAGGGTGAAACAACATTTTAACTGCTATAAAATTGGTTAACCATCCTGTAAAAGCAGCTATAAAAGGTAACAAATAAATACTCATATTAAAATTGTTTTTCGTTTAATTCTGGATAATTAATTAACACACCTTTTTTAGATCCTTGATACACAAACAAACTTCCCGCTGCTAGGCCATTCGCAAAGGATTGTTGGAATGCTTGTTTTAAATGTTCCATCTTTCCTGCCCCGCCCAATGCTATAACAGGTATGTTTACGGCTATAGATACCGATAAAATTAAATCGTAATCATAACCATTCATTGTTCCATCTAAAGCAACAGATTGAACAATAATTTCTCCAGCTCCTTTATCTTGCATCAGCTTAGCAAATTCAATAGGCGTATAATCATAAGCCTTACTTCCTGCTAACGCAAAAACTTTACTTTTTCCAAAAATATTTTTATTTACATCCATACAAACAGCTATGGTTGACCTACCAAAAGTATTACTCGCTTCGGAAATAAAATTTGGATTTTTTAAAGCAGCGGAATTGATTACAACTTTTTCGGCTCCTGCATTTATAATTTTTTGAATATCTTCTAAACTTTTAATTCCTCCGCCAACAGCAAATGGCATATTAGCTTCTTCACCAACTTCTTTTACAAAATCTAAAGATATTAATCGGTTTTGTTTACTAGCTTCAGTATCTAAAAAAACTAATTCATCTGCCTTTAAATCATTAAAAATTTTTACGGCATTAATGGGGTCGCCAATATAATGATGATTTTTAAATTTAACCGATTTATATAATCCATTATTTTTAAGCAACAAAACAGGAATAATACGTGGTTGAAACATAAAAATTATAGATTTATAAAATTTTGAATAAGTTGTAAGCCAATATCATGACTTTTTTCCGGGTGATATTGTACACCAAAAATATTATCTTTTTCGATTGCACATGGGAAAGATGATTCGTAAATAGTATTTTGCAAAACCTCCTCTAATTTATTGCTTGAAAAACGATAAGAATGAACAAAATAAAATAGAGAATTATCGGGAATATTTTCCAATAATTTACTATTTTTTAATTGCTGTGTTTGGTTCCATCCTGTATGCGGAATTTTAAATCGTAAATTATCTTTTACTTTTAATTCAACTACTTCACCATCAACCCAACCTAAACCTTCACAATTTCCCTCCTGACTATATTTTGCCATTAATTGCATTCCTAAACATATTCCTAAAATAGGAGTTTTTTGTATTAAAACAGCTTGGTTTAAGGCTTCCCAAATTTTATATTGATGTAAATTTTCTACAGCTTTAGCAAAATGTCCAACTCCCGGTAAAATAATTTTATAAGCAGATAATATATCAATAGCATTGCTACTTACGATTACATTTGGGAAAATTTTCGACACTTTTTTTTGAACCGAAAATAAATTTCCCATTCCATAATCCACAATTACAATGTTTTTATTTTCCATGTAATTTATACAGTAGGTTTAATTAATATTAGCCGGATAACCAATGTAATTGTACGGACTAATTAACAACAATTCCTCTTTAATTGCCTCACTTACATTTAAAGTTTGAATAAAATCAGCAATCGATTTTTGAGTTATTTTAGCATTAGTTCGGGTTAAACTTTTTAAAGCTTCATATGGTTGAGGATAATTTTCTCTTCTTAAAATAGTTTGAATAGCTTCGGCAACAACAGCCCAATTATTTTCTAAATCTATTTTAAGTTGATCTTCATTTAAAATTAATTTATCCAAACCTTTTATTAATGAAGCAAAAGCTATTGCTATATGACCAAAAGGAACTCCGATGTTTCTTAAAACAGTGGAGTCTGTTAAATCTCTCTGTAATCGGCTTATAGGTAACTTTGCGGATAAATGCTCTAAAATTGCATTTGCAATTCCTAAATTACCTTCCGAATTTTCGAAATCTATAGGATTAACCTTATGCGGCATTGCAGATGAACCCACTTCACCTTCTTTTAATTTTTGTTTAAAATAATCGGTTGAAATATAAGTCCAAACATCTCTATCTAAATCAATTAAAATTGTATTTATACGTTTTAAAACATCAAATAATGCAGCTAAATTATCGTAATGCTCAATTTGTGTTGTAGTTTGGGAACGAGATAAACCTAAGGTATGGTTAACAAAGTTATTCGCAAAATCAATCCAATTAATAGCAGGGTATGCAATTTTATGTGCGTTAAAATTACCTGTTGCTCCACCAAATTTTGCGCTATATGCTATTGTATTTAATTGGTTTAATTGCACTTCTAAACGCTCAACAAAAACATAAAACTCTTTTCCTAAAGTAGTTGGTGATGCAGGTTGTCCATGGGTACGTGCCAATAACGGAATTAAATTCCATTGTTGAGCTTTGTTTTTTAAATTAAGTACAATTTGATTAATTTGAGGTAAATACACATCTTCAATTGCTTCTTTTAAAGACAAAGGAATTGAAGTATTATTGATATCCTGACTAGTTAAACCAAAATGTATAAACTCCTTATATTCTTGTAAATTTAAAGCGTCAAATTTTTGTTTAATAAAATATTCAACCGCTTTAACGTCATGATTAGTTGTTTTTTCAATTTCTTTAATCACTAAAGCATCTTCCGAACTAAAATTTTTGTAAATATTTTGTAAACTAGGAAAAACACTCGGCGAAACATTTTTAAGTTGAGGTAAAGGCAATTTACACAAATCTATAAAATACTCTATTTCAACTCTAACACGATATTTAATTAAGGCTTCTTCGGAGAAATAATTGCTTAAATTTTCGGTAACTCTTCTGTATCTTCCATCTATAGGACTAACAGCATTTAATGGATTTAATGTCATTTGCTTCAAAAATTAAAAACGCAAATATAGCCATTAATCATTAAAATGTAAATTAGTTTTTGTTATTATACCTAATAAAGGAAAAAAACTAGTTTTAATTCGCTAAAATCAATTTAAGTAGAACAGAAGGTTTAATTTAGATAGGTGATTTTAATTGGTTTATCATTTTATTCAATCCTTCTTTTAAAAATTCCAAATCGCTCATTTTAAATTCTTTATAATCAAAATTTTGTGCAATTTTAAAAGGTATATCCGCACATTTTTCTTGTAAATCTTTACCCAAATTTGTTAAATGTATTTTAACTTTTCGTTCATCGCTTTTTTCTCTAACTCTTTCTATTAGTTTTTTTTCTTCCAAACGTTTTAAAAGCGGACTTAAAGTATTAGACTCCAAAAATAAACATTGTCCAATATCATTAACAGTTCTGTTATCTTCCTCCCAAAGTAGTAAAAAAACTAAATATTGAGGATAAGTAATACCTAAAGGTAGTAAATAAGGATGATACAATTGGGTTATCATCCTTGAGCTTGCATAAATTGGAAAACAAATTTGATTTTTTAAAAGCAGTTGTGGTTTGCTCATTGTTTAAATTAGTTTCTTTTGTTTTAAATATTTTTCTATTTCTTCAGGTTTAGTAATAGGCGAAAATCTTTTTAAAGGTTTCCCATCTTTATCTACCACAAACTTAGTAAAGTTCCACTTAATTTCATTGGTAAACCATCCTCCTAATTTACTTTTTAAATATTTAAATACTGGATTTGTGTTTTTACCATTTACATCCGATTTTGCGAACAAGGTGAAACTAACTCCATAATTTACACTACAAGTTTGTGCAATCTGATCATTATCTCCTGGTTCTTGATTTGCAAATTGATTACAAGGAAAACCTAAAATCTCCAATCCTTTATCTTTGTATTTTTGATTAAGTTCTTCTAGCCCATTTAATTGCGGAGTTAAACCACATTTTGTTGCAGTATTTACAATTAACAATGTTTTGCCTTTGTAATGCTCCATTTTTACTTTTTCGCCCTTAACGTTAACCGCTTCTAATTGATAAAATTCATTCATAAATATATATTGTTTAAGATTAAATCGTTTACGATACAAATTTATAATTTTTTCATCTATTCGTTTTGCTAAAATTTCATAAGTTAAAAAGTTAAATGTTAAAATTATTGATTATCAGGGTAAACAGAAATTTCGGAAACACCATTTAAGATGTGAGTATTATTTAAAAATTCAATTTTAAACGAATAAACACCAGATTGCTTAATAAAATTACTAAAACTTAGGGTATGCTTTTTTTTATCAAAAGTTAAATAGTTACCCAAATTTACATCCAAGCTTTTTTTCTCAACTCCAGAATTCCCACTTGGCATTGAATAAGTAATTTGAACGTGTAATTTATCTTCATTAAAATTTTCGTTAGTAATAAATTCAAACACCATTTTATTTGATGTAATTTCATCTACTTTAATCTCAAAATTATATCCTTCGTTATTGGTGATAATATACCCCCCCACTAAGTTAACTGCATTTTGAGTAATCGTATCCTTAACATTTGCTGCTTTTATATCTATATCACCAGAAACTTTTTCCAAATTTGCATTTCCAACAACCTGTATTCCAACATTTAATTTGTTTCCTTTTTGAACTTGAATAT
>Ga0209358_10002981_pt1 | contig 12658 bp, 12 predicted proteins | sample LauGreFa1BDMLBSN_2_FD_187574 | JGI IMG/M metagenome (GOLD analysis project Ga0209358, IMG submission 187574) | Freshwater lake microbial communities from Lake Michigan, USA - Fa13.BD.MLB.SN (SPAdes) (version 2) | ecosystem: Environmental > Aquatic > Freshwater > Lake | place: Lake Michigan, USA...
TTTTCTTTATAATTTCTGCTTTGTCAATTGGGAAATAAAGTTTTTGTGGCAATTTGCCGTTAGAAAACATAATTGCAAATGTCAAATGTTCAACCATATGTTGGGCTGTCATTTTACCAAAGAAAGGCAAACTGTCAGTTTGCAATAGGTTAAGTTTCTCACTTACTTTTTCTCTGTTATTTATGTCAATCATAATATTTTTAATTATGTTTTTTATTTGAACGCTCTGTCAAACAGTATAGCACACAACTTACTTATACGCGCTACAAACCTACCCAATACATGTCATTGTAGCGCGATAAGCGCAGGTTTGTTGCGGTTAGCGAAAGGTAATGATTTTATTTACAAATCGTCAAATGGTGACCGGATTTGTTGAATGTTTCGAATGCTCACATGGGTGTAAATCTCTGTCGTCTTGCTGCTGCTGTGTCCCAATAGTTCCTGAATGTAACGGAGGTCTGTTCCCGATTCCAATAAATGAGTGGCGTAACTGTGACGCAACCAATGCAAGGTTACTGGTTTATTAATCTTGGCTTTTTTGACTGCGGATTTTAATACCAATTGTAAACTTCGATCACTGTATCGTTCTCCGGGTGTTTGTCCCTCAAATAAATAAACGTTCGGCTTGTAAACTTTATAATACTCCCTTAATTGCTCAATTAAATTATTGCTTATCGGGACAATACGATCCTTCTTGCCTTTAGATTGTCTTATGATTAGCAAATTTCTGTCCGAGTGAATCTCCCGCGGCACAAGATTGAGTAACTCACTTCTACGCAAACCACAGGCGTAAATCAGGCACAACATTAACTTGTGTTTCAAATTAACAGGTGCTTGTATTATTCTTTTTACCTCTTGCTTGCTCAACACATTGGGTAATTTCTTCTCCCTGCGTGGACGCTCAATTTGCTCTATATCTAGCTTCTTTTTGTATTGCGAGCGATAAAACAACTTAATAGAATTGATTACCTGATTTTGATAACTCGAAGAACAATTCTTTTTTAAAATATACTCTGTGTTAAAAAGGTATACGTCTTCAAGTGTTATTTCGCTGAGTAATTTTGTAGAATGAAACGCAATAAATACACGCAAACATTCTAGATATGTTTTAATGGTGTTCTTGCTGTATCTTCTTTGCTCTAAATAATTCTGAAATTGTTGGAGTTGTAATTCTGCGGGGTTCATTTTTTCTTTCAAATCTATGCAACGGATAGCTACCGAAAAAAACCTTGTTATGCCGATTTATGCCAAATCTAAAAATACCCCTGATAGTAGTGGAAAGCCTTTGAGCGAAGCGAAAAGCTTGTAACGGATAGCAGGAAAAAGGTACAAATAATGTCTGCGACGAATGTTTTCAACGAATGCCTTCGGCGAATGTCTGCGACGATTTTAATTATGAAATAGGAACATTAAAAAAGTTAAGAAAGGTTAAGAGAAGGTAAGAGAGGGGAAGACTGATAACGCGGTTCTAATTACAACGTAGGAATTATGAAATAGAAATAAAACCGAAGGTTTTCCAATAACGCAGTTCCTAATACGCTCCCATATTCACTTCCTCGAAATTCTCAAAGTCTTTGATGTCACGAAGTTTCAAGAGTTTGGTCACCGTAATGTTGGTCCAGGTTTCTGTGAACTCTTCATCTCCGCCTTCCGCGCTTGAATTGGTGTTAACCTTTACTTGTTTCTTCTTTGAAAGGAAATTGATGCTTGTTTCTTTGTCGATTACTTCGCCGCCTTCACTCGTGTCGTAACCAATTAAATAGAAATCGGAATTTCTGTATCGAAAGGTGTATTTCCAATATCCGTATCGGCCATGGGCGTAGTGAATATAAATGTTGCCTTTGTCTATTTCTAACGAGAGCTCTGGGGCGTAATACACTCCGCCGTCTTCGTTTTCGGAAGAAAAGCAGTTTAAGTTTTTCAAGATCATTTCATACTTATTGTCTTTCTTGAAGAGAACAATTATTCCTCGTCTATTAAGATCGACCAATTCACCGTAATCATTTTTTTCAAATGCCCCTTTGTCGGTTCCTTTAACGAGTAACACTTTGTCGTCGACGCCGTCTTTATTCAGGTCTCCAATGGATGTGCTCGCTAAAACAAATCCTTGAGGAATGAAGTCGTTTGCGTTTTGTTTTAACGCTGTCTGGCCAAAGGCTATGGCCGAAAGTAGAGCAAAGGAAAGGGATGTAATGATTCTCATACGTTTAAAGGCTTGGACTTTTTTCGAATTAAATTCGTTTAATGATTTACAAAATAATTTAGAAGCACCTTTTTGTAAACTGTATCTACAGTTAGGGTGTCGACTATATGTTCTGTCATTAAGCCAATATTCTTGCCAAAAGTTTGATAGCTCTTCCTTGAAACATTCGGACCGTAAACCCAATGTCCTTCAACCGTAATTATAGAATCGGTTCCGTTGAAATACTTGCTTGTAACTTTGAGTTTTTCAGAAAAATCTCCGTAGCGCTTGTCGGTCCATTCGCGCTCGAATTCAAATCCAACCTGCTCTGAAAGTATAGGCCATTGAACATAGTAATCGCCAAAAGGTGGTCTTACCCATTCGATTTTGTTGTAACCATAAATGGGTTTTTCATTTATAAAAGGGACATATACGGTGTCGGAAAAGGACGGGGTCTCCCAAGGCTCTGAAGCAACGTTTTCATATGAATGGGGTAGATATGTTTCGCTCACTTGAAACTGTTCCGTTGTTGTATCGTTCACTTCATACAACCACCAACTTCCGGGATAAACAGGGTAATAATTCATTGGAATCACAGTTAGTGGTTCTAAATAAATTTCACATTGTTCCTTTTCCCACGTACAAGAAATTAAACTTCCAGAAAAAAGCAACAACCACAGAAACGATTGAATCAATTTTTTCATGAGACGAAGGTATATACATTAACTCACTTCGTGATCAATTGCTTTGCAATCAATCGCAAGCGATCAAACCCCCAACTCACTTCGTGATCAATTGCTTTGCAATCAATCGCAAGCGATCAAACCTTCGGTGAAAGAAAACGAAGTTCCAATTACGTAGTAGTAATAAAATCTCTGATTTTCCAATTACGTAGTAGGAATAAAATCTTCGATTTTCAATCACTTATGCCGAAACCAACACTCCATCCGCGAACTCTCATATTCCTTAAACACCGTATTCACCGGCGCTCCGTGAATGAGGTTGTTGTTGAAGTGAGTGCGAGCGATGTAATTGAAAGCGCCCATGTCGCCGGTGTAGGCCGTTTCATTATTACTATTGAAATGCTCGTGAATGAAACAAAGCTTTTCAAGGAAATTCAACATGACGGTTGTTGAAGCGCCAATGATTCCACAATTCAACAACGTTGACTCTGCGAATTTCTTTTCGTATTCAACATAGTCTGAAATCTGATTTCGAAGGTGAGTCGAATGGTCGTTCATCCAGTCGTTGTTGAGCGTTTTCGGTTCGTCGCCGCAAAAAAGTGAATGTCGGTTTTCTTGAAACAGAAAAGCTTCGAACGGATCTCTTACCACCACAACATCTGAAACATCGGTAACGAAGACCGATTTTATTGTTGAAGCGAAAGTCAATAAGAAGTCGCGATAAATGAAATAACGAAAGACGTTCGGATTCCACTTTTCATTGTATTCAATTTTAATGAAAGAGATGTTATCATTCGAATATTTTTCACAGGTTTCCTCAGAAAAATTGTTGTGAAAAAGAACGCCTTGTAATCCCAACGATTGAATACTTTCTGCCCATGCTTGAACCAAGGCGTAATCGTCGTGTTCGAGCGTGGTGCTGCGATTCACATCGTACACCCCGGCAATGTGACAAGCCAAAATAATGTTCTCAGACCTCGCGGTGTAATTGAACAACGTTGTCATGAATTAGAAAGCGGAGCGTTATTTTTTTTGACTGTCGCGCTAATACTGTTAGGCATATTTCGATAATAGATGTATGATCGAAGATCTACTTTTTCAACACGAAATTTCGCTTCTGCTTGCTCGAAAAAATCAGCGTCCGCCGCATACCCACTTTTCAAACAAATCGTAGTAAACACTTCGCGTCGGCCGAATAGCGTTCCAAATAAAATGCAATCGTCTAAATGTACCAACTGGGTATGATCATCTTTGTCTGGAACGAAGTAGTCATCCGAATGGTTCACCATAGTCTCGGTGAAAGATGCAATCAAATCAAGCGACTCTATTTTCTCCAAACAAGAACTCAGATGATGAGGCTTATACTCATCGTCGCTATCTAAGATCGTAATGAATTCGCCAATACTATTCAAGACCCCACGGTCAATCGATTTCGATTGACCTCGGTTGCTGTGACGGACGTAAATGATTTTGTCTTCGTGTTGCTCTGCATACTGAAGCATTTGCGCACGACTGTCGTTGGTTCCGCCGTCGTCGATAATGATTAACTCGAAGTCTTGAAAGTCTTGATTCAACACAGAATCAATCGCTCTTTTAATAAAAGCGAACTCGGTGTTGTAAACGGCCATAAGGACAGATATCTTGACTTTCTTCAGCATAAGGAAACTCTAAATTTTTCCGATTGCAAAGAAGGACGAAATTTTCCGAACAGAAGTTAAATAATTGTTTTATTTCGAGAATCCTCTCCGACATCCGTTGCTCCGCAACATTCGCTGCTACGCAGCATTCGTTCGCTAGCGAACATTCGTCCTACGGACTTTCGTGCCTCCTCCCAAAAACAAATGCGTCAACGAAATAACAAACGACAACCACAACGCCGTCCAGAAACCATCTATCTTAAATCCGTCAACAATTTCGCCAGCTATGAGAAGCATAGAGGCGTTAATCACCAGTAAGAACAATCCCATGGTGAAGAGCGTTGCAGGTATGGTTAAGAGGACGAGTATGGGCTTCACGAATTTGTTCAACAGCGTAATGACAATCGCGCTTATGATAACCGTAACCGAAGAGTCTACCGAAAATCCATCGAGCAAATAATCGCCAATGAATAAGGCCAAACACGTGATCATCAATTGAAAAGTGGTTTTGAAAAAGCTGTTGGGTTTTTGTTCCATAAAAATGTTTTCAGTACGCGAAGTTCGAAAAGATGAAGATGAAATACGTCTTTCTTTTCGAAATTTCTTTTCTTTGTTGGTATGAAGAACATATTCCTGCGCGCATTCATTTTCGTTTTTATATCATCCGCTCATTCAGCTTGGGCCTTTTCTTTCCCCGCAGGAACAGTCTGGTTCAACACAGACTACCAATTCAACACAGATTTGTTAAAGGATAAATTGGTGGTACTCGGATGTCTTCAACCCGAAGAAATTACAGGCATTGGCGCCATGGTAGATCTACAGGAAGAATATCTTGGTGTTCCTCAAGTGCAGCTCATTACGCTCATTCCTGCGCGAGATCCAGCTTATAGCCGTCAAGAAATTTTCGACTTCATTCAACAAAATGGAATCAGTCATCCGATTGGGATTGTTCCAAATTGGGGCGATATCCCTCTGATTGAAGGAGCCAAACTTCCTCAAATTTTGGTCTTCGATAAAAGCATGAAAGAATCGGTCTTGGGTATTCAAGGCATGCGCAATCGCGAGACGGTGAGCGCTTCAATTAATCAATGGGTGAAGGCAGATGCAAACAGCTACTCCTTGTGGCAACCTACCATTACGCCAGAACCCAAGCATTGGGCGAACCCGCTGATTGAACTTCCCAACGACTTGTGTTATTTCTCGGGAGAACTAGCGGTTTCAGAGCCGGCGCTTTACCGAGTGAGCACCGTAAGCGAAGACGGATTGATTCAAAAAAGAATAGGCGGTGTGCGAGGTTTTGCCGACGGGGATATTTCTGTTGCACAAATGAAGAAGCCTATGGGCTTGACTTTCAGCTATGCCGAACAACTTTTATACATTGCCGATCCGCTCAATCATGCCATTCGTATTTACGACAACGACCAACATGTCTTGTTAACCATTTTGGGTAACGGAAAGCAACCCAACATAGAAAATTTCGAAAAGGCAACGACGTGGAAAGGCGCCATTCCTTATCCGACCGATGTGTTCATTGTAAAAAATAAAATCTATGTCCTAGCCGGAAACGATTGCAGCGTATGGGAATTGAATACCGCCGATCAGTCTTCGAGACTCATTTGGAGAAGCGAAAACAAGGACGCACAAGGCAATGCGCTCAGCGCTCTCTCTCTTCAATTCTTCAACAAAGAATTTTATATGTTGAAGAGCAACGGTACCATTTCGAAATTCAAAAAGAAAAAAGAACAAGTGGCTTATGCTCCTGAAACACCCGTGAATCGCGCTGGTGGATTCACTTTCTACAACAACGATCTTGTAATCAGTGAGCCCTTCAACCATAAAATATCGTGGTTAGGAAATGTGAAGACTCTTGCAGGAAGTGGTGCGCTGGGATTGAAAGACGGCGCAGCGGACACCGCGCAATTCACTCGCCCCATGGCGTTGAATAAAATTGGAAGTGAAATCTTTGTGTGTGAAGGCGGATACGGTGTGCTTCGCAAGTGGCGAATGGTATCGAACGAAATAAGAAGTTTTTATCCCGTTGTGAGTCAAGAAGCGTTGTACTCTGGCGAATCTCCAAATGCAGGAGAGGCCGTGCCGTTAGAACCAATAATTGTTGAACCGGGGAAAACAACTTTGAAATTAAGCATTGATGCACCCGGATATTTTTTGTTGAATAACGAAGAAAACGGAGTGTTCACCGACGATAATTCTGGTGTGAGCGCTTCAGCAGAACAATTGACAGACGGGAAAATTGATCTAGTCTTGGATATTCCAGCCAATAGAACAGAGATGGGATTTATTCAATTCGGGCTGCAGTTAGTGCTGCATCCGAACGACGCTCCGAAGATGGCATACTTGAAGAAAATGTTTGTGGTCTTCACCTATGAAATTCTTCCGGGAAGCGAACACGAGCAAGAGCTCGTGATTCATCCGTTCGTAAAGCCGAATTAATCGTCGCCGCGAAGTCTGCCTAACTCAAGTGCCGCTTCGGTGTAATCGGGTTTAATCTTAAGTGCTAAATTCAAATCGGCTTCAGCATTTGTTTTATCTCCTTTGCCTTCGTAGCAAAGCGCACGATTATAGGCGGCTTGGTAATACGTCGGGTTTTTCTCTAACGCTATATTGAACGCTTCAATTCCTTTTTGATAGTCCTTCAAATAAACCAAATTCACAAATCCTTTGTTGAAGTAAGCCGCTGAGAAATTCGCATCAATGCCAATAATCTTGTCGTAGCAAACCAGCGCTTCTTGGTAGTTACTCGGATTTTTCACCCCCGTTTCCTGAAGGAAAATAGCCTTGTTGTAATACGGCTCAACGAAATTCGGATGAATGTCAATGGCTGAATTGTAATACTCTTTCGCTAATGGATTTCCATAACTCGCGCACACCAAACCCGCTTCCACGTACGCGTCGTAATAACTCGGGTCAACCTCAATGGCCGTCTGATAAGAGCTCAGTGCCAAAGTGGTATCGCGAACCTGGCGGTACAATCTGCCTTTTAAGTAGTAGGCATATGCCACGCGTTCATCTTGACGAAGCACGTTGTTAATTTGTTGAAGGGCTAACTCGTAATTGTTCAGCGCAATGTCCATGGCGGCTTTTTCAAGCAAACCCTCTTTATGCTGAGGATCTTTTTCAATGCACTTCTGATAATCTTTATACGCTTCAACCACGCGCTGCTGATCGAAGTGAATTTGTCCCGCCGTGAAGTAAATATCTGCTTTGGTTGAATCAATGGTCTTCGCGCGAACTATATCGGCATTGGCTTCATTGAATTTTTTCAATCCGGAATAGTAGCGTGCTCTTTCTAAGTAATGCTCAAAGTTGTTGGGTTCTGCCGTTATCTTGGCGTTTATAGCTCGGAGCGTCGTATCCGAGGTCTCTTCAATACCTAAGTTGTTTTTCGAATTGCAGCTTTTACACGATTCGAGGGTGGAAGCAAAGGCGCAAATGAGCACCAATGCGAAAACGTAAATAAAGGTCTTGAGCTTTTTCAACATAACATTCAATTGAGCTATCAAAAGTAAGGTGTTCGTCTTTTCTTTTTAAGAAGAATTTATTTTACGGTTGATTTTCCACCTTTGCAGTACATTAATTTCAAACCATTGGCATCCGAAGGAAAACAGTTCGTTTCAAGTTTCTCATGGAATTCCGCTACGGTGGTCTTGCAAATACTTATTCAGCTGGGCTATACCGCTGTGCTTGCACGACTGATTGCACCTGAGAATTTCGCGGTTATGGGCATTGTTTTAAGTCTCATGGGATTCGCTGAAATCTTTTCGCAGATAGGCCTTGGTCCGGCGTTAATTCAACGAAAAGACATTGAGCAATCACATATTAATTCGGCTTTCACAACATCCTTGGGGTTGGGAATAATCTTCACCTTGTCCTTTGTGGCGGCTTCTCCCATGATTGCTCGGGCATACGGAATTGATACGTTGAAGGAGATTATTCCTGTAGTCTGTTCCAGTTTTACCATTTCTGCTTTAAGCGTAGTTCCGCGAAACCTCATGATGAAGAATATGAAGTTCAAGTCGTTCTTCACTGCAAGCATGCTCAGTATTGTTGGAGGAAATTTAGTGGTTGGACTTTGGTTGGCTTACGGTGGGTATGAGATTTGGGCATACGTTTGGGCGTTGTTCGCGCAGAATGCACTTATGACTTTGGCTTGTTGGATTCTTCAACCCACACGCGTTCAATTCAAATGGAATAAAAAAGCGACGATGCAACTGCTGAATTACGGTGCCGGAAGTTCGCTCTTCAATGCTTTGAATTATGCCGCTACGAAAGTCGACGTCGCTGTTCTTCCGCTCTTCTCGAAGGGGACAACTCTTTTCCCCAATACAGTTTCTTTGAATCAAGCGGGTATGTATGAAAGAGGCGCCTACGTGGCATCACTTCCAATTACCATTATGGCGAAATTGAGCGACAGCGTGCTGTTTAGCGGCATGTCGAAATTGCAAGAAGAGACAGAACGATTGAAACGTGTGGTGCTTGCCGCGACAAATGTGTTGAGTATTTTAATTTTTCCTATTGCTTGCTTTGTTTTCATTTTTAGTGAAGACATTCTGCGTGTCTATCTCGGACACAATTATTTAGGAGCATCTGATTTACTGCGCTGGTTATTCGTCGCCGTTATCTTTCGAACATTAACACGTCCGATTGACTCGTTGCTTCGCGCGAAAGGAGAAGTGTACAAAGGAAGCTGGATCAAAGGAATTTACCTGGTGCTCATGATAATTGGCGTCATGGTAGCGGCGCGTTTTTCGGTGGAAGCCGTTGCGATTTCAATTGCCGTAACAACAGGAATTCATTACCTCATGATGATTGGTTTTGCACATAGAATATCAGGCGTTTCGGTGAAAGAGCAACTTGGGGCTTTGGTTCCAGGATCGCGCATTGGTGCTATGACTTTGCTAGCGGCATATCTTGCGAAATACATGGCGGTGCGTTCGCACATTGACGGGATTTGGCTGTTGCTCTTCGCTATATTTTGTGTGGTAGTCGGTGGGTGTATTTTGGTTTACATTCGCCCACAATGGTTGGGTGAAAGAAGCGTTAATCCGTTGTTTATTGTGCCCGAAAGATTTCGGAAGTTTCCGTTTTTAAATAGAATTTATAAGGCGTTCGATGAAGAATAGAGGTTCGATATTGCTGGCATTTGTTTTGTTCCAGGCATTCAGTGTTGGTGCTCAAGCCAAGTTGGTAGTGAACGCTCCCGATAGTCTGTCTTTTCTATTGTTTGTAGACGATGTTCAGTGCAACACACTTCCCGTTTCTTCCATTCAAGTTTCGAAAGTGAATGTTGGAAAGCACAACGTTAAAGTTGTTGTCGAAGCACAAGAATCGATTTTTCTTCTCAATGCGAAAAATCTTTTTTCACACAGCCTTACTGTTTCCGTTTTGAACAACATGCTCGTTCTTGTACCTACCGGAGAGCTGAAACTGCAAGCGAAGGCTTTTCAATTTTGGAACAACAATGCAATACTTGTTGCAGTGAAAGATTCTGTTTATGTCGGGAAAAAAGGATGTGAATCACCTGCCTCACCATCAACGGTGGACTCACTCGTCGCTGTCCTTCATTCCAAGTCATTCGATACTGAACGCAAGATCATAGCACGCGTGCAATTGGAAGCCGATTGCTTTCAAGTGAAGGACATTGTCAAAATTATATCTACTATAGAGTTGGAAGAAAATCGTATGGACTGCATTGTCGCGGCGTTAGGTCACGCCTACGATTTAACGGCTATCAATGAATTGTTAGAATTGGTTATTCTTGATCGAAACAAGGAGACTATTCGTCAGAAAATTTCACAATTACAAAATAAGTAAGAAACATTTAAAGATTACATTTGAACAATGAAGAAAGTACACAATTTTAGCGCAGGTCCATGCATTTTGCCTTCATCAGTAATTGAAGGTTCGGCAGATGCTATTCGTGAATTTGACGGTATGGGATTATCGTTGATTGAAATTTCACACAGAAGCAAAAATTTCGAACGTGTGATGGACGAAGCCCGCCAATTGGTGAAAGATATTTTGAATCTTGAAGATCGTTACGAAGTATTGTTTCTTCAAGGCGGAGCAACACTCGGTTTCTACATGGTTCCTTTAAACATTTTGAAGGAAGGAGGAAAAGCAGCCTACGCAAATACAGGTGTTTGGGCAAGCGGTGCCATCAAAGAAGCGAAGCTGGTTGGAAACATTGATGTGGTGACAGACAGTTCAGAATCAAATCACAACCACATTCCTGAATTGCCGGCATTGGAAGGATATGATTATTTCCACTTCACTTCGAACAACACTATTTTCGGAACACAATATCAGTCCACTCCTAAGGTGAATGTTCCTTTAGTTTGCGACATGAGTTCAGATATTTTCTCGAAAGAATTCAATGCAAACGATTTCTCGTTGATCTATGCAGGTGCTCAGAAGAACATGGGCCCAGCTGGAGCTACACTTTACATAATTGATAAAGAAATGTTAGGTAAGACTGGAAGAAAGCTTCCTACTTATTTAGACTTGGCCTCACACATTTCGAAAGACAGTATGGCGAATACGCCTCCGGTGTTTTCAGTTTACGCGAGCATGCTTATGCTTCGTTGGATAAAAGAAAACGGTGGATTGAAAGGAATGGAGATTCACAACCGCGCAAAGCAAGAATTATTTTATGCTGAATTGGATCGCAACAGTTTATTCCATGGACACAGTGTTCCGGAGAGTCGCTCTTGGATGAATCCAACCTTCCGTTTAAACAATGAAGATCACACTGCGGCTTTTGATGCTATGTGGAAAGAAGCAGGCATTAGCGGAATAACTGGACATCGCAGTGTAGGCGGATATCGCGCGTCTATGTATAATGCACTTCCATTGGAGAGTGTGCAAGTGTTGGTAGATGTAATGAAAGAATTTGAACGTAAAAACGGATAAGATGAAAATTTTAGCGAACGACGGAATAGATGCAAAAGGTCAAGCGGCCTTAGAAGCAATGGGATGCACTGTCCTTACAGAAAAAGTAAATCAAGATGCTTTAGCGGGTTTCATTCAAAATGAAAACATCGACGGACTTTTGGTTCGAAGTGCAACCACTGCAAGAAAAGAATTAATAGACGCTTGTCCGAATTTGAAATTCATCGGTCGCGGAGGAGTGGGAATCGATAACATAGACGCAGTTTATGCACGTGAAAAAGGTGTGGACGTATTCAATACCCCAGCGAGCAGTAGTGCAAGTGTGGCGGAATTGGTCATGTCCATGCTCTTCGCTTCGAATCGCTTTATTTATCAAGCGGGTGGATCAATGCCAGTAAACGGAGAAGAAACGTTTGAGGTGTTAAAGAAAAATTACGGGAAAGGAAAAGAGGTGAAGGGAAAAACATTGGGCATTGTCGGCTTAGGCCGCATTGGAATCTCATTGGCTGAATACGCCTTGGGTTGTGGCATGCGTGTGATGTTCTTCGATCGTTCGAAGGAAGAAGAAACAGTTACGCTTTCTATTAACGGTTCACCGTTTGAAGTGAAATTGAATGTTTCTTCTTTCGAAGAAGTTCTTCGCGAAAGCGATTTCATTTCGTTGCACGTTCCGAAGCAACCGAATGGAAGTTCGGTTATAGGCGCAGCTGAATTCGCTCTCATGAAAAAAAATTCAGTGGTGGTGAATACCAGTCGCGGCGGAACTATTCACGAAGGTGAATTAATTGAGGCGTTAGACAATGGTGTCATTGCTGGCGCTTGTTTAGATGTGTTCGAGAACGAACCACGTCCGAATGCAGCGTTGTTGAAGCATTCAAAAATTATTGCCACTCCGCACATTGGCGCTGCTACGGCAGAAGCGCAAGAGCGTATTGGTTTAGAGATTGCAGACAATGTGAAACGAATTATGCAAGGCGCATAAGATGAAGTTCAAGCCATTCAAAGCGGTATTGCCTGCAGCAGATAAGGTTCATCTGGTTGCTTCGCGATCTTATGTTTCTTATTCAAAAGAAGATTTAATAGATAAGTTGAAGGGTAATCCCTACACTTTCCTGCACGTCATTCACCCCGATGTAGACGGCGATTACCGCGGAAGACGCATCGCTTATTTCGAAGAAGTTCGAAAGAATTACGAGAAGTTTTTGAGTGAAGAAATTTTTTCGACGGAAGCAAGCGCTTCGTTTTTT
>Ga0209358_10002984_pt1 | contig 12654 bp, 12 predicted proteins | sample LauGreFa1BDMLBSN_2_FD_187574 | JGI IMG/M metagenome (GOLD analysis project Ga0209358, IMG submission 187574) | Freshwater lake microbial communities from Lake Michigan, USA - Fa13.BD.MLB.SN (SPAdes) (version 2) | ecosystem: Environmental > Aquatic > Freshwater > Lake | place: Lake Michigan, USA...
GATGACGGCAGCCGCTTCGAAATACAGTGGAGCCATGCCGTTCATCCGAAATGCCTTGGGCAATATCTCAGGGAAGAGAAGCCCGATTGCACTGAATAGCCAGGCCGCCATGACACCCATCGCAATCAGGCTGAACATATTCAAATGACCGCTCTTGAATGAGCGCGCGCCGCGCTCGAGAAATGGCCAGCCGAACCAGAACACCACCGGTGTGGCAAGCAGACCCTGTAGCCAGGCATGGGTGGTGTGACCGAGCATCGCGGTATTGTCGATACCTATCAATTCACTCATGCTCAAAAACAGCAGTGGCAGCGACAGCGCAAGACTGAACCAGAAGCGTCGCGTCATATCGTCAAGTTCAGTGGTGTCTTCCTCCATCATCGCCTGCATAGGCTCAAGTGCCATACCGCAGATAGGGCAGCTGCCGGGGCCTACTTGCTTGATTTCCGGATCCATCGGGCAGGTATAGATCGCATCGGCACAAGCTGCGGCCTCATTTTTTCGCTCCGGCGACAGATAGCGCATCGGATCGGATTTGAATTTGCTCACGCATCCGGTGCTGCAGAAGTAGTAGGTCTGCCCAGCATGGATGGCTGACTTGTCTGGATTGCCGGCAGCTTTCATCCCGCAGACCGGATCTGTGTAGGGCCGGTCGACGGGAGCGGTAGTTGGCTCGGGCATGCCACCGCGACGCCGCACTTCACGTATACGCGATTCGGCCGGAGATGCTTTCGGGCGGCGTAATTCGGTGGATTTCATGGATCAGTTCCGGTTGTACAAGGCCAGATTGTCGCGCGCAATTTTGTTGGGTAGGTGTCAAAAGATTGCACTAAATCAAATTTTGTGTGGTTCGAGGTTGGGACGTGCGAGCGCTTTTTAGTCCTGGGGAGACGCTGAGCAAAGCCAGGTTTTATGGCGAGCCAGCGCAGCTGTGCGACTCGGGATTAAGCAAAATCAGGGACTTATCACGATCACTATCGCTAAAAAACTTTCCGGTTTTACTGAATCAGCGCCTCCATAGAGATGGTGATTTGTTAATAAAAAGATACGTAAGTTAGTGCATTTGCACTATATCGCTGAGGCTTAGGCGGTACGTACACTCTGGTCAATGACAAATTTACAACATTTGTCAGAGGGCTGGGCAACCAACTATCTCGGTATCGATCGGGATCGGATTCCCGGCTCACCTCGACGGTTCATTTTTTCACCTTGGAGAGTTCTCATGCAATTCCTCATCAATAAAAGCAAAGCCTTCCTTGCAGATGAAAGCGGCGCAGCAGCACTGGAATACGGTCTGCTCGCAGCGCTGATCGCTGCCGTGATTGCCGTGGCCGTGGGTGGTATCGGCACCAACCTCAACAGCGTATTCAACTACGTGAAGGACAAACTGACTGTTCCAGCTGCTCCTCCCGCCTGAGTGAAGTAGGGAGACGCTAAATAAATCCATGGTTGATGGCAAACCAGCGCCGCTGTGCGACCCAGAGACCAGCGAAATCAAGGGCTTGGTGCCATTGAGCTTGTCATAAAAGTTTCTGGGTTTATTTAATCGGCGATTGCTAGGGTCTGACGATGTGGCGCCAAGTGGAACAGGCAGTTCAAAACCTGCCTTTCCCCGACGCGTTTCACGTGCCCGCTGCGTACAGAACAGCGGGCTCTGAATCGAATCTACACAGAGCACCAAATGATGTCTTCCTTGACTGATGCCTCGCTTGCCTCTCATGCCATCGCCGGTCTTCTGATTGTGGCAATGCTTGCGGCCTGGCATGACTGGTTTGAGTGGCGCATACCTAATCGTTTGCTTGCTGCCGGCTGTGCTGCAGCCCTGATGCTCGCCGCTTTTGCACCGAATGGCCTCGGAATTGCACTTGCCTTAGCAGGCGGCCTGACGGGATTTGCGCTGATCTGGCCTTTCTATTGGGTAGGTGGAATGGCAGCCGGTGATGTGAAGCTGATGGCCACGCTTGGATTATTCGCGGGACCTGCGGCCGTCATCGATATTGCGCTGATCAGTTTCCTTATAGGCGGTGTGTGGTCAGTGATCTTGCTATTTAACCGAACAACAGTCGGCGCCTTGATCTACGCCCGCATCAAATCGATGCCTTGGAACATATTGAATTTCCCCCAGCGTGCCACACAACCGAAAGCCTATGCGAAATCGCGAGGGGTCATTCCTTATGGCGTCGTGATCGCGCTGGGCGTCGTTGCGTCTACAAGTTTGATTTGGTCGCCTAGATAGAAAAAGAATTTGCAAGACAAGAAGCACCGATTGCACGAAAGGTGAGGCAAGTAATGAAAAATACAAGAACCTGGGTCATGTTGGGGGTAGCTGTTGTCTGTGGCCTGCTGGCAGTATTACTGGCCGCACAATGGTTAACGAGGCAATCATCGCGAGGCATCGAACGCATTGTCGTCGCAGCCACTGACATCAGTCTCGGGCAGCGGCTCACGTCTGATCTTGTGAAACTTGTTGACTGGCCCGCTTCGAGCACACCACCGGGGGCACATAAAGATATCACCGCACTGGATGGCCGCGTGCTGCGCACTAGCTTGCTGCGTGGCGAGGCAGTCATCGACGCCAAACTCGCGCCCTTGGGTACCACGGGTGGTCTATCAGCTGTCATTGGCGAAGGTCGACGCGCAATGACGGTCAGAGTCAATGATGTGATTGGTGTTGCCGGATTTGCGTTACCCGGAAACTATGTCGATATCCTCGTCAATACCCAGCGTGATAACGACAATGATTCTGTACGGGACAGGCAGATATCCAAGATTGTTCTCGAGCGCATTCTGGTGTTGGCGGTTGCACAGGACGTCGGACGCGACGAAACCAAGCCGCGCGTCGTCAATGCAGTCACTCTAGAGGTGACTCCAGAGCAAGCGGAAAAACTCGATCTTGCGCGTAGCGTTGGCAGTCTTTCGCTGGTGCTGCGTAATCAAATGGATCCTCAAGCAGCAAGTACGGAGGGTGCAATGAAATCTTCCCTGTTGGATGAGCGAGCAGTGCTGCCTTCGCAAAACAAAGTCGCTAACCATTCGGTATCAACGACTTTAAACAAGAAACAATCAAGACAAGTAGTCAATGCAAAAAAAACAGCGGTCGCGACGACAGAAGGTCAACAGACACCAGAAACAAAAGCCCCGCCGATAGCGACACCAGCTGTGAATAACGCTGACGCAGTATCCGAAATTTCAAAACAAGTAGCGACCACAAAAGCTGCCGAGGTCAGTGCTGTGGAAAGCAACCGGATACCTGAAAAGAAAATAGAGCCAGTCGCAACGCCTGCTGCCAACGCCGCTGCTCCGATACCGCAACTGTTTTGTGTTGGTGTCATTAATGGATTGAGAAATTCCACCGAGTGCTACTGAACTCCCCAACCAATGCGAACAAGAGGAGAAACATTATGTTGCAACGTCGTGCAAAGCAGAGAATGCTGATGGCTATGAGCTTGTTATTGCCATCGACTCTGAGCTGGTCAGAGGACAGTGACTTGAATGCGAATGAACGTGAATCGCGTCCTAATCCGGGCAAGGTGACGCCTGCCGCAATGAGCAGCTTGCAAGGCTTGAGTTGCAATGGCGAGACCGTGTCACCTGCGAAGATGGCACTGCCTATCGGTAAGTCAACACTGTTGCGCCTACCCGAAGAGATTACCAATCGCACGCTGGCGAATCCGTCAGTGGCTCAGGCCATGCTGGTAGCACCCGCTACCCTGTATCTGTTGGGTGTTGAAGTGGGTACCACCAACATGATCTTGCAAGGCAAAAGCGGAAAATGCACCGCCATCGATGTGACTGTCACCATGGATCCTGGCGCATTACAGGCAACATTGTCGGAACTCATGCCGGAGGAAAAAAATATACGCGTGACGGCAGCCGCTGACAGCCTTGTACTCAGTGGCACGGTTACGGATGCGCTGGTCGCTGCGCGAGTTTACGATTTGGCACTGGCCTTTGTGAGGCGACCTGCATCAATGAACACAGCAGCGCAACAGGAGGGTATGGCGAACTCCAGCAGTAACAACACACAAACCAGCTTGTCAACCAATCCGGCATTACAGCAGCTGCGTATTGTGAATTTATTGCAGGTGACCGATGCACAGCAAGTCATGCTTGAGGTGAAGGTCGCAGAGGTGTCGAAAATCCTGCTCGATAAATTAGGCGTGAGCGTCACCGGATCGCCCACCAGTGGCTCAGTTACCTATAACATTTTGTCGAATTTCCTGACGGGGTCTGCTGGTACCGTAGGTATCAATCGTGCGTCAGGTTCGGGTGTGAATCTGGATGCAGAGAAAAAAGACAGCCTGATCAAAATTCTCGCCGAGCCTAATGTCATGGCTATCAGCGGACAAGAGGGAAGCTTTCTTGCTGGCGGTCGTATTCTGATTCCCGTAGGTCAGGATATGGTGGGTGGCTTTGGTCGAGTGACACTGGAAGAAAAAGAATTTGGTGTTGGACTTAAGTTCACGCCCACCGTGCTGTCTGGTGGCCGTATCAATTTGCGTGTCTCGCCGGAAGTATCCGAGCTCTCGCGTGAGGGCATAGGCATCAGCTCGAACAATGGCAGTCGTTCCATACTTCCACTCATCACTACTCGACGTGCATCCACAACGGTGCAGCTCGCTGATGGGCAAAGCTTTGCTATTGGCGGCCTCATCAAAAACAACACCACCACCAATATCAAGGCCTTTCCGATACTCGGAGAAATTCCTATTCTCGGGGCATTGTTTCGTAGCAGTGATTTTCAGCGAGATCGTACTGAACTGGTTTTTATCGTGACACCAAGATTAGTAAAACCCTTGCCTCCGGATTATCGGCTGCCAACGGATGGCGTTCTGGATCCGTCACGTCAGGAACTTTTCATTGATGGAAAATTGGAGGGTGGCGGTAAAACAAGATCTGATGATGGTGCAAAAGGATTTCAACTGAAGTGATTCGTTTATAAAAAAACGAATTTTAAAATCATTGAGGAATGCAATATGAAGTCCAGTAGATATTCGTCATCGATTAGAAGGTATATTTTGTCAGGGATTTTTCTTGGCAGCCTGTACGCTTGCGTACCCACTACACCGCAATGGGATAAACAATTCGGCGAATCGGTGCGGCAGACACGGGCACAGCAAACCATGAATCCACAGGCCGGCGGTGATGCGCCTGTCAATGGTGTCGATGGTGCCGTGGCCCGCGAATCCATAGGGCGCTATCGCAGCAGTTTCCGCGAGCCACCGCCTGCTCCCGCGCCAATGGCGATTGGAACGGGCCGCTGATGATCATACTGTCAGCCAGACATACCCTCATGGGACGCTCTTCTCGAGCGAAGCTCCCAAGGCAAGGCAAAGAGGGTGGCGCTGTAGCGATCATCGTGGCGTTCGCCCTGATCGCCATGGTGGGTATCGTGGGTCTGGCGCTGGATCTTGGAAAAATGTATGTCGCACGCGCCGAATTGCAAAACGCAGCGGATGCCTGTGCGCTGGCTGCCGTCCACTCGCTCAATGGCGCAACGACACGTCAGCTCGATATAGCAGAAGCAGCGGGGCTGACTACAGGGCTGCGTCACAAAGTACAGTTTCAAGCCAATACGGTGAACTTGCGTCAGAACGCCAGCATAGCGTTTGCCGAGCAGATCGAGGGGCCATGGCTTTTGAAAAACTCACTTGGCTCCGGAGATCCCAGCATTTTGCGCATGCGTCATGCGCGATGCACGATTGCCGAAAGCGGCATCGAAACCTGGTTCATTCATATTCTCAATGCATTACCAGGCGTAGCGATTGGTACCCAGCAGGTCGCTGCGAGTGCCGTTGCTTCGTTACTTAACTCACAAACCACCTGCGCGATACCGGTGGCGATCTGTGCCGAGCAATTAGCATCCGGTAGTCAGGTTGGCCAATGGATCAGGGGCGTGAGTTCGCCCTCCGATGAAACAACGAGTAATTTTCGATGGATAGATTTGAATCTGAGTAGCAAGAATAACAGTACGCGCGATATCGCCGATATGTTGTCTGGCAATGGTGCCTGCGAATTGCCGGTAAATGGTATGCAGGTGGGTACCACGGGTGCACGTCTGAGCTTGTCCAATGAATGGAACACGCGTTTTGGCATTTATCAGGGGGGGAGCTACTCGGCAGAGGAAAATCCCCCTGATCTTTCAGGCTTTGCATACACCACAGTCACTTGGCCTGCTGACTTGAACGGCAGCCGGCAGAATGCCTTTCAGGATTTCATCGGCAAGCGATCATCAAACACGCCGTATCAGGGAGATTCTCTGACAGGACTGGTTACCGGCAGTGGGCCCGGTCTGAAGGCCACATTGGTGAATTACGGCAGCTTGCGGCGAGTAGCGCCGGCACCGGTCGTGAACTGCAGCGAATTCCAAAACGGCACCCACAAAGCCTCCATACAGTACTGGGCATGCATATTCATGCTGCACCCGATTAACCGCGGTGCAGGCGGTGGCAATGGAAAGGGAAACAGCGGCAATAACGGCAACGGAAACGGGAATGCCGATTATATGTATCTCGAATATCGCGGCAAGGCCAGTGATACTGATAGCCCATGCGCCTCCACGGGTTTGCCGGGTGATACTGCTGGCAACGGTCCGCTGGTGCCGACGCTGAGTCAATAATTTCATGCGCCCTCTGTCATCCATCCGTCCCAGTTCTCAGCGTGGGGTAGCGTCTGTCGAATTTGCACTTTTGCTGGTGCCATTGCTGATGATCGCTTTCGGCGCTCTGGAATATGGACGTCTTTTGTATCACTACGACACTGTTGTGAAGTCCGTGCGTTCTGCCGCAAGGCTGATTGCACAAAAAAATCCGGACGATCAATCCAGTTACCTGAGTGCTTTATCTGAAGCGCGTTGCCTCGCGGTCTATGGCGTACTGCAGTGTAGTCAAAATCAAGAACCGCTGGTCCCAGGGCTGACGCTATCGCACGTTCGCATCTGCGATCGAAGTTCCGTCGCCGAGTGTGAAGGTTTGTCTTTAAATGATGTGAAGGATGTAACTACGGGAAGTGATACAGGCACCCTGAATCTGGTGATGGTTCGAATCAGTGGCTTTGAATTCAGCTTCCTCGGGTTGCCTTTTACCGGTGCAGGTAGCAGCCTCGCACTTCAGCCTATTCAATCTGTCATGAGGCAAGGTCTGTGAGAACTGCGCCACTACGCTCGAGACAGCGAGGAACAAGCACGGTTGAATTCGCACTGGTGGCAGCCTTCGGCGGATTTTTACTGGTGCTGATTGGCATTTTCGAACTGGGGCGAATCTTGTATACCTTGAATACCGCGAGTGAGGCGACTCGTCTGGGTGCCCGAACTGCGATTGTATGTGATGCCGGTGACGAGCGCGTCAGATCAGTCATGAGGGGATTACTACCCTCGTTGGGCGCAGATCAGATCGATATCAGTTATCAGCCTGCAGGCTGCGCTACTTCCACAACGGCTGCGCGTAGGGCTTGTGTCTCGGTGACTGTATCGCTGAATCCGGACGCACAACTATCGACTGTGATTCCATTTGTGCCATTTGCGGTAAGCATGCCACCATTTGCAACGACTATGACCAGAGAAGCGATGGATAGCAGTAATTGCGATGGAGGAAATCTCCAGTGAATGCGATTGTTGTGACCAAAGATGTGGATCTTCGAAAAGCTATCACCCAGTGCTGCGATAGTCATCAACCGGCACTTCATATTGTCAGCGAATTTCCGGGGATGAATCTTAAAATAGGCGCGATCGCTACCGTTCATCCCAGCCTTGTCTTTTTTGATGCGCAAGGTGAAGAAAAAGAAGTTTTGCAGTTACTGGAAACTACCGCAAAAAAATATCCACAGGCAGCCATTTTATTGCTTGCGTCTTTGCAGTCAGCAACCCTGCTGCTCGCAGCGATGCGAAATGGCGTGCGCGAGGTGGTCGAGTTGCCGCTTTCTTTGGATAAATTACATGAGGCTATTGATCGCATCCTGTCGCAGCAGCGTGAATTTACTCGGGAAGAAGGAAAAATTTTTTCGTTTATTTCATGCAAAGGCGGCAGCGGTACGACATTCATTGCCGATAATTTGGCCTATGCCTTGGCTTCCGTATCGAACAAGAAGGTACTGCTGATCGATCTAAACCTTCAATTTGGCGATGCAGCGCTGTTTTTATCCGATGCTCAACCCTCCATGACGCTTGCCGACTTGTGCCGCCAGATTCATCGTCTCGATGCTGCCTTGCTCAATTCCAGCCTGATTCATGTCACCCCGGGTTTTGGAATTCTCCCTGCGTCAGGTGAGCCTGATCCCTACGATACGATTCGCCCGGAGCAGGTTGACGCCATATTGCATCTCGCGCGTCAGGAATATGATTTCATCTTCATTGATCTGGGTCGGCAGATCAATGGCATCGTAATTCGTACATTGGATCAGAGTGATCATATTTTCCCCATCATGCAACAGTCACTGCCTTATCTACGCAATGGTCTTCGACTGCTGGGTTTTTTTAGCATGCTGGGTTATGCGAAAGAAAAAATACATATTATCGTTAATCGTCATGAGGCCAGTACCATCAGCGTTGAGGCCATAGAGCGTTCATTAGGGCAGTCCGTTTCTCATCTTGTGCCCAATAATTTTGACGTGGTGAACGAATCCATTAATCAGGGCGTGCCTGTATTAAAGCTGGCTCGCAGCTGCAATGTCACAAAATCATTGATAGACATCATCAATGCCTTTTCTGATGTTAGAAAGCCGGATAATTCTGGCATTATCCGGCGACTTTTTGTACGCAATAAGTCTACTTAAATTTTATGTATATAGAAAAAATAAAAGACGATCGTATACCTCTGTCTTCGAACCAGTTTGGATGGGTGTCTGAGGTCTCATTACCAGTGAATGAAACCAGCAGCGCCTACTTCAGTGATGCTTTTGCCACGCTGCAAAAACACGTCTATCAGCGTGTTTTTGAAAAAATTGATCTAGAGAGAATGCAAAAACTCAATCCAGATCAAATGGCTCGCGAGATGTCCCTGCTGGTCAATCGCATTCTTGATGAGGATCATCTCGCGATCAACCATGCCGAGCGTCAGCATCTGGTTCAGGATATACAGGATGAAATGCTGGGTTTGGGACCACTCGAGTCCTTGATGAACGACGCAACGGTCTCAGATATTCTGGTCAACTCACCCGATAAAGTCTATGTGGAGCGCCGTGGAAAACTGGAACTGACGCATGTTCGTTTTCATGATGTCGAGCATGTCTTGAAAATCATAGGACGGATTGTGTCACGTGTAGGTCGTCGTATCGATGAATCCAGTCCCATGGTCGATGCGCGCCTGCCCGATGGCTCGCGCGTCAACGCCATTATCGCGCCGCTTGCTCTGGATGGCCCCGTGCTGTCGATACGGCGATTCTCCCGAAAGCCGCTGACGATCGATGATTTGCTTCGCTTGAAAACCTTGACACCACCCATAGCACAGCTACTCGAGGCGCTGGTCAAGGCGCGCATCAATGTATTGATCTCCGGTGGTACTGGCAGCGGCAAGACGACCCTGCTTAATGTCATGTCCAGTTTCATACCGGTTCAGGAGCGCATTCTGACCATTGAAGATGCGGCAGAGCTGCAATTGCAACAGCCGCATGTCGTCAGACTGGAAACCAGGCCCCCAAATATTGAAGGTAAAGGTGAAGTAAATCAGAGAGCACTGGTCAGAAATGCTCTGCGTATGCGACCGGATCGCATCATTTTGGGCGAAGTGAGGGGGGATGAAGCACTCGACATGCTGCAGGCCATGAATACTGGGCATGAAGGTTCATTTGCCACCATTCACGCCAATAATCCCAGAGATGCTGTGATGCGACTGGAAAACATGGTCGGTATGGCAGGACCCCAACTGGGGGTGCGCGCGATGCGACAGCAGATTGCTTCAGCGATTACGGTAGTTATTCAGTTAAATCGTCTCACTGATGGGACACGACGTTTGGTTAGTGTGCAGGAGATAACGGGTATGGAGGGTGACATCATCACCATGCAGGAGATCTTTGGCTTTCGGCGGCTTGGTGTCGGTAGTGATGGCAAGGTAAAAACCCAGTTTTTTGCCAGTGGTATTTGTCCACAATTTGACCATCGATTGAGAGAATTTGGTGTAGGTGTGTCCGATGCCGTCTACGATCCTAAACAAGTATTCGAATAAGGCAATGTCATGGCAGATAAAGTTTTTACGGGGATGGCACTGCTGATTTTTGTTGCCGCAGCCTTCTTCGTGGAAGCGACTTGGCAATGGTGGTTTTCGTCGCAAAGCAAGGCCGCTAGACGGACAAAGCAGAGGCTGCAAGCTTCAATGCCCGCTGTCGATGGTGGCGAAGTGTCAGGATCATTGTGGTTGCAGCATACGCTGGCGGTTTCCCCGGTGGTCGAAGCGTGGCTGAAAAAAATCCCGGGTACCCTCTGGCTCGACAAATTTCTTCGTCAAGCCGGGAGTACCTTACGCGTTGATCAATTACTGGTGAGATCGGTTGCTTTTTTTCTCATCGGTTGTTTATCAAGTCTTGCAATTCTGAAGTCATACACACTGGCGCTAGTCGTTGGTTTGATTTGTGCATTTCTTCCTCTGCTGTGGCTGGCACGGCTCCGTGAAAAAAGGCTAGGCTTGCTCGAGCGGCAGTTGCCGGAGGCTGCCGATCTGATTGCGCGCAGTTTGCGGGCAGGGCATGCGTTGCCATCGACATTGCAGATGGTCGCCGATGAAATGCCCGCACCCATCAGCGATGAGTTTCGTATCGTTTCGGGCGAGATCAATTACGGTCCCGGATTGCAGCAAGCATTACAGCATCTTGCCGAGCGTGTTCCGCTGGATGACTTGCGATTCTTTGTTATTTCAATATTGATCCAAAGAGAGACAGGCGGCAATCTCTCCGAATTGATGGGTAATATCGCTTCGCTGGTGCGGCAGCGGCTGAAATTTGTCAGACAGATACGCGCGTTGTCGGCCGAAGGCAAGCTCTCTGCCTGGATTCTTTTCGGTCTGCCCATTGTCATGGCCGTGGTGCTGTCGTTGACCAACCCAGAGTACATCGGCAAGCTGGCTACTGATCCCATCGGGATGCGGCTGCTTTATGCAAGTGCTGTGATGCAAATTCTCGGTGCGTTCTGGATGTATCGCATTATTCGCATAAGGGTCTGATCATTATGTCCCTATCTACCCTCGCTTTTCTGATGCTGGTTTTTTTTATTGTTGCCGGAATTTCCGGTATCGCAATGCGATTTTTGTTGCCTGATCGCTTGCAGCAGCGGCTCACAGTTTTGTCGAGCGAATCTGTTACAACAGCAGAGTCGGTAGCAAGGGAGCCGGCAGGCCAGCATTTCCTGCGATTCATGCACCCACTCGCCCGGCTCGCTTTGCCGGCAGAAGGTTGGGAGGCATCGCCGATGAGACTGCGTTTCATCCATGCTGGGTGGCGTGACGCCATGGTACCTACCCTGTTCTTTGGCATGAAAACGCTGCTCGCTCTGGGTATGCCAGCGTTGGTGATTTTGTTTGCCAACGATATGGTGCGGCTCATTGAGGGTGCGCGCTTGATGCTTTTTCTCAGCTTGCTGGCGGCGATAGGTTTTTATTTACCAAACCTGTTTCTCAATCGTGCCATACGCCAGCGGCAGCAGGAAATATTCGAAAATTTTCCCGATGTTCTTGATTTGCTGACCATTTGCATCGAAGCCGGCCTGAGTCTGGATCAGGCATTTCTTAGAGTGACCAAGGAAATCGAACTCAAGAGCACAGTGCTGGCACAAGAGCTCCAGCTGGTCTTGCTCGAATTGCGGACGGGTTTTTCCAAGGAGGTGGCGCTCCGGCACCTGGCACTGCGAACGGGGGTCGAGGATATCGATCTGTTGGTCGCGATGCTGATACAGACCGACCGTTTCGGCACCAATATTGGTGATGCATTGCGAGTGCATTCGGACAATCTGCGTACCCAACGACGGCAGCGAGCTGAGGAATCAGCTGCAAAAATCTCAGTCAAGCTGCTGATGCCCTTGATTTTTCTTATCTTCCCCACATTGATGCTGGTCTTGCTCGGACCCGCTGTGATCCAGATCCAACGAGTATTACTACCCGCCATGAGCCAATGATCCGATCATAGGAGAGCAAAATGCATAGAGCATCACCGCTGTGGCTCGCACTTCTGAGCAGCCTGCTTCCAGCCTGCGTCAGTACGTCTCATGATTCGGTTCAGCCTCTGGTTTCTATAAATTCGGGAATTCAGATCAATCCGGACAGCGAGTACCTTCGTGGAAAACTACTCCATTTGCAAGCGCGATACGATGAGGCTGAGCAGGCTTACCTCAGCGTACTCACCGTGGATGAAAATCATGCAGAAGCACGCAATGGTTTGGCCGCGCTGATAGGTGCGCGAGGTGACCTCGATCGTTCAATTGCACTCTTGAGCAGCATGGCGCAGTCGGATACTCGGCTGCCACAAGTCTATCTCAACCTGGGCCATGCCTGGATCAAAAAAGGACAACTGCGTGAGGCGCGCAGGGCACTGGAGCGTGCACTGGAGCTTGATCCCGCCAACCCGGCCGCCCAAGAGAAAATGGCATTGCTACTTTCACTGAACGAGCCTTCATCTGCTCAGGTCGCTCAGATTACATCGGTGGCAGATCCAGGCATCCCGATCCCATCCGTGAAC
>Ga0209358_10002987_pt1 | contig 12637 bp, 10 predicted proteins | sample LauGreFa1BDMLBSN_2_FD_187574 | JGI IMG/M metagenome (GOLD analysis project Ga0209358, IMG submission 187574) | Freshwater lake microbial communities from Lake Michigan, USA - Fa13.BD.MLB.SN (SPAdes) (version 2) | ecosystem: Environmental > Aquatic > Freshwater > Lake | place: Lake Michigan, USA...
CCCCCTCCCTCACCTGTTCCCTTCAACCGGGACAGCAAAAAAGCCCCATCGGCCCCATTACAACACCGCCCCCCTTCCCCACACGGTGGATCGCGATGGCTTACCCATGGCCCGTATCATCTCACCCCGACATTGTTTGATACCGCCTTGTGAGCACCACCCCACTACACGCCCCATTTTAAGCCTGTTTTTTATCCGTTTTCCCCAATGATGACCCGGTCACTGATTTTTGATTGACAAGCAATCCCTTTTTTGTGTATGGTACGACCACTTTTTCACACTGGTTTTGCCCGTCTCACCCGTTTTTTGTACCCCCCCACCCATTCCCCGTTGTTTGCATACTCACCATCAGACGTTACAAGAAACCGTCAGCTAACAAACCCTGGCACGCACGATAAAACGATCCGGTGTGCCCTTTGTATCACGCAATGGGCGTTACACACACCATGACATGCCCCCATTTCAACTGTGGCCAATGACCACCATGATTCAGGAGAAGACACAATGAGCCTCAACCCAACCATTTCACTATCTGCACCGACCCATCGGGTGGCCCCCCCACATGGTGATCATGGGTTCGAAACCCGTCCAGTGACGGCGACCTTATGTGCTGTTGTTGTTGATGGGTTGTCTGCTTTAACCAAACCCAGCCTATCGACCCTATTAAAAGGGCTTGTGGGGTTGACGCTGTTACGTGGGGGCGATGCTTTGCCCTTGGGAAGGCATTCGGGAATCGCCAACCGAAGTCAAAGTGGGTTGGCTGACCCCTTCGGACATCACAGTGGGTTTCATTCAAACACGCCTGGCAGGCATCTGCGTCATCATGACCCTACTGTAGGCCTTCTATTCCCTGCAGCCGTGAGGCCAGAAGGAGCCGAAAGCTTAATTTCAGAGTGGGATCTTGATCAGAAGACAAAGGGGGGGTTACAGAGATATTTTACTTCTGGAACCTGGGTATCAGGTGTAAGATCTGATTACGTTTTAATGGCCCCTGCTATTTTTATATCGTTATTAAACGCGATCTCACGATTAATCAATGATCGCCCATTGGGTCCCGCAACACCCCGATTCGGGGGCTCATGTCCTGACACTCAGTTGAATCAGGATTTAGCTGTCTTGGCACCTCGTTTTTCACAGCACATTGAAGCAAAAGATGATCTCTCTAGGCATTTTCAAAACATTTTATTGTTGGGGTTTCAAAATATGTTGCAAAACGCCGCCGCATATCAAGCGACCCCTTCTCTTATTAACCTGGTGATTTCTGACCCTCAGTTAAGGGCTGGCTTTTTAAACGTTTCACAAGCATTGATCAGGTGTAATGCCAGCTTTATTCAACCGCTTCCGGGAATTGATTATGCGCATCTTTTAACTTATCAATTAGCCGACATCACCCCTTCAATAACAGCCGCCTTCATCACAGTCTTGACGGCACCATTGTCACCGACATCCAGCCAACCCGGCACAACAGCCGCCTTCATCACAGTCTTGACGGCACCATTGTCACCGACATCCAGCCAACCCGGCACAACAGCCGCCTTTCAGCAGGCGTTAGCCGCCACTGTTGCATCCTCCCAACCCGACACCACAACAGCAGCCGAACCAAATGGCACATCATCGATTCAGTCGCACGTTGGTGCTGTATCCGATTCATCCAATCACAATGCGACCCAATTGGTATATCTCGCCTTTTTGGCACTCCTCCTTCCCCTACTCGCTTTGATCAGGTACCTGGTAGGACGTACCGCTTCAAGGGCAACCGAAGGCCCAGATTCAGGTTCCGAATCAGCGATAACAGGCCCTACCGTCTCTTTTTCAAGCCGATTACCAAGTTCAACCAAAGTGGTAACCGAAGCAGGCTTTGCGGCATTATATGTCGTCCCGCAAGAAAGGGTATCCGAAATAGTAGCCGCAACAAGAGAAGAAGCCAGAGAAGAAGCGATAAGAGTAGCCAGAGAAGAAGCGATAAGAGTCGCCAGAGAAGTAGCGGTAAACGTAGCCAAAGAAGTAGCAGCCGCTGAAAAGGCAGCCGTAGCAGACGCGGAAAGGGAAGCAATAGCAGATTCAGCCAGGTTAGGACCACACTAAACAATCCGTTGCTTATCTGGTGGCCATCGGCCGACATCATGTAAGGGAATTCACCTCACGAACCCATCATGTCATTGATCGATTGGTACCCTCTTCACACTCGCTTCTTTTTGTGTGGTCTTTATATTCAAAAACATCATTTTTAAAGTTGATGTTAGGTGGTTATGATGGGTACTGCTTAGACAGCTTTTCTAAGCACATAATAAGCTGGAGGTATTTAAAATGCGTTGCACTGTTGGTAATCCCGAAGCGTGTTCCTGTACCATTACAACACCACACGCACCAAGTTGTTTAAGTGGTGTTTAAGTGGTGTTTATCAAGGGATAGCTCATCTTTTAGGCGTGGCTAGCTCGAGCCACTCAACCGATTCTAATCCGTCCCCTTCATCCCACAGGCAGACGACAAGTACAACTGCTTCTACCGGGTACAGTAAAAGGAAACCATTGACTGCCGGAGAACTTGCCTGGTTGCGAGAGAGGGCAGGAAGTTCCTAGCCATCCTCACCACCATCCAACGTTGACCCATCGCATGATGAAAAATAAGACACAATGAGCCTCAACCCAAGCATTTCACTATCTGCACCGACCCATCGGGTGGCCTCCCCACATGGTGATCATGGGTTCGAAACCCGTCCACTGACGGCGACCTTGTGTGCTGTTGTTGTTGATGGGTTGTCTGCTTTAACCAAACCCAGCCTATCGACCCTATTAAAAGGGGTTGTGGGGTTGACTGTTTTAACAGGGGCCTTCGGTAGTCCATTACCCACTTGCAACACCACGTTACACCCCCATTCTTTTGATCTGACTATGACCGATCGGTTTATCGTGTTAAAAGCACCCCATTCCTACTTAACCGCTCACCATTTTATTCACGGATTACCCAATCCAAACGCGATTGTTTCGTTTGTTCAAAACAATAAAGGACTTCAATCTTTAATGGCCACCGCTGGATTGGACCTGTCAACGGCATTCACTTTTGAGGTAATTAAAGCCGCGGCTTATCGGTTGTACGAATCCAAAGGAAGGAGCGTTGCGGATGCTTGGGATATCATGACCAAAAACGAGTCTTCCTCATTGTCACCGGCTGTGGAATGGTTCAGTGGCGGATATGACGTCAAACCCAAACAATTAAGAAATATACTCCCCACCACATCGTACAGCAGGCCTCTTGCTGACGCATTAAAAGATTATTTGGGTTTTATTTTGGTTTTTCAAAGTATTTTAAAACAACACCTTGACGCTGCACCTCAAGAAAGTTACCGGTTTGGTCCGCTTTATGATGTGTATAATGGGTCATTTTTACCTATCCCTTCGTTACGCTTTGTCAGTGCCGCTGAATCACAAGCACTGTTCACCCCTTCCTATTTTAGGCGATGTGTTTTTAATCACACCTTACATCTGTATCTCATTCATGGTAGGGGGGTTCCTATTTATGACATCACCGATCACAATTTACGCCATTTCTCTGAACTGGGAACAAGAGAAGTGGTGTTTCCCTTGGGCACCACGTTTTCTTTTTTAAGGCACTCTGAATCCAAGATGATTGAGTTGAAGTTGATAAAAGAAATCAAAGATCGTGACCATCACCTATACAGTGCACTGGTCAGTGTCTCGTTAGAAAACCGTGTCACCATTCCTTTCTTATTAAAACTTGGTCTTCGTCCTGATACAAACCCTGTTCACACATTAGAAACAAGCTTGGCGTGGGACTCTATCACCAGTATCCGATTGGTCGAGGTTGACGCACACCCCCCTACCCTGCCCCCTAAAACCCCGACATAACAACCCTCGCGTCGTTATGCCCCAATAGAGAGAACAACGGGATACCCCCGCCCTTCCGTTGTGACAGGCGGTATCAGTGCAGTGCCCATCCCACCCTTCACTCCGTACGGGGGGCGTTTCTCATCCTTCTTTATTCCTTAGCCCATCCCAAACCACCTGAACCACCTGAAGCACCAAAAACGGATCGACCCCTTTTAATACACCCCTTCCATGATGACCCCGCCCTTCCGTTGTGATAGGCGGTATCAGTGCAGTGCCCATCCCACCGTTCACTCCGTACGGGGGGCGTTTCTAGCCTTCTTTATTCCTCAGCCCATCCCGAACCACCTGAACCACCAAAAGCGGATCGACCCCTTCAATACAGGGGTACGCCCTTCCGTTGTGATAGGCGGGATGGGAGCAGCGCCAATTACACCCATCACACGGCAAGGGCTGGCGACACACCAAGAGGCCCATTCCATCTAAATAGGGTGCAAAAAGTCCGGCATGTCCCCCCCCCATAACCATCACCGATGGAATATGACAAGCCACTGCCAAGTGGGTCACGCCCGACTCATTTCCCAGATACAACGACGCCCCCGACACGATACTGGCCAGTGTGGGCAAGTCGGTTTGTCCCACATAATCCCATACCACCCGACCCTGTGCCCTCAACCCCATGATCACCTCCGTTAATCCCGAGGGTATCGGCCCGGCTCCCACCACCACCAACGGCATGGATAAGGCCTGTAACACGGTGTTCCAATGGGCCATGGGCCACTCCCGTGCCGGGTCCCCGGCAAAGGGACACCACACCATATAGGGAGGGGCCAAGGGCGTCTTGTGGACCACTGGGCGAAGATCAATCACCGCCGGGGCCATACGCACCCCCGTAACCACCGACGCCACCGTGGCATTCGCTTCTAACACCATGCGATCCGATTCAATCGCCACACGATGGCTATATCGCTGCCCCATGGCGTTATACCCGCACCAAGGTAACCGATGAACCCACCGTCGATAATTATGGGTCGGCCCCACCACCCCCCAACGGATGGGGGTTCGAATCAACCCTGCGATCACATCGCCCCGTATGCCCCGGTGAACCGTCAGGTGCACCACCATGTTGGCCCGCCAACGTGATAATCCCCACACCACCCCCGCCCACTGCCACAGCATAACCAACCGCTGCCAAACCGTCATGGCACCCCATCGTCCCCCCACATCCACCGGTACCACCTCGTCGACCACCCCCCACCGTACCACCCAATCCGCCCAAGACGCATTGGCCACCAAGGTGAGGTGTCGCCCCTCATAACAGCGACGATAATGCCATAAAGCCGACGCCCCCAACACCATGTCCCCCAATGCATCCACCCGGATTAACACAATGTCACGATGACGCCCAGCACCCATCCGCCCCCTCCAAACGGTCCCCTTTTTAATGAGTCCCCTTATCCCCCCCAATGCCCCCCCCTTGTTGAGATGTCTGGACCTAACACTAACGGCTGTTGACTACCAAGGCTTCTTTCACCGCCATGCCAATCCCTGCCGGTGACGCCACCACATGAATGCCACATTGTTTCATGACCGCCATTTTGGCGGTTGCCGATTCATCGGCACCGGACACAATCGCTCCCGCATGCCCCATGCGACGCCCTGGCGGTGCGGTTTGACCCGCAATAAACCCAATGACGGGCTTGGTCATGTGGGTTGCCACATAATGGGCGGCCTCAATTTCCATCGCCCCCCCAATTTCACCAATCATCACCACCGCCGAGGTATCAGGATCGGCTTCAAATAACGCCAACAACTCACTCATTCGGGTCCCGATAATGGGGTCACCCCCAATGCCCACACATGTGGACTGACCCAATCCCACCCCCACCAATTGATGTACCGCCTCATAGGTGAGGGTACCCGATTTTGAAATGACGCCCACATGCCCTTTTTTGGCAATAAACCCAGGCATAATACCCACCTTGGCTTCCCCAGGGGTAAGCAGTCCCGGGCAATTCGGACCAATCAAACGGGATGAACGGGTACGCAAATAAGCCGCTACCTTTACCATATCCGCCACCGGAATGCCTTCGGTAATGCACACAATCAACTCAATCCCAGCATCAGCGGCTTCCATGATGGCATCCGCAGCAAATGCAGGGGGCACAAAAATAAGGCTCACATTGGCCCCCACCTCTCGGCGGGCATCCACACACGTGTTGAAAACAGGCACACGGTCTTCTAAGGTACGCAATCCGCCTTTTCCAGGGGTCACCCCGCCCACCACATTTTGACCATATTCCAAGCATTGGCCCGCATGGAAAGAGCCTTCTGAGCCTGTAATACCCTGCACAATGATTCGAGACTCACGGTTGACTAATATTGACATAGGTTATCCCTCCAGCTGGGCTGCTTGTACCACTTTTTGAGCGGCATCTTGCAGTGAATCAGCCGGAATAATCGATACCCCCGACTGGGCCAACAAATCACGTGCCAGCTCCGCGTTGGTGCCGGCCAAACGAACCACCACCGGGACGGACAAGCCCAATTCTTGCACCGCTTGGATAATACCGTTGGCCACACGATCACATCGCACAATGCCACCAAAAATATTAATCAATACCGCTTTGACATTGGGATCGGATAAAATAATACGAAACCCATTTTTGACGGTATCCACATTGGCACCGCCGCCCACATCCAAGAAATTGGCGGGTTGCCCACCCGATAATTTAATAATGTCCATGGTGGCCATTGCCAACCCAGCCCCGTTGACCATACACCCCACATTACCCTCTAATTTGACATAATTGAGATGAAAAGAGGAAGCCTCTACTTCAGTGGGGTCCTCTTCATGGGTATCGCGCAATGCGACAATATCAGGGTGACGGTATAAGGCATTGTCATCAAAATTAAATTTGGCGTCCAATGCCAACAGCTTGCCCTGCTCGGTCACCACCAACGGGTTAATTTCAGCAATGGATGCATCGGTATCCAAATAACACGTCACCAATCGGGTTAACAACGATACCGCTTGTTTAAACAAGTCGCCTTCAAACCCCAGTTGAAACGCCAACTGACGGGCTTGAAAAGGCAACAAACCATCGGCACCAAACCACACTTTGATTATCTTGTCCGGGGTGTGAGCCGCCACTTCTTCGATGTCAACCCCCCCTTCTGTTGACGCAATGACCACATGTTGCCCATTGGCCCGATCCAATGTCACCGCCACATACAGCTCTTTGGCAATATCAACGGCTTCTGCCACCATGATGGTTCGAACCAATTGGCCAGCCTCACCGGTTTGAGGGGTTACCAAGGTCATACCCAATATCTGACGGGCTTTGGCCACCGCATCCTCAAACGTGGGGCAAAACTTTACCCCGCCGCCTTTGCCACGGCCCCCGGCGTGAATTTGGGCTTTGATCACGACTTGGGTGGTATTAAATTGGGAATACGCAGATTGAATCACAGATTCGACATTGGTGATAGTATCGGTAACCAGTCCGCGTTGCACCGGGATACCGACCTTTTCTAATATTTCTTTTGCTTGGAACTCATGTACTTTCATAAGGGGGGTGAGTGTAACACAAACCCGCCCCAGTGCAAAAGGGGGCATCGCGTTGCGACCCATGGCAAATGCTCAGGATCGGACGGAAGCAATTCCTCGCCCCTCAATTCGCCTCTCCGGAAATGGACAATCCGCCCCGCATTGCCACCACCACACAACGGTTGGGCCTTTGCTTCTTAACCAGTAAGAAGCATAACGGGTGATGCCATGGCGGTGGGCTATCCCTATTCCACCCAATGCATCAAGGGCACCCATCACGGGCTCACGGCATGGGGGAGCAGATTTCGACCAATAGGCCGTTACAATCGCGAATGTAACTGACGGTTTGACCCCACGGTTTTTTCTTCGGTTCTAACACCGGTTCTGCGCCGGCATTGACGGCGTGTCGAATGGACAATCCGCCCCGCATTGCCACCACCACACAACGGTTGGGCCTTTGCTTCTTAACCAGTAAGAAGCATAACGGATGGTGCCATGGCGGTGGGCTATCCCTATTCCACCCAATGCATCAAGGGCACCCATCACGGGCTCACGGCATGGGGGAGCAGATTTCGACCAATAGGCCGTTACAATCGCGAATGTAACTGACGGTTTGACCCCACGGTTTTTTCTTCGGTTCTAACACCGGTTCTGCGCCGGCATTGACGGCGTGTCGAAACGACGCTTCCACATCGTCTGAAATAAACCCAATCTCTAGTCCTGGCGGTGGGTCGTGACGATTCATTTTGGTATAGACAAACCCATGCGATCCCGCTGTGTCATGCTGTACAAATCCCAATTTGGTATCCCCCGTCAAACACTCACCATATTGCTGACTCTCATCCATAAACCCGATCGTACATCCCAACGCACGGACATAAAACGCCAGCGTCTTCGGAACATCCTCGACGTAAATCAGGGCATACCCTAACCTCATGACCCCGTGCTTCCATCTGAGAGGGTGGCAGGGGATGATGCATGGTGCATCGAGGGGTCCATCCACACCCATTCCCAAATGTGCCCATCGGGATCCTCCAGGCTTCGGGTGTACATCACCCCGTGGTCTTGAAGGGGGTTGGGATCCGCTTTGCCACCAGCTTGAGACCCACGTGCTACGACCTCATCAACGGCCGCTTTGCTGGGTCGAGACAGGCTCAGCAACACTTGGGCACTGGTGCGGGCATCCGGAATGAGGCGGGTTGTAAATTGCCGCCATTTGGGATGGGTCAGCAGCATCACATAAATGGTATCCGAACCCACCATACAGGCCGCCGTTTCATCCGAAAAGGTGGGGTTTTGGCTAAATCCAATGGCACGATAAAAATGGATAGACTATGTCAGATTGTGGACTGGCAGATTGATAAAAACCATTTGGGGGGATATCACGATTCATGCTCCTAATGGGGGATTGGGATGGTCAAACCATCCATCTGAGCCCTTGATTTTTGACTACCCCCTTTACTCTGTCAATGCACATCACCGGTGTGGGGGCGAATGGGACACCCGTCATCCATGCCGGTGAAAGAGGCCTTTGAAGGAGGCCTTCACCCGCCCGCCACGCAGGATCCGCGTGGGTGCTTCGATATTGGGTTGAATAGGGGAAGCATGCCCCATCCACCACCCCATTGCGTCCTTTCAGATCGGGTGGGGTCTCTTGTCTCATGGGGTCGTCGATGCTTGATTGAACGTTGCGATCCCAATCCCGGTGGGAAGGTCCCCACCGGGCGTCTTAGCCACCATCACGCATAGGGGGCCGTGAATCCCCCGTTACCCGATGGGTATCCCCTTTCCTTGGTGAGGAAACGCCCACCCCATCATCATGACCCCCATAATTGAGGGGGAACACCGGTCAATCCCCCCCTTAGCACCGCCACGCCCCCCATGATACCCATGGGTCTTAGCCCGTTAATCCCACCCATGCTTTTCTAGATGGCCCCTTCGTCAGATTGGGGCTGAACCTGTAGCCGATCAATCTACCCCATCATCATGACCCCCATCATCGAGGGAGCCAATGGGGTACCCTCGGGTTGATGGGGTGTCGATCTGGCGGGCGACCCACTGGGTACAGACAGGGACACCCACGACCACCCGCATGGGGTCATGTTGAGGTTGCTTTGGCACATGGCCAGGCCCCCCACACTTTGGCCAACGGATCATGCCCCAGATGCCGGAAGGGGGATCGGGCAACACCCATCCAAACAGTAAGAAAAAGCCCCCCAAGTAGCGCCCCCCTTTTTTATACTTCCCCTAATAACTGGCTTGAATCACCTTATAAGATTTCACCACATCGGCTTTGTTAAACACAATAATCACGTCAATTGAACGGGATGCTGAGGATGAGATGGCTTTTGATCCGATCAAAAACCCAAACCCAGAGGATGAATTATCAACTGACATACGATTATAATTCCATACTTCTTCACCTTCTGACGAACGGGTCACCAAATTGGGGGCCCCAAACAATCGCAGTACATCCGCTTGGGTTGTTTCGCCTTCTTTAATGGCCACTTTTGCCACACCAGCCGATAATTTGCTGCTACTGATACTCTCATCTTGACACCCTGTTACCGTCAAGGTAGCCAGTAACGCCATCATAACAGCCATCCATTTCACTTGAGTCATTGTATGTTCCTCCACATATTATCGTGATTTATTACACGTCATCGACCCAACTAATACCATCCCCACGCCCCCTTTTGCAAACTCCCCTCATGCATGGCAGGCCCACCCCCCCAACAACCCATGCCATCTACCACATTTTTTAAATACAACTTTGACGTATTCTGTGACGATAATTAAGTATATCCATCACTTTGCAATCGATTGCCCTTGACACCCACTTCCTGATACTTGGGGGATGCCGTTGGCAAGCGACTTACACCCCAGCGAAAGGAGTCACCTACTTGCGTCTCTTCTATTCTTTTTCAACCCGACAGTCGACACACCTATCCAGCCGAATCACGCGTCTGACCCGCTGCTTTCGTGGGATCTCCCGTTTACTCACGACATGGGGTCGTGCCATGGATGGGTTGAAGCCGACCCGCCCATCATCTCAATGCCATAGGGGATCCGTGATCGTATCGGGTTCCCAAATGGGGCATGAGGCCTCAGACACCCTCCAGACGCTGATCGATCGGGCTTGGCGTATCTACACAGCCAAACCGTCATCTTTTCCATCATCCATTGACAGGCCCAACATCCCCCCACCCTCTGTTGGTATCAAGCCGCCCACGCCATTACCCTCTATCCAAGCGGCGTCACTTACCTTCACGGCGTCCACGGCGTCCCCCACCCAACCGGACACCCAGACGACGCCACCTCCCACTGCCAGAAGCGTGACATTGCCTACTCCCAGGGGTCAATGGACGCTACAATCAGGAGCGACTACCATCCACCTTACCCCCTATACCTTGGGTGTCTACTTGGCACAACCCAATGTTACCCTTTCGACATCCGTTCACCCGTTGGTGGATGGGTTAGGTGAGGGTCTCACCATCAGCCGTGAAACACTCATTGGCTACTTCAGCCAAGCCCACCTCTGTCAAAATAATGCCATCCATCGTGCGATGTTAGCCGAACTTAATACGGCCCCCCTCGACGTGTTATGCACCCTTTGGGGACATGCTCATTCCGATTATCATCCGATAATCCAGGAGAAAATACAGGAGAAAATAAAGGCGGCGTTGCCAACGGACCAGAGGATACCAGCAGGGAGCCCAGCCGGTACCAAGGACTCCTTATTATGGATTTCAACCATGGTATCAGCCCTTATCAATAGTACCGATACATCTCTTTACCCGTACCATACCAAAACAGAAGGGTGCATCGTCACACAATTACAGGCGTTACATACTGGCTATCCCGATCTTGTGACGGCCTATCTTAAAAGGGTGTTTCCGTCCTCATCACCAGGCCTTTCTGATCCCATTCAACCGTTGCAGTGGGCCTTGCTGGGTGCTCACCCCCAATTAGACACTTTTATTGATACTATAAGCCCACCCTGTCGCCCATCACCGCCACGGCCAGCAGCAGCACCGGCACCACCGGCAGCAGCAGCACCATCACCAGCACGGCCAGCAGCCACACCGCCCTCATCACCTTGTGTCGCAGCATCACCACCCCCACCCTCGACGACACCGCCCAAACGGCAGCCAACTCAGTGCGTGAGTTTAGATCCAACGATCATCACCCTTGCCCAGTCAAAAGTCCCGAAGTCTATTGAAATCCCCACCCATATCACTGTCACCATGGGTACGCCCTCTTATCACCCCCCATCATCCCCTACCCCATCGCTTGATAGAACCCCCACAATCCAGAGTTTTGACATTGCATCCCTCCTTGTTGCCCCCCCCAGTATGGCTCCAGACGCCTTACCCTTGCCAAAGGGTAGTTATATGATCACCGCCGATGGCCATCAGAGGACCTATACGCCGTTTCAATTGGGCGTCGCCATTGCCACTTTACCTGCCACCATCAATTACCCGTTGAACCAGTTTGCTTCGGATCTTTGTTTTGATGAGGTGGTGGCAGGGTATATGTCGTGTCCATTCAATGGGTCCTCTGCACCACCCCTCAATTGGGTTCAGAACATCAAACCGGATCAATGGGTCACGATATTACGCCATGCCCACCCCACCCATTTGCCTGGGTTAATGTATCAACTGGCGGATCACCCCTCACCCGGTCGCCTATTGAATGATGTGTGCCACCAACTTGAAACATCCTTGACCAAGCTAAAAGACCCCCCGCTTCTTTTGAGAAAACTCCAGGCCCTCGCCGGTTTTGATTTTATGGTCTCTTCCTATCTTAATAGTGTAGAAGGACAGGCATTTTTATTGGCGGAACCAACCGACCCCGTGGCACGTCCCATCTTGTGGATGGTCATTTGTTATTACCTATCCAATCAATCCAATCCCCTGCCATTACCTGACAACCCATCGCCACTACCACCTTACCCTGCCAACCCTGACGATCCCACTGCGTCGGCTGCCCCCACCCGCACCTCATCACCCGTCTCACCACGGCCAGCATTCACACCATCACCACCGCCAGCACCACCACGGGCAACACTGGCAGCAGCAGCGGCAACACCGGCAACACCGGCACCACCGGCAGCAGCACCGGCACCACCGGCAGCAGCACCACGGGCAGCAGCAACCCAGTCCGCCTCACCACCGCCAGCACCACGGGCACCACCGGCAGCAGCAGCACCGACAGCATCATCACGGGCAGCAGCAGCAGC
>Ga0209358_10002992_pt1 | contig 12627 bp, 9 predicted proteins | sample LauGreFa1BDMLBSN_2_FD_187574 | JGI IMG/M metagenome (GOLD analysis project Ga0209358, IMG submission 187574) | Freshwater lake microbial communities from Lake Michigan, USA - Fa13.BD.MLB.SN (SPAdes) (version 2) | ecosystem: Environmental > Aquatic > Freshwater > Lake | place: Lake Michigan, USA...
TATTTACAAAGTCTTTTTTTGAATTTTGTTTTGTATTAGTATCTTGCATTCTTTAAATATAGAACATTTGCAATCAATAGTCATATAGTTAATGCCAGAATTACCAGAAGTAGAAGTAACCCGAAGAACTTTATTAAAATTTATTGAGAAAAAAGTTATTAAAAATATAAAAATAAATAATCCTAATTTAAGATTTAAAATTCCTCCAAATTTTAAAAAAAATGTAACTAACCAAAAAGTTATTAAGGTTTTAAGAAGATCTAAATATATTTTAATTTATTTAAAGAATGATTACGTGATGATCGCACATTTAGGAATGTCGGGTAAATTTTTAATTAAAAATAACTACTCTAAAGATTTTTTAAAAACTAGTTATTACTCTAATGAATTTTCAACAAAGCATAATCATTTAGAATTTTTATTCTCTAATGATTTAAAGGTGATTTATAATGATCCTAGAAGATTTGGTTTTTTTTTATTAGATAAAATTTCTAAATTACACGTTAATAAATTTTTAAGTAAACTGGGACCCGAGCCGCTTAGTAAAGATTTAAAGAAAGATTATTTAATATTTAAAACTAAAGTCACACAAAGAACGATAAAAACTTTATTAATGGACCAGCGTTTTATTTCTGGGATCGGCAATATTTATGCAAATGAAATTCTTTTTTTAGCAAAGATAAAACCTAATAAAATTTCTGCTAAATTAAGCTTAATAGATGTTGGCAGACTTCACTCTTCTATTGGCAAAGTTCTTAAAAGGGCCCTAAAATTGGGCGGTTCAAGCATAAAAGACTTTAAGTCTTCAGTTGGTGAAAAAGGTCGCTTCCAAAATGAATTTAAAGTTTATGATAGGGAAGATTTAAAATGTCTCAGAGCAGGATGTTCAGGCCTGATATTAAGGGTTGTATCCCAAGGCAGAGCAAGTTTTTTTTGTAATGAATGCCAAAATTAAGTAATTGACCCTAATATCTCCAACTTATATATAATTCCCTAAAAATATGGCAAACACAGTCTCTGCTATTCGCGCAGTAAAAAAAATTAAAAAAAGAACTCAAGTTAATAAAATTAGAGTTGGAAAATACAAAGCTGCAGTAAAGATCATCGAAGAAGCAATTAAATCTAAAGACAAAGCAAAAGCTTTGAAATTATTTTCTAATTTTCAATCTCAGGTTATGAAAGCTTCTAAAAAAGGCTCTTTAAAAAGAACTACAGTCTCAAGAAAAGTTTCTCGCATCTCAAAACAAATCTCTAAGTTGTAAAAAAAATATTTTATCAATCTTAAGTTGATAATTATTTTTTTCTCGACAACTAAAAAGTTTAAACTCTCAAGTTGAAAATTAAAAATATTAAATTCTTTTCTTGTATTTACAGATTTAAAAAAATAAAACACACTTCTTTTTTTAAAGTAAGTTCAAATGACAAACCAAACAAGTCTTAAAGATAATTTTAGTAACGATAAAGCGAGATGGGATTCACTACAACAATCTCTGCTAGGACTTTACGGTAAAGATGTCTACACAAGTTGGTTACAAAATATTAGTTTCACTAAGATAAATTTTAATACTTTAGTTCTAAACGTAAAAACGCGATTTATTCGTGATTGGATCGTTGCTCATTATGCTGACAAAATTTTAGATTTATATAAGAAACAAGACGCAAATATTACTCGTATAGAATTTCAGATATCAGAAAGAGTTGAAACAAAGAGCAACAGCAAATCAAACGTAATTGATTTTGAAAAGAAAGATTTCATTCAAGATAGTGGCAGTTATGGACTTTCAAAAATTGATGAAAGATTAGTTTTTGATAATTTTATAGTTGGAAAAAGCAATGAACTTGCTTTTACAGCAGCTAATAGAATTATTGATAATTTAAATAAATATAATCCGCTTTATATTTATGGTGGAGTTGGTTTAGGAAAGACTCACCTTTTAAATGCTATTGGAAATAAGTTATTAAAAAAAATAGACAAAGTTATTTATGTGTCTGCAGAAAGGTTCATGTACCAATTTGTTAGATCTATAAAAAATAACGATGTTGTAAAATTTAAAGATATTTTTAGAAGTGCAAAAGTTTTAATTATAGATGATATACAATTTGTAAGCGGAAAAGATGTAACTCAAGAAGAATTTTTCCACACTTTTAATGCTTTAATAGAATCGGGTTCGCAAATAGTTATTTCTTGTGACAGGCCACCAAATGAACTTGATAGAATACAAGATAGAATTAAATCTAGACTGTCAGGCGGTCTAGTTGTTGATATTCAAAGTCCTGATTTTGAACAAAGAGTTAAAATTTTAAAACAAAGATGTTTAAAAGAATTTCATGCTTCAGAAAGAAATATTGCTATTGATGATGAGGTTATTAATTTTATAGCTAATGAATTAAAACTTAGCGTTAGAGAAATGATAGGTGCATTTAATAGAATAGCGGCTTATCTAAATATAAATAATAGAAAGATCTCTGTGGCAGAAGCAAAGAGTATTTTAAGAGATTCTTTGAATAAAATTGAGACCAATATCACTATAGAAGATATACAAAAAACTGTAGTTTCTTATTATAATATTTCGATGCATGATTTTATGTCATCAAGAAGATCAAGATCTGTTGCAAGACCAAGACAAATTGCAATGTATTTATCTAAGAAAATGACTACAAAATCTTTACCTGATATTGGCAGAAGATTTTCTGGCAGAGATCATACAACTGTTATTCATGCGATTAAAAAAGTAGAAGAGTTAATGATTCAAGATAAAAACTTTGAAAATGAAGTTAAAGATCTTAATCAAAAATTAACAAAAACTGTTTAATGGAACTAAAGTTAAATAGAGATCTTTTTCTTAAAAGCCTCTCACATATCCAAGGAATAGTTGAGAAAAAAAATACTATTCCAATATTAGCTAACGTTTTATTAGATGCTTCTAATGGCAAAATTACAATCTCTGCTACAGATTTAGATATTATTATTATTGAAGTTATTAAAGGCGAAATTATTACTGAGGGTTCAACAACTACAACAGCACAAGTTATCTATGATTTAGTTAGAAAATTACCATCAGGCTCAGAAATACTAATTTCCCAAAAAACTGAAGGTCAGCTTTCTTTAATTTCAGCAAAATCAAATTTTAATTTAAAATGTTTACCGCCGAAAGATTTTCCAATTACTCAAGACGATGTTGAAGGAGAAGCTCTTGCAATTAGTTCATCAGTATTTTTAAAATTACTTAATAAGACTAAGTTTGCAATTTCAAACGATGAAACTAGGCATTATTTAAATGGAATTTACCTGCATAAAACAAATGAGAATAATCAATTATATCTTTCAGCAGTTGCAACTGATGGGCACAGATTATCAAAAAGCAGATTAGTATTAGATAAAGATGTGGCTTTTGAAGCTGTTATTTTACCTAAAAAAACATTATTTGAGCTAGTTACTATACTTCAGGAAGAGAATTCAGAAATTAAGATCACTGCAAGCAAAACTAAAATAAGATTTACAATAAATGATATAACTTTAATTTCTAAAGTTATTGATGGTAGATTCCCAGATTATTCAAAAGTAATACCAACGGATAATAGCAACAAGATAACAGTCAACTTATCATCATTTATTTCTACTATTGATAGGATTAACTCATTGTCATCTGATCGTAAGGGGACTTTAAAACTTGTGGTGAATAAAGATATTTTAAAATTGTTAGTTAATGATCCTAGCGCAGGTGACGGTGTTGAAGAAATTATTTTAAGTTACAGCGGCCCAGATTTAGAAATTGGTTTTAATTCTAAATATTTAATTGATGTAGGCGGTGTTATCGAAGATAAAAATATGATGATTTATGCTAAAGATCCGTCATCTCCGGTATTAATTCACGATCCTGCAGATATTAATAGTTTACATGTTATCATGCCAATGAGAGTGGCATGATTAAATGTTCCTAATTAAAGATATAAAATTACAGAATTTTAGATCTCATTCTTTTACCGAGCTCAAAACTAATCATCCGATCATTTGCATTATTGGTCCAAATGGTAGTGGCAAAACTAATGTATTAGAGGCTATATCACTCATTGCCGATAAAAAAGGAATTAGGGGAACATTAATAGAGGACTGTATAAAAAAAGATTCTAAAGATAAAACAATTATTTCCACAACAATTAGTTATGAAAAAAAAGATTACAAAGTTGACGTAATTTTTGAATCAAAAGAAAATAAAGTAAAAAAATATTTAAATATTGATAATAACAAATCTTCCTTAGCTGAAGTTTTTAAGGATATAAATTTTATTTGGTTAACACCTCAAATGGATAAAATTATGTACGAAGGAGATAGTATTAAAAGAAAATTTCTAGACAAAATTATTTCTAATTACAATTTAGATTATAAAAAAAATTTAAGTAACTTTAAAAAACTTTCAGAAGAGAGAATTCAATTATTAAAAGAAAATCAAGATTTACAATGGTTGAATATTTTAGAAAAGAAAATGATAAATGAATTGTGGAATATTTTTACTTATAGAAGAGCGTTTATTAAAGATGTTAATAATATTATTTCAAAAAAATTAAATAATTTTTTAAAAATTAAATTAAATATTAAGAACTCTTATAATTTAGATCAAAATATTAGCGAAAAAGACTTCCATACATTTTTTGAAAATAAATATTTTGAAAAACGTGAGATTGATCAAATCATAAAAAGAAATAGTGTAGGTCCGCAGTTTGATATTTTTGAATTTTTTAATGAGGAAACTAAATTAAATTCTGACCTTTGCTCAACGGGTGAGCAAAAAAAAATATTAATATCATTAATATTGGCATTTATTTTGTTAATGAAATCTAAAAATATAAATTCGATACTTTTATTTGATGAAATTGCATCCCACATTGATGGTAAAAACCTTGAACTTTTTTTCGATGAAATTGCAAAAATCGGGATGCAAACCTGGTATACAGGAACTAACGTACAACCGTTCCAAACTATTGAAAATAAAGCATTTTTTGTAAAATTATAGCAATTACCTTGTCCTAATTAGGAATAAAAAATGTTATAAAAGGCTTCAAAAAAAATTCATAAATGCCCGAAAATTTACAAAAAAAACCTCAAAATAATTCATACGAAGCGGACTCAATTAAAGTTTTAAAAGGCTTAGATGCGGTTAGAAAAAGACCGGGAATGTATATCGGTGATACAGATGATGGCACTGGTCTGCACCATATGGTTTTTGAAGTTATTGATAACTCCATAGATGAAGCTTTAGCGGGTCACTGTAATGAAATTTATGTTTCATTAAATAAAGATCAGAGCGTCACTGTTGAGGATAACGGAAGAGGTATACCTGTTGATATGCATAAAGAAGAGGGAATATCTGCAGCAGAAGTAATTATGACCCAGTTACATTCTGGTGGAAAATTTGATCATGATTCATATAAAATTTCAGGTGGATTGCACGGAGTAGGGGTTTCAGTGGTGAATGCTTTGTCAGAAAATTTAAAATTAAATATTTTTAGAAAAAATAAAGAATATCTCGCAGAATTTAAAGATGGAGTTACTACAAAACCTTTAAAACAAATTGGTGATGCGAAAAAAGCAAATGGTACCTCAGTAACTTTTTTACCTTCAAAAAAAATATTTACTACCACAGTATTTGATATCAATATTTTAAAAAAAAGAATTAAAGAATTAGCTTACCTTAATAAGAGCATTCAAATTATTCTAGAAGATAAGCGAGAAGAAAAAATAAAAAGATCTGAATATAAGTTCGAGGGTGGTATTGCAGAATTCGTAATTGATTTTGATAAAAATAAAGAAAAACTTAAATCAGAAACAGGCGAAAATCTTTTTACAAAACCAATATATATTTCAGGAAGCAAAAATGACATTCAATTAGAAGTGGCTCTGGTTTGGAATGCCGGTTATCAAGAACAAATTGTTACTTTTACAAATAACATACCACAAAAAGATGGCGGTACACATTTAGTTGGTTTTAGAAATGCATTAACAAGAACTATAAATAAATATGTTGTCGATAATAGCATTTTAAAGAAAGAAAAAATTTCTGTAACCGGAGATGATGTCAGAGAAGGATTGACAGCAATAATTTCAGTAAAAGTTAAGGATCCTAAATTTTCATCTCAAACTAAAGAAAAATTAGTTTCATCGGAAGTCCGTCCGGTAGTAGAGGGAATAGTTAATGAGAAACTTGAAGTCTGGTTTGATCAAAATAACAAGATTACAAAAGCTCTTGTAAATAAAATCTCACAAGCAGCCCTAGCCAGAGAACTTGCTAGAAAAGCGAGAGAGAGTGTTAGAAGAAAAAGCGCATTAGATATTTCTAGTTTGCCAGGTAAATTGGCCGATTGTCAGACAAAGGATAAAGATAAAGCCGAATTATTTATAGTAGAGGGGGATTCAGCGGGCGGATCTGCTAAACAGGCAAGAAATAGGGAATTTCAGGCGGTTTTACCTTTAAGAGGAAAGATTTTAAATACCTATGTTGATTCAAAAAATAACGGGTCAAGCAAGTTAGATCCAGCGGAAGCAAAAAAAGTTTATGCCAAAATGCTTTCTTCAAACGAAATTATAACTTTAATTAACGCTATCGGTACCGGATTTGATGATTTTAGTCTGGAGAAATTAAGATACGGAAAAATTATTATTATGACCGATGCCGATGTTGACGGATCTCATATAAGAACTTTATTATTAACTTTTTTTAACAATGAACCTTTTAATGAACTTATTAAAAATGGAAAAATTTATATAGCGCAACCACCATTATATAAAATTAAAGTCGGAAAAAAAATATCTTACATTAAAAACGATGAAGAGCTTTTTGATGTTACCATTGATACAGCTAAAGATAATATAAAATTTTTCTCAGAAGAAAATGGAAAAGCAAAAGAAGAAAATTTTAGTGAGATTGTAAAATACTGCAGAAGATTTGATTCAAGAATAAAAAATTTAGGAAAAGATTTTGATAAAGAATTAGTCGAAGCTCTAACTGTGGTTGGCAGTTTTTATAAAGATAAAAAAGATTTTTTAATAAGAGACGATTCTAATGGTAAGAAAAAAGAAGGAGCCATAAAAGCAGCAGCAGAATATTTAAATAGATTTGGGAATAATGCGGAAAATAATTTATGGACAGGATCATTCAAGGAAAATTCATTTATTTTAGAGAAAAAATATTATGAAGAATCTATTATTAAAAAATTAAGTTTAGATTTTTTAGATACCAAGCATGTAGAAGAGTTAAGCCAGTTAGGCGATATGTTGAAAATTTTTAGAAAAAATTGTCACATGATTAATTCAGCTAATGAAAAAATTGAAATTTATTCTCCAATAGATTTTTTGAAAAGAATAATAGAAGAGGGTAAAAAATCTATATCTATCCAAAGATTTAAAGGATTAGGAGAAATGAACCCAGAAGAGTTATGGGAAACAACTTTAAATCCAGAAAACAATACATTGTTAAAAGTAAATTATTCTGGAAATGATATTGACAATGAAACTACTAACCCAGGTGATCGTGATAGAGAAATTTTTAAGATTTTAATGGGCGAAGATGTTGTTCCAAGAAAAGATTTTATTAATAAAAACGCTATTAATGTAAATAATCTAGATATCTAGTTTAATGAATTTAGCAAAACTACCAGAGCTAAATGATAATCAGATAAAACTTTTAACACTAATCAACATTCGTTGGGTTGCGATTTTTGGACAGTTTACAACAATATCGATTGTATATTTTTATTTTAATTTTAGTTTTAATATTGGGTATTGTTATTTATTAGTTTTGTTTTCATCTTTTCTTAATATCTTTCTTAAACTGAGATCAAAAAAAACGGACTTATTATCCAATAAACAAGCCACTTTTAGCATTCTCTATGATTTATTTCAGCTATTCGGATTGTTATTTTTAACTGGTGGGTTAACCAATCCCTTTTCAATATTAATTGTTGCACCAATTACAATTGCTGCAGGATTTTTAAATCTAAGAAGTAGTGTTCTTATAGGTTTTCTATCAATTGTATTAATTATTATATTATCATTTTTTTATTTTGAATTACCTGGACTTGAAAATAATTACCTATTTCCAAAGTTTTATATTTTAGGATCAGCATTAGCATTATGTACGGCAATAATATTTTTAGCTATTTATTCACAAAGATTAGCGATGGAAAGCGCACAAAGAAATGAAGCTTTTAACGTTTTGCAACAGATCTTTTTAAGGGAGCAAGAATTAAAATCTTTAGGAGGCCTTGCAGCAGCAGCGGCTCATGAGTTAGGAACTCCTTTGAATACGATATCGTTAGTTGCTAAAGAGTTAAAAAAAGAAATAGGAGTAAATAAGAAGTTTAATCAAGATTTAGATTTGCTTATTTCCCAATCTAAAAGATGCAGCGATATATTAAAGCAGATATCAAAAAATCCTTATACGGAAAAAGAGGATAAATTTTTTGATAAAGCGTCATTTAAAATTATCGTTCATGAAATTGTTGATTCATTTAAAGATCTAAGTAAGAAAAAAATTATTATTAATTCAGAAGCTTATAGAAAAGATTATTTAATTACCAAAAAAATTGAGATTATTTATAGTCTTAAGAATATTATTGATAATGCTTTAAAATTTTCTTCAAATAAAATTGAGATTTTTTTATTATCAAACGAAGATGAGTTGAGAATAAAAATTGAAGATGATGGTGTAGGTTTTTCAAAACAAATATTAGGATTTTTAGGAGAGCCTTATATTAATAAAAGAGATCTCGATAACAATAAAGAAGGAATGGGCCTTGGCATTTTTATAGCAAAAGTTTTTTTAGAAAGATTATCTGCTACTATTAATTTCTATAATTTAGAAAATAAAGGTGCTGCAGTTGACATATTCTGGCAAAAAAAAGATTTAGTTAATTTAAAACTTATATAGCTGGCTCTTGTTGGGTCATGCAATGAATTGCTCCAAATCCCCAAATAAGATCACGACAGTTAATTGGTATAATTTTTCTGTCTTTAAAATGTTTTTCTAAAATTTGAAAAGCTTTATCATCATTTTTATCTTCAAAGATTGGTAATAGTACAATTTTATTAGCTATATAAAAATTTAAGTAGCTAGCAGGCACTCTTGTATCATCTATAATTAAAGGTGATGGCATTGGTATTTCTACAATTGTATTTTGTTTGCCTAAATGATTTCTAGATTTTTTTAAGATTTTTAAATTTTCATTTAAAGCTGAATAATTTTCATCATTTTTTTTATATTCCATTGCTGTAAATATTTTATCATCTTCAAAAAATCTTGTGATGTCATCGATATGACCGTGTGTATCATCACCAACAATACCTTTATTAAGCCATATAAAATTTTTGATATTTAGACTTTCGCTTAAGATTATTTCTAATTTTTCTCTACTTAGCCCAGGATTTCTTTCTTGAATTTTACTTAATAAGCATTCTTTTGTTGCAATTAAAGTTCCTTTTCCATTTACGTCAATCGCACCACCTTCCAATATAATATCTTTAACTTTATTTTTAATTTTTGCTTTTATATCTATCAATTCTATATTTTTAATTTTTGCTATTTGTGGCTTTATATTATTGTCAAAATTATAATCTTTATATTTTGCCCACGCATTGAAATGAAAATTAGTCATAATCTTTTTTTTCAAAAGATCATTTACAAGAAAAATAGGTCCCGTATCTCTAGTCCAAACTCTATTTGTCTTAATGACATGAAAATTAACCTTATTTAGATTTGTTTTTTCTTTAATTAAGATTTTCTTAATATTTTTTTTAACTGCTTTTGATTGAATTAAAATATCAACTTTTTGAACCTTAGATAACGCTGAAGCTATTTTAGCGAAAGTTGATGGAATATTTTCAAATTTATCAGGCCAGTCATTTTTATTATGTGGCCATGCTAACCATGTGGAGCTTTGCTTTTCCCACTCTGCCGGCATTCTATAACCCAAGGATGCCAGATTTTCATTCATCGGAAGGATTTTTTAATAGACCGTGGTATTGATCAATTCTTCTATCTCTTAAGAATGGCCAATGTTGTCTTACTTTTTCAACTTTGCTTAGATCAATATTACAGATAATTATCTCTTCCTTGTCATTGCTAGCTTCTGCAATAATATTTCCATTAGGGTCAAATACAATTGAATTACCCCAAAATTCGATAGATTTATCTTTTTTTCCTTCAATACCTACTCTGTTAACAGAAACTACAAATACCCCATTTGCTATCGCGTGCGATCTTTGAATTGTAAGCCATGCATTTAATTGTGATTTACCAAATTCTTTCTTTTCACGTAAATGCCAGCCTATTGCTGTTGGATAAAATATGATTTCTGCACCTTTTAGAGCCGTTAAACGTGCTGCTTCTGGAAACCATTGATCCCAGCATATTAAAGTTCCAATCGTACCGTGCTTAGTGTTGAAACTTTTAAAACCTAAATCACCTGGTGTGAAATAAAATTTTTCATAATATTGAGGATCATCAGGAATGTGCATTTTTCTATAGTGACCAAAAATCTTTCCTTTTTCATCAATCACAACGCATGAGTTATGATAAAGGCCTGAAACTTTCTTTTCAAAAAGTGGAACAATTATTATTACGCTTATTTTTTTTGCTAACTCGCATAATGCATTTGTAGTTTTTCCAGGTATCTTCTCTGCTATTGCAAAGTTATCGTGATTTTCTTCTTGGCAAAAATAATGCGTTAGAAATAGTTCAGGCAAACAAACAATTTGTGCACCTTTCTTTTTCGCTAATTTTATTTTTTCAATGGCTTTAGAGAGATTTTTTTTTGGATCAGCGTCCATCTTCATCTGCACCAAAGCTACTTTAGTTAGTGAAGACATTGTTTATTTAAATAATTTAGAAAAACTCCTTTTAGGTCTATTTTTCCAGTAGCCTCTATGAAATGCATCACTTGCTATAAGAGGTATAACGCTAGTTGCTTCAGCGAAAACCATTTGCTCTCTTGCTGTATCTACTTTTCCCCATGAGCTTGCTTCTTTTAATGTAGAAGAACTGCACGCTCCATCTCTAACGTCAGCAACAGTAATTTGTATAGCGTATTTATGCATATCAACTTCTTTTCCTAAAAGCTCAGCACATATAACCGTGTCTTGAATATAGTTTTTAGGAACGCCACCACCGATCATTAATAAACCTGAAGTTTTTGATTTAATTTTAATTTCAGTAAGTTCTCTAAAATCTCTTATAGAGTCAATTGTTAAATGTTTTTTAGGATTTCTTTCTTGATGCATTACTAAACCAAATCCAGCACTAGAATCTGTAAAAGCAGGACAGAATATTGGTACATCGTTTTCGTAAGCAAGTTGAATTAAAGATTCTTTCTTCTTTGAATGTTTTGTTAAATATTTTCCCATTTCTCTTATGAATTCACGAGAAGTATAAGGTCTAGGTTCTAATTGATCTGCTATTTCGCCAACTGTCTTATCGCAGGCTTGTAGTTGGTCTTCATCAATGTAGGTGTCATATATTCTATCGATATAATGTTCTCTTAATACATTGTCGTTTTGGAATTGAGATCCTTGGTAATGTTTAAAGCCTAGCGCTTCAAAGAAATCCATATCAACAATAGATGCTCCTGTTGAAACTATAGCATCAACCATGTTGTTTTTAACTAGATCGGCATAAACTTTCATACATCCCGCAGCAGAAGTTGATCCTGCTAAAGTTAAGAAAACAGTGCAGTTTTTATCGTTTAACATTTCGTTATAGATTTGAGCTGCATTGGCTGTTTCTCTAGATGTAAAAGACATCTTAGCCATAGCATCTATGATGGGCCTTGCATCAAAAGAGGTAATATCTATGTGCTCGATTGCTTTATCTAAAAAGCTAGATTTGTTGTGACCTATAGTTGAATTTGAGGATTTGTTCATTAAGCAACAAGATAATTGCTTTTATATTCCTCGTCCTGTTCATTTTGGTAAACAGACATTATTGGTTTATCATCAATTTCAAAAATATCATCTGAGTAAAAACCATTAAATTTAGTTCTAAAAGTTAAGCCGTAACTTCCTAATTGTCCAATCTCTATATAATCACCTTCTTTTAAATTATTTGGTAACATGTAAGGACCTTTCATAAAATCCATACTATCGCACGTTGGGCCGTAGAAATTAAAAGGAGTTAAACGTCTGCTTAAATCTTTTCCAGTATCGATAACTTTTGTTGGAAAAATAAAATTTGGAAACCCAGCATCAAATAAAGATCCGTAAGTTCCATCATTAATATAAAGACTTTGTTTTTTTCTAAGTTCCACTTTAACAATAGTAGAACCACTTTCTGCAACAATAGCTCTACCTGGTTCGCAAATTAATTCTGGTTGTTTAGGTAAATTTAATTTGTTTACTGCTTTTTTAATTTCTTCCATGTAATTTTCTAATGGCTGAGGATATAGATCTGGATACTTAGACGGAAATCCTCCGCCTACATTTATAATGTCAGGAGTAATTCCTGATTTTGTAATTATATTTCCAATTTCTTTAATTCCTTTTGAGTAAGACACAGGATGCATACACTGTGAACCAACGTGGAAACTTACTCCAAGTTTTTTAACAAGCGGTCTTACTAATTTTATCAATCCAATAGCTTC
>Ga0209358_10002997_pt1 | contig 12620 bp, 10 predicted proteins | sample LauGreFa1BDMLBSN_2_FD_187574 | JGI IMG/M metagenome (GOLD analysis project Ga0209358, IMG submission 187574) | Freshwater lake microbial communities from Lake Michigan, USA - Fa13.BD.MLB.SN (SPAdes) (version 2) | ecosystem: Environmental > Aquatic > Freshwater > Lake | place: Lake Michigan, USA...
CAAGATTCGCCTCAACTTCAACCACCCATGCAAGGAACTTGTCTGGGTCGTCCAACCGGACTGCAACGTAGACTACTGCTCCTCCACCACGGGTGGAACCACCCTTTTCCAGGCGCTTGGCGCTCAGGCGTTCAACTACACCGATGCGGTAGATGCTCTTCCAAACACCATCAAGGCGTTCGGCAGTGACGCCTCCACCAAGGGCGAGAATGGTTTCATCAACGCATCGGGTCTCTTTGAGACTCGTGGTGCAGATGGTCTTCAGATGACGGGTGCTTCCAACACCGTGTATGGCAATGGAGCAAGTCTCGGTGCAAACACGGTATGGGCTTCAAATGCCGGAGAGAATGAGTTCCAGTCTACCGTTTCGGATGCGGGTTCCTTTGTTCTCTCGGAGACCTCCCTCAACATGCACTGCTGGGGTGAGAACCCAGTGGTCACTGCCAAACTCCAGCTCAACGGTCAGGATCGCTTCTCGGAGCGCGAGGGAACCTACTTCGACCAGGTCCAACCTTGGCAGCACCACACCCGATCCCCCGATACCGGAATCAACGTCTACTCCTTTGCTCTCCAACCAGAGCAGCACCAACCTTCGGGCACCTGCAACTTCTCGCGCATTGACAACGCGACTCTGCAGCTCGTTCTCTCGAACGCGACCGTGTCGGGCACCAACACTGCCAAGGTGCGCGTTTATGCTCGCAACTACAATGTGCTAAGGGTGATGAGTGGAATGGGCGGGCTCGCGTATTCTAATTAGTAAAATGCTTGGTATGGGTGGACTAGCATACTTTATCGTTTTTTTGTATCAATCGTTTTTTATACTTTAAAATAAAACAAAAATATAGGATTATACCTGTAATATTTGTTTTATTTACGACTCGCGATCTTTCTCTAAACATCCCTTGCACTTCTTTCGTAGGTCAACGGATTCTGTGCACGACAACCGCGTATGTCATTTGCACCTGTTTTGAAACCAAGAATCTTGGTCTCTTCGCGAAACCACTCGATTTGATGTTTCCCACAATAGTGATGAAACTTTTCTTAATACCTTCTTTTAGGCATTTTGATTTTTCAACTTTGATCATTTTAACAAGGATCAAAGGTGATAATAGGAATCAATTTTAACAGTAAAATATTGTGAAAGTATAATGAGACGTACTCATAAAAGACGTTTAAAAACAAGGAAAAGACATGTTAAAACTAGACGGGGAGGTGCTGCTTTACTCAATTCATCAGATCATACTCTGTTTGACCTTTTTTTAATACATATTATGAAACAGAATGCAAATGAACACGGACAGGTATCCAAGTTATTTCCGTCAGGTATCCCAATTTTTGATATAAATAAATTCTTAATTGATGTGAATAAGTCAACTGGATTAAATATGGAACCCAAATCTTTTGAATTATTGGTTGCAGAATCTGTCTTGGGCGCTTCTTGCAAAAGAGGTTTAGACGGCATCAGTTACTACATTCCCATTTTTCCAAGCACGGAAGATATATTTAGTCGTATTCCATTAGAAATAGATGAGGCAACTAAGGAAATGATTGGAATAAAATATGATATCCTTATCAGGTATTTAATATCACAATATAGTGAATATAAGAGTTATTTTCTTTGTTTGACCATAGGTAAAGGTTCTTTGGACGATAATTCATTAGACCTAATTATGCGTATATTAAAACCAAAAATTCCTTTTGTCATTTGGAATGAAAAAATGACAGTCAAAGAGAAATCAGATCTTGCAACTGCTTTTTCTGAAAGATATCTAAAGGAGTCTAAAGATGAAATAGAAAGATTGATACAGATAGCACACCCCACTTTACTCGAAAAACGTTCTAGATTAATTGATTTGAAACATGATTTAGGTATACTAGAAGAAACTATGGATAATATAAATAAAGGTTTGAAACCATATTCCACCGGATCTAAACTTGATATTCTTCGTGGTATTCTCGCTAAGACTCGTGGTATTTTTGATAACATGGTTGCTCTTATCGCGTCAACTACAGGATCTAATAGAGTTAAATCTTTACTTAGAACTGCGTCAATTAAGAATGTAAATCACGATTCTCGTGAATATACAATGGAACAGATTCAAAATTATAGGGGTATATTACAAAAGGCAATATATGATGTAACTACTGAAATAAGACAACTTGAAGGAGATCGTGAAATAATACGAGCACCGATCAACAAACTAATGCATAGACTAGAGGAATCTAAAAAAAAATTACAAGAAAACTTAAAGGCTGAATCAACAGCACCTAATTATCAAAAGGAAGGTTTAAAACATCAAGTTCAAGTTTTAGAGAACACATTAAAATCACAACCAAAACAATTAATTGGAGTAAAGGAACAGCATGAGTATGTTACATCGTTAAATATACAAATTCAAGAGTTACAGAAACATTTAGAGTCAAAAATTAAAGAAATTGAAACCCTTAGAGAACAAGCAGAAAAACCTAAGGGTGAATCGGCACCAGAAAACGATGAACAAATTGCAACCCTAACATTAAAGGTTTCAGAGTTGGAGGAAAACAGAGATGTATTATTGAAACAAAATCATGGATGGAAAGCCGCGTATGACGAAAGCGAAGTAAATAGGAAATACTTTGAAGAACAAAATACACTCCATTACGAAGAAACTTTACGCCTTAAAGAAGAAACTTTACGCCTTAAAGAAGAAAATGAGCGGGTTAAACAAGTAAAAGATGCAGAAATTGAAAAACTTAACAGACAAATTGAAACCCTTAAGGCAGATCATTCAAAAAGATTTGAAGCCTTTAAAGAAAGAGTAAGACCGTCTAATAAATCGCCAGTGGGTCCACCACGACCCGCCCAATATCCCATTATGAATGTCCGTCACGAATAATCCCCTTCTCAAACGAATCAATAAACTCGTAAGCGCTTTCCAATGTATACACAAACTTCAACGGTTTCTTGGTATTGTAAAAAGACTTTAAGATTTCAAAAAGGACCGCAAGGATGGAATTGTTTGTGGTATAAATCGAACTCGCAATCAGGTAATCTTGCAAGATATAATTGTAACTCTCCAACAAGTTCACAAACTCTTTGATCTGTGCGATAGAAAGTCTTCCAATGCCTCTCACGTCCATGATAAACGCAAACTTGTTGTGTTCATGTTTGACTCTTTCCAACTCTTCTCGGAAAGATTCAATCGTAAACTGCCACTGCAAGGGCGTAGGCAATTCACGTAAAATAGTCACCATAAAGATAGTAATGTCTTTATAAGGAATGCGTTCTAGTTTCGTAAAATACTCAATTTCCATGTAAACAAAAATAGAATAAGTTATTTATATTATTTTACCTTCAAATGAACAATCGATTCATTTGTTGTGTCTCCAACGTATTTTGTTGAATAAACAGAGAATGAATGAGTCGGTCTTCACGAAACCGAAAGGTAAAGGTTTTGTTTTGTTCCTTTCGTCCAACCCGTCCAATCGCCTGAATGATTTTCTCCTGTGTCATCTTACACAAATCCTCTGCAATGTAGGCGTGACAGAACTGGTAATTGGTCCCGTAAATAAAGTCACTACTCGCTAGAATCACGCCCAGTTTCTTCTGTTCGGACAATTCTTTCATGATGTCACTGTAGTCACTCGCGGAAGGATGAAACACGCCAACCCCCATGAGAATCAGTATTTTATAAGAGAGGTCTACCTCCAATTTCATGATTTTCCGGACATAGGATTCGTCAATGTCACTGCGAAATGCGTTGGCAGTTGCAAAGTTCATGTCGGTCGTCCACTTGTCAAAATGTTCCCGCGTATTGGGAATGTAACTCGGGTGAAGATGCACGGGTTTCAGAGAACGCTCCAAGGTGTCCGCTTCTTGAATGAGCGTCTTGGTTGCCGCATCAAACCGTTGTTCTTTCATTTTGTTCTCGTTTCCTTCGTCTTTTGCCGTCTTGTCTTCAATGTCCTTTCGAAGTTTATTCATCTTTTCCAAAATATCTTGATTGATCTGTAGTTTCTTCTCCATCTCTTGCAGCGTATTCGGATGAATGCCACTATTCTTGACAAAGAAGTCTATCCAGTATTGAGTGTCTTCACACAAATAAATCGTGGGTCCATGCGTCAACGTGTGACTCGATTCAGTCACGACTAGGTTAGACACGTTCATTGCGGGAACGGTTCTCGAAAGAAGATAAGTCTGGATGTCATTCGTCCATTCCGGTAAGTATTGCATGACTTTGTAGTAAAACATCCGTAATTGTTGTGAGGTGATGGACTTAAGGGTTGGAAAGGTGTCCTGTAACCATCCTTTCACGGTGGTATATTTTTTGGAAAAGTATAGGATAAACTCAGCGCACTCACTCAAACTCAGGAACTTCATGTGACTGAGACCATGCTTCTCGACAAAGGTCATGGCACCTTCGCGATCCAGTGCAAAGACTTGGTGAGGGGTGATGATTTTTCCTTTGCTGTCCAACAAAGTAATATGCGTGGTCTCGTCCATACTTTCGACATAAAATACGTCACCCACGTATTTTTCTTTGTATTTGTCAAACAATTCGGTCAGATCTTCTTCATTGGGTAGAGTTGCTGAAGATAAGACCACGTTGGGTATTTTATTCACTTCCCATACTTTGGCAATACAGGCGTGTAGGTCATGCTCTTCATAATCCATGGTAATGGTCGGTTCGTCCCAAAAGAGAACCATGGAACTCGGTTCAAAGAAAGACAGCATGTAGAGCATCGCCACTTCATAGGATTGAATGTCACAAATCATCAGGTCCACGTTTCGTCCATCGCTGTGCACCGGTCTTTTTTTCCCATATTTTTCGGTAAAGGTTCTGACCGAAGAATAATGAAGTCGCACGTCATCCGCCGTGGTGCAACCAAAGGAAAACCCGACCTTTACATTTGCATTGACTGCACTCTTGGCGAGACTCACGCCAATGTGGCGCGATGCACAAATAAAGATCACTTTGTATCGTTGAGAGATTCCCAAGGGAGTGAGGGTTTTACCTGAACTGGTGGGAGCGCGGTATCCAATCAGTTTAGGTCCAGGTTGGTTCATGATCGCATACACCCTCTTTTGATGGTCATACAGTTCAAGCGGTTTGTATCGAAAAATATCGTTATTTTCAAGGTATTTGTAGGTATTCTCTAGAAATCGAAGAACTCGAACCGACGTTTGGTTCTTGTCTAGAAACTCCTGGATCCATTTCTTGATCCATTGATTGATCGGGTATAGGTTGGACAAATATTCAATGTTATAGTAATAGAGTTCCTTGGACTTTTTAGATTGGTTGAACTTTCGCACCAGTTCAATCAAGACCATTTCAACCGATTCATCAATCTTTTGTGTCATGGATTTGAGTCGAATCGTATCGGCAGTATTCAAGGGTTTCTTGGGTTTGGGCAAACTCATGGGTTCCATTTCGTATTTCTTCATCAATTCTTTAAAGACCATCATGTAAATATGGTAATCTTTATCGGGATGCTCCAACTTAAGCATTTGACTCGCGGTAAAATATAGACGGCAATCGGTGTTGGGTTGAATGAGACCATCGCGGATCATCTTCAAGATTTGGAGTTCTTTCGGATCTACCTTTTTCTCCATGCTTTCCCATTCCATTTTCGTGAGTTTTGATTGCTGAAAGTCCATGTTAGGAATTGTTGTCTTTTGTTTAATTAAAAAACTTTCATCAATTTTTTTTATAGACGTCCAAGGGGTCGGTCAAGGTTCCTTCGGTAGGAAAATTGCATCCATAAATCTCCTGTAACAACGCCCATTCAAAGAGTCCTCCACGATAAATGGAGACTTGGGTAAACCCAAGGGTCTTGAGTTGTGCAAATTTCTTTACAACACTCATGTCTTTACAATCTAATCCATAAATAATGATGGGTATATTCTTGTTTTTGTATAAATATTCGTTCACTTTGACCGATTCTTCACTTCCAGGTAAGGTTCCCTTGATAAGATACTGTTGACGGTTTAACGGCAATGTGTTGATTAAGACAAATTCACCTTTTCTCGTTTGAAGTTCTTGAAAAGAACAAATAGGATAAGAAGCGGTTTGACCCATATAATTAAAAGAGTGAAATATCTATACGAATTTAATCACAACTTCTGCTTTTTCTTTTTTAAGACACTTGGTAGAAGAAAGAGACAATTCCTCTCTCCGCTTGCGACTATTCTTAATGTTCTCTACCGAGTCGTTGTGTTTTTTTGATTTAGAGATACTGTTGTTCATGTTCATATCTTCTTCAATCTCGGACATATTTTGTTCGATATAACGAATGATCCGATTTTCAATCGCCCATTTAAAAAAGTTCAATTGTCCAATCGTTGTCTCGATACTAAATTCTTGATTCCCAAACGGCATCTTGATGCGTTCCCATCGGCAAAAGGGATCGAACCGTTTTTTAGAATACGCCTTCAATTTCAGTTTATAATCATTGTATACTTTAAACCGATTACATGTCTCAATCTCATAAGTCGTGTTATATTTCTTTGCGTAATTTGTAGAAAACCAGTCTACGATGCGTAAGGAAATACGAGACTCTCCATTGATGATACCTAGCATTTTATTCAAGTGATCTTCTTTGTTGTAAAATTCCATCAGTTTATTCAATAACAATTCATTCTGAGAATTCATTTCATAGATAGGATCGAATTATTTAAATTACTTTTTCTAAAATCATAGTTTTCCCTTTTTTGTAATATTCATGATTATCCGTTCTTCTACCTAGATTGCATTTGAGACACGCGATACAGGTATTGTCTTTGTAATGTCCAAGGTGATTGTTGAGTCTTTCAAGGGTCCATTGCAATTTTTCCTTTTTTTGATTATAAAGAAGCATGACTTCTTTGTTACAATAATAACATCGGAGTTCACAGTCCTTGAGTTTATCGATGACTTGAGACAATGTAATATGATGGGTTTCATCGTATTTGTGTTTCTGTTTGTCTTGACTCTTGTAACTCGAATGTTTTTTCTTGAGTTCCTTTAAACATGCGTCCGTGGTTTCATTTTTGATCCCGTCTTGTAACTGCTGAATGACAACATGCGGATCAAAGTCTAGATTTTGTTTCTGTTTTCGTTGAGTCGTATCTGTAAAAATTATATTCTTCATATAAAAAATATAGACATATTATATTAAAGATAAGTATGACGGACGAATGCAGAGAGTATAATAGTTTAAAATACAGGACGATGATCTTGACAGGATCTCCTATCGATGTAAAATCAGACTCTTCGGAAGAATTGATCAATACCTTTCTACGGAATGATATTGAAAACAACAAGAAGGGTGTATGGAGTAAATTGTCTCGAACCGAGAAACACCGAAGGATCCACGACTTTGTGGATAAAAATCTTTGTCCTCTCTATACCTTAGACGAGACAGAAAAATCTGCAGCGTTGAAATTTTGCATCATGTTGGTGGACAATCGTAAACTCAGTAAGACCAATGACATTACTTACAACAAAGAGGATAGAACCATTGAACGTATATCTGGGTTAGTCTTTAACCCCCTTTCTCGAAAGTTTATGATCAACCTGGAAAAACAAAAAACCACAAAGAAAAACAGAAAAGAGGCGGACAAGGAGGAGTCTTAAATATAGATTTATTCGTTGAATTCTTCTTTGACCTCTTCCTGTTCAAATACTTGTAGAGAGTCCTCTTCATGGTTGCTGTCAACATTTTGAATGGCATATCCATCCTCATCAAAGTCAGGGTGTGAGTAGTCGTCCGAGTCTCTCCATGCATTATCGAGTTCATCTTGAAAATACCATTCTGCATACCCCTGCATATGGTATTCACGATCGTCTAAAAGACTCACAAACTTGTCTCGCGAAACACTCGCCCACCAGTTTGATTTATCCCTGAGATATTCATGGTCATGTGTTTTGTTGGCAAGATAAACCTTGTTATTTTGGTCATATTCCTCGTTTGCCTTGACGCAAATCTGGATCTGTTTACGTACCACAGGGTCGTCTATTTTTTTCTTTAGTTTTTGCTTATAGCATAAGGGTAAATGAAAGATTCGTAGTGCTGCATTGTATTCGCGAAAATGGACGAACGCCGGTTTGGAATACGCGCGAATGATCGACAACACATCGTCGGGGAGTTCTTTCTCAAGCGGTGCTATGGCATTGATCTTCTGTTGATATTTTATCTTGCGTAACCATTCAGGATAGGGGTCTAAGGGTGGATGAAATACTTTCCCGTCGTCTACCAGATTGTTGAGTTGATCATACGCATGGTGTCCACACCATTCCGCATGGTAGCAGCGTTCTTCATTTTCAGCGGTTTGACTTTCCTTATAGTTTTCCCATACGACTACATATGCATCAAACGCGCCCATAAACGTTTGGATACACGATTGGATTTCAGGTTCATCGATTCGCTCTTTTAGATTGGACCATTCCACGTATCCCATCCGAAAACAAACCGTCTTGTAATCAATAGACATCTTTTCTACCTCTTTCATAAGCATTCGAAGAAGATCAATTTTGTATTATTATTGATGCCGATGATAATCTTTTAGAATATATAAAGGATGGATAAAGACATCTTGACAGAGTTGTCAATGACTCCTAAAGAGTATATAGAGCAAATTTTCAAAGAAAATCCGCTCCTGATCAGTGATCCAAATTATAAAACGGTTCTTCATTCTTCGCTTCGCTCCAAATATTATTTTGAGGTTTCGTTGGAGGATACTCTACAAAACCTAGATCAAATGTTAATCGAGTTAGGAAAAGTAAGAAGTCAAGAATCGATCTCTTACCCATCTATCGTGAGAGATGGACACTTGGACTATTTGAAAGGCATCTATCAACCCGAACAAAAGACCCAAGAATGGTATGACTTTAGACACGATCATATTACCGCGAGTAATGCGTGGAAAGCGCTCGGAACGATCGCGTCACAAAATCAATTGATTTACGAGAAATGTAAACCTTTAAATACCGAAAAATACAATTCCTCCTTGACCGAAACACCCATGAGTTGGGGGAATAAATACGAATATTTGACCACTTGTTTATACGAGGAAAAAAACCAAACCAAGATTGGAACCTTTGGATGTATCGCCCATAAAGACTATCCCTTTTTGGCAGCGTCTCCCGATGGTATTGTGACGGGGGAAATCAATTACGGGAGAATGATTGAAATCAAGAATGTCGTGTCTCGCGAAATTACAGGAATCCCCAAACTAGATTATTATATACAAATGCAACTTCAGATGGAAGTATGTGATCTGGAAGAGTGTGACTTTGTGGAGACCAAGTTTATAGAATACGATTCAGAACTAGAGTTCAACTCAGATGAATCTACAAACAAGAAAGGGGTCATTTTAGTGTTCATCAATGATCAACAAGAGTTTGTCTATGAATATATGCCGTTCGAGGTGACCGACTATAATGCATGGATGGAACAAACGTTTGAGAATACCACTTTAAACTGGTTTAAAAATGTGTATTGGAAATTGGAGGTGTATTCGTGTGTATTGGTCAAGAGACAACGAGAATGGTTTAACGCAGCAGTTCCTGCATTTACTGCTCTATGGGATACGATCCTCAAGGAAAGGATCAATGGAGAATATATACAAAGAGCACCAAAGAAGCGAGTTTTAAAGAATGACCTAAAGAATGAAAACAAGAATGATCCAAAGAATGAAAATAAAAATGAACTTAAAAATGAGTTCTTAATCAATGTAGATGGACATGTATGTGATCAAGCGTAATGGAGACAAAGAAATTCTTTCCTATGAGAAAATCTCTCAACGAATCAAACAATTGAATCATGGAACAACGGTCCAGAGTGCAGGTTTGGTGATGAAAATCGTGGATCAACTTCATGACCAAATTTTAACGTCTAAGATCGATGAACTTATTTCGGAACAGTGCGCTTCTATGGGTATTCATCACTACGATTATTCTATTTTGGCAGGACGAATGATTGTCTCCAATCACCAGAAAGAAGTGAGTCCCTCCTTTTCGGTTTATCTGGAAAAGATTCGAGCAATCCCCAACTATATCTCCGAGTCTTATTATCAAATTGGAAAAAAACATTTGTCTTTTTTTGAATCCATCTTGGATCATAGTCGTGACTTTTTGATTGATTATTTCGGATTCAAAACACTAGAACGCGCGTATCTCATCCGATCGGAAGGAAAGATCGTAGAGCGTATACAGCATCTATGGTTACGTGTCGCGATTCAGATTCATGGAGAAGATTTGGAGGAAGTCAAAAATACCTACGACAGTTTAAGTCAAAAAGAATACATTCATGCAACACCTACGTTGTTCAATTCAGGGATTTGTCGTCCGCAGTTGAGTTCGTGTTTTTTGCTGGGTATGGAGGACGATAGTATAGATGGGATCTTTAATACCCTGAAAGAGTGCGCCAATATCTCTAAATGGGCGGGAGGGATTGGGATGCATATCCATAATGTCCGTGCAGAAGGAAGTCCTATTCAAGGAACCAATGGGACGTCCAACGGAATCATTCCCATGTTGAGGGTGTTTAACAATACCGCTCGCTACGTAGATCAAGGCGGTGGAAAAAGGAATGGAAGTTTCGCCATCTATTTAGAACCATGGCATGCAGACATTGAACCTTTCTTGGACATGAGAAAGAATCAAGGGGACGAAGAAATGAGAGGACGCGATCTATTCTATGCGCTTTGGATTCCAGACTTGTTCATGGAAAAGGTGGAAAAAAACGAAGATTGGTTTCTGATGTGTCCAAACCAATCCAAAGGACTTGCCGACGTCTATGGGGACGAGTTCAAGAGATTGTATGAATCGTATGTTCAAACGGGTAATTTTTTGAAGAAGATCAAGGCAAGAGATTTATGGTTTCGGATTCTAGATAGTCAGATGGAAACCGGAACTCCCTATATGCTTTACAAGGATGCATGCAATCAAAAGTCCAATCAACAGAATTTGGGCACCATTAAATCCTCTAACTTATGCTGTGAAGTCGTAGAATACAGTGACGAAAAGGAAAGCGCCGTATGCAATTTGGCGAGTATCTCTCTTTCTTCTATGGTGAAGGATCATGTGTTTGATTACGAAAAACTACATCGCGTGACGAAACAAGTGACCTTTAATTTGAATAAATTGATTGATGTGAATTTCTATCCCAACGATAAAACAAGAAAAAGCAATACGAAACATCGACCGATTGGCATTGGCGTTCAAGGTTTGGCGGATGCCCTTGCATTGATGAATTTGCCCTTTGAAAGCAAGGAAGCGCAAGAGACCGATCGGCAAATATTTGAAACCATGTATCACGCTTCTCTTGAAAAAAGTATGGAAATGGCAAAAGTAGATGGCGCGTATTCTTCTTTCCAAGGATCCCCCTTGTCTCAAGGCAAGTTTCAGTTTGATTTATGGAAGGTTCAACCCAGTTCGCGTTACGATTGGACCACCTTGAGACAATCGATCATGGAGTATGGTGTGAAGAATTCGCTTTGTTTGGCGCCCATGCCCACTGCATCGACCAGTCAAATTTTAGGAAACAATGAATGTTTTGAACCTTTTACAAGTAATCTATACACAAGACGGACGTTGGCGGGAGAATTTATGGTGATCAATCGTTATTTGATGAAAGAATTGGTTGATTTGGGTATTTGGACCATGAAACTGAAAGATAAAATCATTGAACACAAGGGATCTGTTCAAAAAATAGAAGAAATTCCTGAAGAGATACGAAAGAAATATAAAATTGTGTGGGAGATTCCTATGAAACATATCATTGATCGAGCAAAAGAACGTGGGGCGTTTATCTGTCAGAGTCAATCCATGAATCTTTGGATCGAAGAACCGAATTATAAAATATTGACCGCAACCCATTTGCATGCATGGAAATCCGGACTGAAAACCGGCATGTATTATCTTAGACGAAAAGCGAAACATCAAGCGCAACAATTCACCGTGGTTCCAGAGAACAAGAGTTCCGAACAAGAATGCATCATGTGTTCAGGATAAAAGATCTTGATAAACGTGAACGTCATTTGATTTACTTTCTACAATCATTCAAATACTTTTTACTTTAATACCCCAATAAAAGTATTTGAATGATTATGCGATCCTTAAGGAACAAGAATCTCCATTCAAAGTCATGCCCTAACGATGTATTTATGACAGAGTGATAAGTTTTTTTCTATCTCTTCTATATGAAGTCAACACAATTGTTTGTAATTCTTTTATTGATCTCTTTTATTTTGTTTCTCATTTTTCAATTAGACTGCGTGGAGAGAAAGGAAGGTTTTGAAACCGAAGTTCCGACTTGTCAAAGTGGTGTAACGGGGTCTGCACCAGGTTGTTACGCCACGGTTCAAGAAGACGATTATCTAAGTTACAGTGATTATTTTAATTCTGACTATTATTTTAATGCCGACGATTATATTCTTAAAACAAAGATTGTCACTCCTGTATGTCCAAACAACCCCTACGATAATATGGGAAGTATATTGAACGATCTATCGTTTAACCTTCAATTAAACTTTCCAACTATGGACTTGTCTGGATCGTCCACGAATCCAGCGCCTGCGCCATCCAATCAGACCGACCTATCCAACAACGCTTCCATCCAATTGCCAGACATGCCTTCCTTGCCTGACCCAAGCATAT
>Ga0209358_10002998_pt1 | contig 12615 bp, 8 predicted proteins | sample LauGreFa1BDMLBSN_2_FD_187574 | JGI IMG/M metagenome (GOLD analysis project Ga0209358, IMG submission 187574) | Freshwater lake microbial communities from Lake Michigan, USA - Fa13.BD.MLB.SN (SPAdes) (version 2) | ecosystem: Environmental > Aquatic > Freshwater > Lake | place: Lake Michigan, USA...
CTTTGGCCCCTTGGCTTTTTCCACCTTGGCTTTTTCCACCTTGGCCTTTTCCACCTTGGCCTTTTGAATGCTTCACCATCGAACCCTTTCCAAACGCAGCACCACGAGTTCTGATTGAAGCAAGGATATGTCAGCGGTTTTCAAGGCCAGTCTCCAGTCGCTTGAGGCTGGCCAAAAACGTAGGGCTGATCCTTGATTCACCAATGCTTGCCAGCGGTCAACCTGCACCAACTCCCAACCCCGAAGTTTGGCAGCCTGCTCAAGACTTGCACGATCTTGTTGCGCAAGCACGAACCACTGACCCGGCTTGAGTTGATCGAGACCGCTATCGCGCTTAGCGCTGATGTGCCGATGGGCCTTGCCGCTATAGGCGGCAAGTAAGGCAGGGTGAGGACCATCCCAAAATACGAGCTCGCTTTTCTGCGCATGCTTGATGAGCCAATCGGGTGCTTGATTAATGCCGATTGCAGGGTAGGATATTGAAATAAATATTAATACATTCAAAAGCCAGCAAACCATGGCTGTTATCATGAATCCGAGGCTTTTACTTGCCCACCAAAACATGATGAAGACGCCAAGCGCAAAGAGCCCTAAGCTGCCGATCAGTCGATCGAGATCAAACCAAATGAGAAAAAATGATACCAGTGCAAAAAGCATGAGCATCGGCAAGGCCGAAACCATTCTCAGCCATGGCGACAGACGAAAAAGTGAATCCCGCAATGGGCTTTGCACCAGCATGCCCGCCAGCAATAAGGCAACAGGAACCAGTGCACCGAGCAAATAACGCTCAAAACTACGCATGAGAAAAAAAGGCAAAAGTCCTAATAAGAGCCAGATTAATAGGCTGCGCGCCGTAGCCCTGAAGCTTTCATCGAGTCGACGCATCGTCCATAGGCCGACTAAAACATAACATCCCCAGGGAGCACTGATTAACCAGAATCCCCAAAGCGGCGCAAGCGACATCTCGCCAAATAATCGCGCCTGCACTTCTTGATCCAAGACTTCGCTCACCAAGGTGGTTTGTGATGCCGCATCGACAAACCAGGGCGCCGCTAAAGCCATAGCGATCAAAAAACTAACAAAGGCGCCCATAAAAAGTTTAGTGCGAGGCCATTCCCAAAACCCTGCTACCTGGGCAAGGCCTAACTGAGGATGAGCGCTAAGCGCAAGAAGGCCTGTTCCCCAAATCAGCCAAACGACCGGCCCCTTGATCAAAAAGCCATAGGCAACAAAAACGCCAGCCATGGTCCACCAGGCGATCATCGTAAGCTTGCCGATCCATGTACTGCGACTGCTATAGCTAATCGATACAGATTTAATGGCATCAAGATTGGGAGCGATGGCTTTGATGCTTGCCCAAAACCCAAGCGTCGCGCAAGCTGTAACCGGCAAATCAAGCATCAGTCGACGGCCCTCGATGAGCCATCCCGCACAAAGCATCAGCGCTAAGCCGCCAGTGAATTGTGCTGCGATGGATTGCCGGGGGTAAAACCAGCCAGCCAGGCCCGCAATGGAAGCCACCCAGACAAGTGCCCAAAGCATGGCTGGCAAACGTAAACAAAACATCGATGGCCCACAAAGCTCAAACACTGCGCGGGCACTCCAATACAAACCCGGCGGCTTTCGCAAACGAGGCTCACCATCAAGCATAGGAATCCACCAGTGGTTGCCTTCGTGCATGCTCAGCACCACGCGCATCGACAACAAATACTCATCTTTGCCGCTATAAATACTTAGCCCTGTGTTGCCTGGGAGTAACAAAAGCAGACCCAGCCCGGTAAGCAAGAGCAAAATCCAAAGCTTTAAGGTGAATTGCTGGGGAACTCGCATGTGCATCGCTTGCAATCGTTCTTTTTCCGTCACTTGAATCGCGTAGCATGAGAAGTTATGACTCGACAACGAAAATTCCTCATTCTTGGTGTACTGATCATTATCGCGCTGATGCTTGCCACGGCAGCAGCGATATGGAAACGCAAAGACGGCAAAAAGCCGCCCAACCCGGTAGCAAGCGAACTGGTCGCACAGCAAGCGCAGCAAGCCTTGCGCTTTGGCCCAATGGATTGGGTAACGGTCAAGCCCACCTTGTTAGCCTCCTATGTACCGCTGACGGGTAGTGTTCGCGCAGTGGATAGCGCGACCGTGAAAGCAAAAGTTGCCGGCGAACTGCGTAGCCTGAGCGTACGCGAAGGGATGGCTGTCAACAAGGGCGACATCATTGGGCAAATCGATACCACCGATTATGAGCTGAGAATTCAAGAAAGGCAGGCGCAACTGCGCCAGGCAGAGGCGCAGTTGCTTACCGCGCAACGAAACGCTGATGCGAACCAACAGTTAGTCGCCCGGGGTTTCATTTCAGAAAACAGCAGCGCAAACACGGTTTCTGCACTCGATGCAGCAAAGGCTGCGCGCGATACCGTTCGGTTTCAACTTGATCAGGCCTTGAAGGCGCTAGGCGATACCCGCTTGATCGCACCGATATCAGGGATGGTGGCGGAACGCCATGCCTTACCCGGTGAAAAGCTATCGCCCGATAACAAAGTGTTATCAATTGTGAGTACCGAAAAGCTCGAGGCTGAGCTTGCTGTGCCCGCGCAAGACCTTGTAGGGATCCAGATTGGACAACGCCTTGACCTGCACGTCGAGGGGGTCGATACGGCGCAGGCCGCAAAAGTTTTACGGATTAACCCTGCCACAAGCGGCAGTTCACGAAACGTCATGGTTTATCTCCAGCTAGAAGGCCCCACATCAAAGCTTCGAATTGGTGCCTTCGTCCAAGGCTTACTCCCCTTGCAAAGTAAAGGCCAAGTGCTTGCGGTGCCTTTTAATGCAGTCCGTGACCAAGGCGGACGCCAGGCCGTATGGGTTGTGCGACAGGGTAAGTTAGAAGAGCAGTTAGTCCGCACAGGTATTCGAGACGATCGCGCCAAGGCTCCTAACGGTGCCCTTGGTATGATACAAATTTTAGAAGGCCTAAATGAGGGCGACACGGTTGTTGCGACCGCACTAGGAACCAGTTCAAGCGGAAGTGCCGCGATGAAGAGCGGCGTGCCTGTGCAGTTGACCCAACCTTAAGCACAAGAGCCGCTTATGTGGTTTACCCGCGTTTCGATTCAACATCCGGTCTTTGCGACCATGGTCATGCTTGCCTTCGTGGTGGTTGGGCTATTTTCCTATCAACGCCTCGCGGTAGAGCAATTTCCCGATATTAATTTTCCCGTTGTTTTGGTTCAAACCGAGTTTGGGGGCGCAGCACCAGAAGTCATCGAAGCCGAAATCACTCGAAAAGTTGAAGAGGCAGTCAACACCATCAGCGGCATTAAGGAGATCGCATCGCGGTCCTACGAAGGGCTTTCGTTGGTGATTATCCGCTTTGATTTAAATATCGATCCCGTCCAAGCCGCCCAAGAAGTTCGAGAAAAAATAGCGCTCGTAAAACCTGCCTTTCGAGCAGGCGTCAAAGAACCCTTGATAACCCGATTTGATCCCGACGAAAACCCGGTGGTTTCGCTTGCGCTAAAGAGCGAAAAAGTGCCTGCGCGCGAGCTCACCACACTTGCTGATCAATTGATCAAAAGGCGTTTACAAAACGTTCGTGGCGTCGGTCGGGTTACGGTAGTGGGTGGGGTACGGCGTGAAATTGCGATTGAACTTGATCCTATTCGCATGGAGGCTCTGAGGGTATCGGTCGATCAGGTGATGAATACGCTAAGGCTGGAAAACCAGGATTTACCTGCCGGGCCCATTCAATCGGGCGATCGGGACCGGGTTGTTCAGGTTACCGGACGCATCATCGCGCCCGAGGATTTTGCGCGATTGGTTGTCGCTCGTCGTCAGGGGCAACCTGTATTTTTGTCGCAAGTTGCTCGTGTGGTTGACGGTGAACAAGAAGTTGAGAGTATGGCCTTGGTTAATGGCGAACGCGCAATCGCACTCGATGTGGTTAAAGCGCAAGGGGAAAATACCATTGCCGTGGTCGATGCCGTTATTCGCAGCGCACAAGCATTAAAGGAGCAACTGCCACCGGGCGTTGACATCGTGGTGGTACGCGATGCCTCGCGTGCGATTCGAAACTCAGTGGCAAGTGTTCAGCGCAATATTATCGAGGGCGCAGCACTCACCGTCTTAATTGTGTTCTTGTTTTTATCCTCTTGGCGATCGACAGTGATCACTGGACTGACCTTGCCGATTTCGTTGATAGGCACGTTTTCAGTCATGTATTTGCTTGGCTTTTCAATCAATTTGGTCACGCTGCTCGCTCTGGCCATTTGCGTCGGTTTATTAATCGACGATGCCATTGTTGTACGAGAAAACATCGTGCGCCATCAGGCCATGGGTAAAGCACACCGTACGGCGGCCTTCGAGGGCACCCAGGAAATTGGCCTTGCAGTCGCAGCAACCACTTTCTCAATTGTTGCAGTCTTTTTTCCAATTGGTTTTATGGAAGGCATTATCGGACGATTTTTCAAGCAATTCGGACTTACGGTTGCCTTTGCTGTGCTGTTATCCATGCTTGTGTCCTTCACACTTGATCCCATGCTTTCGTCGGTGTGGCGCGACCCTGATGCTCATGGGCCGCGCGGCAAAGGGCCGATTGCTTGGCTGCTTCGCAAATTCCAAGCGGCGATGGCCTCACTTGAATCGCTTTATGTTGACTTACTACGATGGGGTTTGCGGCATCGAGCCAAGACCATGCTCATCGCACTGGTTGCGTTTTTTGGCGCCTTCCCGATGCTTCGTTTCGTTGGTACCGAATTTGTACCTGTTGCAGATAATAATGAAATCTATATTCGATTTTATACGCCAGAAGGTTCATCGCTTGCACTCACCCAGCAAAAGTCGAACCTCGTTGAGTCGGCCCTAAGGCAACTGCCGGGCGTCACTGATTCGTACACGACGATTAATAGCGGATTGGCGCAAGGAAAAAATTACGCCACCATTGTTTTGCGTTTGGTTCCGCGTGCACAACGACCCATGTCGGTCGACCAAATGCGTGCTCCGGTGCGCGCCATCATGGGCAGGGTTCCCGGGGTTACAGTCACCGATGTGGGTGGCGGGGATGCGGTGGGCGCAGGTAAGCCGATTCAAGTTAGTTTGCAAGGCCCTGATAGCCGCGAACTCAACCGGATCGTTGCCGAAGTGCTACCAGCTATCCAAAAGATCCCCGGTATTGTTGATGTCGATACCTCATCGAAACCGGGCAAACCAGCCATCGACGTTGTTTTACAACGTATCGAGGCAGCAGATCAAGGTGTGGGCCTAGCACAAATTGCTTCAAATTTGCGTACGTTACTTGCCGGTGATGTGGCGACCACGTGGCGAGCACCTGATGACGAAAACTATGAGGTTCGCGTGAGACTTGCCCAAGGATTTCGTAATAGTTTGAACGATCTTGGGCGTATACCGATTACAACAGGTTTGTTCGAGTCTGACGGAAGCCCTCGAACGCTTAGCCTTCGCAGCATTGCAAGCTTGAGCGAATCAAGTGCACCCACACAAATCAATCGCAAAGATCTGGTCCGTGAAGTCGCCATCACTGCAGGCGCAGATGGTGTTCCTCCAGGTACGGTCGGTCTTGCCGTGCAAGAAGCATTGAGCAAAGTACCGCTCCCGCCGGGTTATCGCTTTGTCACCGGAGGATCAACCAAGGACATGGTTGAAAGTGCCGGTTACGCCGCACAAGCGCTCATGTTGGCCGTCATCTTCATTTACATGATCCTCGCCTCGCAATTTGGCAGCTTCATTCAGCCTGTAGCAATCATGATGTCGCTACCCTTATCCTTGATAGGCGTGGTGTTGGCATTACTTTATTTCGGATCCACGTTGAATATGTTCTCGATGATTGGATTCATCATGTTGATGGGTTTGGTCACGAAAAACGCGATTTTGTTAATTGACTTTGCCAATCAAGCACGCGCTCAAGGTCTTGAACGTTCGCAAGCCCTTTTGCAGGCCGCCGAGATCCGTTTGCGGCCTATCTTGATGACCACGCTTGCGATGATTTTTGGTATGGCCCCGCTCGCTTTCGGACTTGGCGCTGGCTCAGAGCAACGCGCTCCAATGGGTCAAGCAGTTATTGGCGGCTTAATCGCTTCAACCATCCTCACCTTGCTGGTTGTGCCCGTGCTTTATGCCCTCTTGGATGATCTTAAGCAAAAGCTTTCAGGTTCTGGTGTCAGAGAACCGGGCTCGGGAGCCTCGCTATCGTTGACAGAGGGTTCGGAAGCCTCGGTATCTGGGCCAAAAGGCCCGCAAACAAAGCACAAAGGCCTACAATAAGAAGGCCTGTTTAACAAGGGAGCGTCGAATAACAATGGATTTTGAACGTGCACGATTCAATATGGTCGAACAACAGATTCGCCCTTGGCGAGTGCTCGACCAGGCGGTTCTAGAGAGCCACCTTCAACTTCGTCGCGAGGACTTTGTGCCACCAGCCATGCGACAGCTCGCATTCAGTGATGTTGAAATACCTTTGCATATCGACAGCGTTGACAGCGGCCAATGCATGTTAGCGCCCAAAGTCGATGCGCGGCTCGTACAAGCGCTCGAGATCAAGCGGGGCGAGAGTGTTCTTGAAATAGGAACAGGCTCGGGCTGGATGGCCGCCCTGCTCGCAAGCAGGGCCATGCGGGTGGTGAGCCTTGAAATCCACGAAGGTCTCGCCAACTTTGCGCGCGAGAATCTTAAGCGCGCTGGTCTTTATCAGGTTGAGGTGATTCACGCCGATGGTTCGAAGCCCTCCGCAACAACACTCGCCGAATGGGACGTTATTGTTTTGTCAGGTAGCGTTGAAACAGTGCCCAATGAGCTTCTTGGCCGGCTTAAGCCCGGTGGCAGACTTGCCGCCATCGTCGGTCGTCGCCCGGTGATGCAAGCGCAATGCATCACCAAGGCTGCGAGTGGTGCGCCGCTTGTTGAGAATCTGTTTGAGACTATCGCCCCTTCACTTATTGGCTTTAGCAGGCCAAGTCATTTCCGTCTTTGATCGCAAAGATGGTCAGCACAAGCTATCCATGATGAAATCTAAATCCTCGTTCGTTACACAAAATCCAAACTCTGCGCCTAAGGCAGATTCGTCCGAAGCGAAGCTGTTCAAAACGCCAAAGCGAGCTGCGCTGCTTCCAAAACCAGTAGCGGTGCTTGCGAGGCCAGTGGCACTACTTCCAAAACCAGCCGCACTGCTGCTTAGCGCAAGCTGCGCCGTCGGTAGCCTTTCTCAAGCATGGGCCATGGACTTAATGCTTGCCTTGCGTGATGCTTCCAGGCAAGACTCTCAGCTTGCCTCAGCGCAGGCCCAATTGCGTGCCGTGCAGCAGCGCTTGCCGCAAGCCCAGTCCTTGTTTTTGCCCACGGTCAACGCCTCAGCGAATTACGCGCAGCAGTGGACCGAGGTCAATACCAATCCCTCGGTGAACTACACAAGCCAAGGCTTAAGCTTGAGCCTAAACCAGCCTGTATTTCGCCTTGCTAATTTTTCAACCCTCGAACAAAGCAAATTAGCCATCACCCAAGTTGAGGCCGTGCTTGCTGCGAGCCAACAAGACTTAGCGTTGCGCGTGGCTCAGGCCTACTTCGAGGTGCTGATCTCCCAAGACGCGCTGATCACCTTGCGCTCCCAGGAAAGAGCCATTAATTTGCAATTTGAATCGGCCAAGCGAAACTTCGAAGTCGGTACGGCAACCATCACCGACCAGCAAGAAGCGCAAGCCCGTCTCGATCTCACCCGCGCATCGGTGGCAGGCGCTCAAAATGAATTGCAAACCAAGGTCGCTAATTTGACCTTATTGGTCGGTGAGCGGCCTTCAAGAGTTTTTGCACTCGAGCCCAAGCTCGTTTTACCGGCGCCAACACCTGCCAATGAGGCTGATTGGGTCAGCGCCGCACGCAAAAGCAATTTTTCGGTGGTTCAAGCGCAAATTGGCGAAGAAATTGCCAAGCGTGAGATCGATAAACAGCGCGCTGCGAATTATCCCAACGTCGACGCAGTGGCATCGAGCAGCGCATCCAAAGGTTCCTCGCCCTTTCAGCCAAGCTCTAAAATTCAGAATAATTCGATTGGCTTGCAGGTAAGCGTACCGCTTTACACGGGCGGAGCGATTGCTGCGCGGATCGCCGAGGCAAATGCTTTGTATGACAAGTCACGCCAAGATGCCGAAACCGCAAGGCGTGCCGCCGAGCAAGGTGCTCGAAGCGCGTTTTTGAGCGTGAATTCATTGATGGCACAGGCTAAGGCACTCGAAGAGGCTGAAAAGTCAAGTGCGCTTGCGCTCGAGTCCAACGAGCTCGGCTATCAAGTTGGTGTGCGAATTAATATCGATGTATTAAATGCTTTGCAACAGCTCACCTCGACCCGACGTGATCTTTCAAAAGCCCGCTACGATGCCCTACTGACAGGACTTCGACTGAAAGCTGCCGCAGGAAGCCTCACAGCCGACGACTTGCGCAGCGTCAACGCTATGCTCAAAGCCGAACGTCCGGTGGATATTCCTCAGGACTTAAGTGGTACGGTGTTTGATGTGCCCGTCAAAGTGGGGCAGCCATTGAGGGGTCGCTAGGGGATCGATTACTGTGCGGAAGACTTGCTGGCTTTGGCACCCACTCCGTTAGCTGGCAAGCTAACTGGTTAAGTATGGCTCAATTGCCGTCAGCACCCTCGCCGTAGCCCCCTGATGTGCGGCGACGAATGTTTTCGCCGCTTGGCCCATCACATCGAGCCGCTTTGGGTTTTCTAATAGCTCAAGTGCAAGGGTTAAAACTTCAGATGTTTGTGTTTGAATCGCCGCCCCAGCGCTAATGGCCTGCTCAGCGGCTTCTTCGAAATTATAGATCGATGGCCCAAGGATAACGGGCCTTCCAGCCGCACAAGCTTCGATCAGATTTTGCGAACCCGTGTTGATCAGCGATCCACCCATCACGACGACATCAGACAGCGCATACCAGGCTGCCATCTCACCGAGCGAGTCGCCCAAAACAATCATCGTTGGTAACTGAAATTGGGGAAAAGCTGGATCAGTTCGCCTGATCCACTGGCCCTTGCATCGCCGCTCTAAAAGTTGAGCAACCTGCTCGAACCGCTGAGGATGCCTAGGGACAATTGCCAAGACTACATACGCTCTAGTCTCTGTTGATAAGCTCAACCATTGATCAATCAGCAACTCTTCTTCACCCTCGCGGGTGCTCGCAGCAAGCACCCACGCAGGCGAACTTCGAAACGTCGCGGGCCTCGCATCGTGCGCCTGATAAGCATTAGGCCTCGCCGCCCGCCACTTTTTGCCTTGACAGATTAAGTCTTGCGAAAGCTCAAGGTCAAATTTCAAATTACCGCAGACCACACCATAAACATCAGGAGCTACGATTTTAATGCGCTTTAAGTCCTGCTCGGTTTGACAAAGAATTTGCTTGAATGCAAGTAAGGCAGACTCTATTAAATGTTTATAACGCATTGCCTTTTTGAGGCTTTTTTCAGAAAGACGCGCACTAAGCAAGATCATCGTGATGTTATAGCTCTTTGCTCGATTCATGAGGTTGGGCCAGACTTCAGTTTCAATGATAAGACCGATCTTCGGTCGATACCGATCAAAAAATCGATCAATCGCCCAAGGGCTGTCATAGGGCAGATAAAGCTGAAGTGTTTGCCCTCTTTGATAGCCAAGCGTGGCAAGGATCACAGCACCAGCCTCTCTACCTGTCGGGGTGCCATGACTTAGCAGTAATCGATGATCAGGATAAGCGCGCCTGATGGCTTGCAATAGGCTGGTTGCCGCTCTGGTTTCGCCAAGCGAAACCGTGTGGACCCAAATCACGCCCTTGAAATCATCAGCTGGGATTTGCTCAAACGATGGCAGTGAGTACGCAAAGCGCTCGCCCCAGTGTTTTCGGTAATCAGGCTGGCGAATGCTTCGATACAACAAGTAGGCAAGGATCAGAGGGCTCAGCGCATACCAAAGCATGCTGTAAGCGACAAGCGCAAACCGCTCCCTGCTGGTCAATCGAGCCTCGGTAGCTGATCGTTTCATTGCTTACGAAAGTCCCTTGGTCACTTGAGCGACCCCTCACCCGCAATCGCTGCCCGCGCGACGAGCGGGCGACTTTCAAAGGGACTTAGCTTCATGACCAACCTCGCAGGCATTGAATCCATTCTTAAAGAGCATCAAGCACGCTATGGGAACCATCACTATTGCCCCGGCGCACTTGGACGTTTGCAGTCAAAGCTTACCCGAGCCGGCCTTCCCCTTGAAGCAAGTGATTTGAGAAGGTGGAGTAGACCACGCGCCGCAAGCGCATCAAATACTCAGGCAAGCACTTTAAGCTCAGCAAGTCGTGTCACAAACAGATAAACCCCGCGATAGCTCAGTGAGACATCAACATAGCTTCATGTCATGCAGCAGCGGCCATAACCCCCATCGCTTCCAAACCCTCAAGCACTTCCTCGACTGAAACCGTTGCTGACTTTCCGCCCAGATTACGATGAGCGCTTGCGCCGATCAGGCCCACATGGCCTGGATCGGTTGCAAGATAAATCCCAAGCGCAGGAACAGCGCAGGCAAGTGCCAAAAACAACAAGCCACTGTCAACACCAACAACAGCCTTAAGCCCTGAGAGCCGTTGCGGCCATTGATCAAGGGGCAGAACTTGCTGATCGACCTTGAGCCTATTTATAGGTGCATCGATAGCCTCAGCAAGTCGCATCGCTCTTGCCTGCTCCTTAGCGTTACCCCAACTGAGCTCAATGGCATAGCCATACCCGATGAGCTTTTGAGCTAACGCGATCCAATTGGGCTCAGGCCAGAGCTTTTCCTCGCGAGCTGTGCCGTGCAAAAGCAAGATGGATTGACATGCCTCTCCTTCCACATAGCGATGAGTCCAAGCACTTAGATCGTCTAAATCATTAGTTTTTAGACCATAGTCGAGCGCTATATCGTCGAGTTTGCTTCGATAACCAAATACATCGGCCACAAGTTCTCGATAACGATGTACCGCAGGCATGGCATCGTAAGCTAAGGCTTGATAACGGTGCTGATAGCTCAAACTTGCAAGGCCTTCACGTGCGGCTTTGCTTGCCCATCCGTGCCGAGGCCCTTGAGCCATTTGTGCAATCCAGGCGCTTTTCATCAAACCCTGTAGATCAATAATCGCATCGTAGGGGGTCAATGCTAGCGCCTGGCGAAGTGCAAAGCGCTCGGCTCGCACCTTGCTGTCACGCCATAAGTTAAGCAACCCCTGCTTACGCCATCGGCGTAAGCCAACAGGAATCACCCGATTAATACCCGGATGAAGCGCCAAAAGCGATGCATAGTCCTCTTCAACAACCCAATCGATGTGAAGATCAAACGCAACATGACGCCTGATATCGCTTATGACTGGCAATGCCTGCACAACATCGCCGAGCGAGGAAAGCTTAACGATTAAGATCCGCATCGCACATCTTGATGCATGGCGTCTTATCGGCTTACGAATCTCATGGCGTTGAGCCGTTAAAAGGGCAGCACAAGTCCTGGCTTCACAGCTTCAAAGGCCTCACGAAACTCAGCCTGGATTCGCTTCAAGGCCACATCGTTATCAGCTTCAAAACGAATAACGACGACAGGGGTCGTATTTGAGGGCCTTGCCAGTCCGAAACCGTCTTCATATTCAGCACGAACGCCATCAATCGTGATGACCTGGCTTGCATGCTTGAAGTAGGCTCCCGCTTGCAAGGCATTCACAATCCTTAGGTTTTCGCCTTCAGCGCATTCAAGCTTGAGTTCGGGCGTTGATGGCGAATTTGGCAAGGCTTCAAGGAGGATCGAAGGACCGTTTAAGCGCTGCCCTTCGTCGAGCCAAGCGGGCTCGCGCGAAAGAATTTCGAGCATGCGCGCAGCAGCGTAAAGTCCGTCATCAAAACCATACCAGCGCTCTTTAAAAAACACATGGCCGCTCATTTCGCCAGCTAAAGGCGCCCCTGTTTCTTTCAATTTAACTTTGATTAATGAATGACCGGTTTTATACATCGTGGCTTTGCCACCTGCTTCTTCGATGACTTTGCCGACGTGGCGTGAGCACTTCACGTCATAAATAATTTCGCCACCGGGATTCCGTGACAACACATCGCGTGCAAACAGCATCAGTTGACGATCGGGCCAGATAATCGAGCCGGTTTTGGTCACAAGCCCAAGTCTGTCGCCATCACCGTCAAACGCAAGCCCAATTTCGCAGTCGGTTTCAGCCAACACCCGGATCAAGTCTTCAAGATTATGCGGATCCGCGGGGTCGGGATGATGATTGGGAAAGTTCCCGTCGACCTCACAAAATAAGGGGACGACCTCACAACCGAGCCGCGTGAATAATGCTTGCGCGAAGGCACCCGCCACCCCGTTGCCGCAATCAACGGCAATTTTCATGCCGCGTGCGAGTTTGATATCCGAAACCACGCGGGCGATATAGCGTTCGTTGATATCGACGGAGCTGATTTTTCCCCTACGCGCTGGCTGCGGGCCGCGAGCATCTGTACCCTGCCAGCTGGTCTCCGCCGCCTTAGTCTCCAGGGCGTCAGCAACGACCGCACCGGTCTGCGCTGCACAAACCGATCGATATAAGTCCTGTATAGCCTCCCCATATAAGGTATCGCCTCCCACCATC
>Ga0209358_10002999_pt1 | contig 12602 bp, 7 predicted proteins | sample LauGreFa1BDMLBSN_2_FD_187574 | JGI IMG/M metagenome (GOLD analysis project Ga0209358, IMG submission 187574) | Freshwater lake microbial communities from Lake Michigan, USA - Fa13.BD.MLB.SN (SPAdes) (version 2) | ecosystem: Environmental > Aquatic > Freshwater > Lake | place: Lake Michigan, USA...
GGGCACGTTGTGGCTCATCGCCTCGAGCGGCGCGATGCCGAAGGGCTCGCTCACGCTCGGCATCACGTAGAGGTCGGCCATGGCGAACACGCGCGCGATGTCGCGGCCGCGCAGGAACCCGGTGAACAGCACCTTGTGGCCGATCCCCATCGACGCCGCCATCTCGATCATGCGCTGCGCCTGGTCGCCAGACCCCGCCACGACGAACTTCACGTCGTCCATGTGCTCGAGCACCTTCTTGGCGGCCTGGATGAAGTACTCCGGGCCCTTCTGCATGGTGATGCGGCCGAAGTAGAGGACGATCTTGTCCTTGGAGTGGATCGGCTGCACGCCTGCTCCGGCCGGGTCGAGGTCGACGCCGTTGTAGACGACGTCGATCTTGGCGCCGTTGACGCCGTAGCGGTTGATGCAGACGTTCTTGGTGAGCATGCTCACCGCGATGGCGCGCGTGGCGCCGTGCATGCCGCGACGCTCGATGTTGTACACCTGCTGGTTGGGATGCTCGCCCGAGCGGTCGAACTCGGTCGAGTGGACATGCACCACGAGCGGCTTGCCCGTCAGCCGCGCCACCGCGAGTCCGGCGGGGTAGGTGAGCCAATCGTGCGCGTGGATGACGTCGAAGTCGAGTCCACGCGTGGCGTCCACCACGAACCGCGCGTAGCGCTCCGCCATGCCGAGGAGATCGCCCGAGTAGTCGGCGGCATCGGCGCCGCGCGCACCCACCGCCTCCTTGGCCCGTCCCGCCGTCTCTGGCAGCGCCGTCTCGATGGCGCGTTCCACGGGGTCGGCGGTCATCTCGGGAAACGCGCCCGCCTTGGCCAGCGTGCGGATGCGCTCGATGCTCCAGCCCGCCTCGCGCATCATGCGCACGCTCTCCGCCACGCGCGACGCGGCCGCAGGCGTGGAGGACGGTGCCGTGGCGTCGTACACGCCGGCGTACTCGCCCGGGATGTGCAGGAAGCGCGTGGAAGTGAACTCCTCGGCGATGCGGCTCCACTGCTCGCGCTCGGAGGATGTCATCTCGGCGGAAGCCGCGGGCGGCGCCCGCTCGGGGGCGACGGGTGGCGTGATCCCGCGCGTGGAGGACGGCGCCACCGGCGCAGGAATCCGTCCAGCGACCCGCTCGAGCACCGAGCCCGGACTCACGAGCCGGACATGCGATGCGCTGTCGGCGGGCACCGACTTGGGCAGCACGAACGTGACGTCGATGTGCTGGCGGTCCAGCGCCTTCGTCAGCCCGTAGCAGGCCGTGCCGAGACCTCCCGTGATGAACGGGGGGAACTCCCAGCCGAGCATGAGCACTCGAAGTGGCATGGTCTGGTGACACCCTCCTGCGGACCCATCCCAAGGTCAACGCCCTCGGCGGGCGCGATCTCGGGCGGGTGCGCGCCTATTCGTCGTCGTCTCCGCCGCCGACATCACCGAGCGCGCGGAACGCTGCCTCGTACGCGAACAGGAACTTCGCGGCGACCTCCGCGTCCGCGGCGGACGCGGATGGCAGCGGATTCTCGAAGGTGTACAACTTGGCGTCGTCGCGGAAGTGCTTGATCGCTGGGACCTTGCCGCGCCAGCCCAGCTCCGCGAGCTCCTCCTCCACGAGTTCCTCGAGGGGATCGCCGAAGTGCATGAGGTCGGACTCGATCGACTCGCTCAGCCATCGATCCGGCGTCGCGAAGCGGACCATCAGTCCGTCACCGATCGCGGCCAACTCGTACCACGCGGGCTCGGGGCAGTCCTTGGCATGGCAGCGCAGGCGGTCGGACAGGGTCTCGATCCTGCTGAAGCAACCGCGGGCGGTCGCGTGGTGGAGTACGGTCTGGAGCAGTGGATTCACAGGGGTACCTCGTCACCGCCGCGCGGCGGGGCGGCCATGGTAGCGGCGGGTTGCTCGGGTGGAGGAGAAGCCGGTCAAGTTGCACGGCTTTCGGACAGCGCGGGCGCCGGGGCGGGACGAATCCTCGCGAAGGCGTGATGGCACGCGCGCCCTCCGGTCGGCATCCGTTGCGGGAGTTTCCATCACACGCAGAATCTGCGGCTCCGAGAACCGTACGATGCGCGGCGATCCACGGAGGGACCCATGATCAGGAACGAGTCGAATCAGGGACAGTCGGCCGCGCAGGGAGATACGGCGCAAGGCGCCGCCGCCACGCGCGCGGACGGACCATGGACGGTGCGTCGGCTCCTGGTGTGGATCACATCCTTTCTCGAGGAACGTTCCGTCGATGCGCCTCGCCGCACCGCCGAGATCCTCGTCTCCGAGGTCCTGGGCGTCGAGCGCCTGCGCCTGTACATGGAGCCGGACCGGGAGCTCGAGGCCGGAGAGCTCGCCGCGCTGCGGGCTCTGGTCGCGCGGTCAGGGCGCCACGAACCCGTGCAGTTCCTCGTTGGCAAGTGGCCGTTCCTGGGGCGCGACTTCAAGGTGGCTCCGTGCACGCTCATCCCGCGGCCATGCACCGAGACGCTGGTGGAGCATGCGCTCGCCTGGTACCGCGAGCGAGGTGCGGGGCGTGCGGAGGTGCTCGACCTCTGCACGGGCACTGGATGCATCGCGGTGTCGCTCGCGCTCGGCATGCGCGCCATCGCGCGTCCGCCGTCCGCGGGATGCAAGCCTCTTCGCGGCGCGGATCCCGCGCCGGCGCTGCCCACGATCGATCGCTCCGCTCCGTCGGGCGATCCGGTCGATCGCCGCGCGGTGGAGTCGTTCGACGGCGACGTGCGCGTGACCGCCAGCGACATCGTGGCGGAGGCCGTGGTGCTGGCGCGTGAGAATGCCACGCGGCTGGGCGCGCGCATCGACTTCCGCACCGGCGACCTCTGGTCGGTGATCCGGGCCGACGAGCGGTTCGACCTCGTGGTGTCCAACCCGCCGTACGTCACCGATGCGGAGTACGCGGAGCTCGATCGCAATGTGCGCGACTACGAGCCTGCGAGCGCGCTGTGCGGTGGCCGTGATGGACTCGACTTCGTGCGCCGCGTGGTGCAGGGTGCGCGCGCGCATCTGCGACCCGGCGGGCTGCTGCTCGTCGAGGTCGGCTGGAAGCACCGCGAGCAGGCGCTGGCGCTGGTGTCGGACTCCGCATGGCGCGGGGCGACGGTCATCAAGGACGGCGAGGGGATCGACCGGGTTCTGGCGGTGCATCGCGCGGGCTGAACCCGCTGGCTGAACCCGCCGGCTCGGTCACGACGCACGCGACGACTCGGCGAGCGCCTTGCGCGCCTCCTCGAGCAGCTGCGAGACCTGGAACGGCTTGAAGAGGAAGCAGTGCAGGCCTTCCTGGCTCGAACGCACGATCGAGTGGTTCGGGTCGTAGCCGAAGGCCGTCATGAGCATCACCGGTGTGGAGGTGCACGCGTCCTTCGCGGCCCGGAACACCTCGTAGCCGTTGGCATCGGGCATGCGCACGTCCGACACCACGAGGTCGAATGGACGCCCCTCGGCGGCGCGCGCGCGGATCGCCTTGATGGCGGACGTGCCGTCGGCGAACTCGCTCACCCTGCATCCCTGCTGCTCGAGCACCGCGCGCACGGTGGAGCGGATGGACAGCTCGTCGTCCGCCACCAGCACCTCGCGTCCGGCGAACATCGGGTCGCGTACCCCCTCGCGCATGAACTCCTCGACCCCGAGCACCCCACGCGGTCCGGCGGAGACATTGCGGAGGAGTTCGTCCACGCGGGTCGCGTGGTCGATCAGCCGGGTGGCTGCTTCGCGGACGGTCGCATCACCCCCGTGCCCCAGCAGTGCGCGTGCGTCGTTGGTGATCGCCTCCAGCGGCAGGGCGGCCTCGCGCGCGAGGTTGCCGACGAGCGCCCGCGTGGTGTCGCAGCGCTCAGCCACGAGCATGTCGAGGATATGGAGCGCGAGTGCGACGTAGCGGCCGAGCAGCTCGGCGCCGACACGGTCCTCGTCGTCGAAGTGCCTCGGCTCGGCGCTCTCGGCGTTGAGGACGCCCACCACCCGATCGTGGAGCCGCAGCGGCACGGTGAGGGAGCTGCGCGCGCCCGGAAGTCCGTGGATGTACCGCGGCTCCTGCGCGGTGTCGCCGCAGACGATGCTCTCGCCGGTGGTCGCGACCACACCGCTCAGGCCGTTGCCCTCGGCGCGGGCGAAGATGCGTTCGCCGATGCCGAGCGGCACCAGGCCGCTGCAGAACACGAGCTCGAGCTGGCCAGTGCGGCGGTCGGTGAGCCGATACTCGAAGTGGTCGAGGCCCAGCACGCTGCGCGTTGCCGCGATGACCCTCCCCTCGAGGGCACGCAGACGCTCGGCGGCGTTCATTGCCCGGACCGCGTCGGAGTCGAACTGCAGGAGGCCCGTGCCCGCCTGGTCGACCGCATCGAGGCGGTCCTGGATGCGACGGATGGCGGTCGCGTCGACGAGAAGCGCCACCGCGCCCACGATCTCCGTCTCCCCCGTGCGTCGGAAGGGCGTCATGACCACGTCGTACCACGATGCGCCAACCCGGAAGGTCGATCGGATGGTGGCCGCGAGCAGCCTGCCACGCCGCCAGGAACCAGCAGCGTCCACGCAGCAGTCGGCGAACCTCCGCATGACCTCGGGCGACTGCGCTGCGAGACCCTGGTTCATCCACACGATCTCGCCGCCCAACTCCACGATGCCCACACCCTGGCCAAGCAGCTCCAGCGCCCGCGCGGCGCGATCGGCCCGCTGCGCATCGGCGGCTCCGGATGGCGGGAGGTCGGTGATGGAGAATCGGGCGAGGGCCGCGCGTTCCGACGCCGACAGCGGCGCGGATCCCCTCAGTTCGAAGCGGAAGGAACCGTCGTGCGGCAGGCTGGGGTCGGTGGGTTTCCCGACCTCCTCGTGAGGCGCGTCGTCTGTCGGCATGGAGTCGTCCGAGCGGGGAGAGTGTATCCGACAGTCGGTGGCGGGGGTCGGGCGCAGGACGCGATCCGCACGATCCGCCCATGGTGGGACCTTTGTGCCGCCGCCCTCGCCGCCGCGCCTCGGTACACTGTTTGCTCGCGAGGTGAAATGGGTTCGCAAGCTGCGATCGAAGCGAGTTCCGCCGTGGATGGCGCGATGATGGCCAACGAGCCATCGGTGCGCGCCGATGTCGGCGTGGTGGCCTGCAACCTGGCCAAGCGCTTCGGCCACGCGGTGGCCGTGCGCGATGCGTCGTTCGCGCTGCCATCGCGAGGCGTGTGCGGGCTGCTCGGTCCGAACGGGGCAGGCAAGACCACCACGATCCGCATGATCGCGGGTGTGCTCGCGCCGGATTCGGGCGAACTGCTGGTGGCGGGCGTTGCCGCCGCGCGCGATCCCGCGGCGGTGCGGGCGTGCGTTGGCTATCTGCCCGAGTCGGCGCCGCTCTATCCCGAGCTCACGGTCCGCGAGTACCTCGAGTTCCGGGCGGGACTTGCGTCGATCGGGCGCGCGCAGCGCCGCCCGCAGATCGACGCGGCGATGGAGCGCTGCGACGTGGCGCGCTTCTCCGACCGCCTGTGCGGGCTGCTCTCGAAGGGCATGCAGCAGCGCGTGGGGCTTGCGGCCACGATCCTCGGCGATCCGAAGGTGGTGATTCTCGACGAACCCTCGGTCGGTCTGGATCCCGCGCAGACGCTCGCCTTCCGGCAGTTGGTTCGTGAACTCGGCGAATCGCGGCTGGTGCTCTTCTCCTCCCACCTCCTGGCGGAGGTGGAGAGCGTGTGCTCCGAGCTGCTGGTGATCGCGCACGGGCGGGTGGTGGCGCACGAGCCGCTCGAGGCATTTCGACGACGCGCCGCCGACAACGCCGCCTACTTCGTCGAGAGCGAGCGCGCCTTTGCGCTGGCGGCGGAGGCTGCGGGACTCTGCCGTTCCACGCGCGAGACCCCGCTCGCCGACGGCTGGGTGCGCACCGAGTTCGTCGCCGCCGACCTCCGCGATCCGCGCGAGGCGGTCGGGCGGCTGCTGGCCGAGGTGCGCATTCCGGTGCGCGCCATGGGGGTGTGCGAGCGATCCCTGGAACAGGTGTTCGTGTCGATGGTGAAGGAGGCTGCGTCATGAGCGCGCGTTTCCAACGCATCGTGGCCGTGGCCACCCGCGAGTGGCGGAGCACGTTCGTGGCGCCGAGCGGCTGGATCGTGCTCGCGATCGTGGGCATCGTGGCGGCGGTCGCGTTCTTCAGCGGCAGTTTCGCCGACGCACGGCCCGCCACGCTGCGCACCGTGCTGCTCGCCTGCGGCTGGTCGCTGCTCGCCACGGCGCCGGCGATGTCGATGCGCAGCTTCAGCGACGAGTTCCGGCTCAAGACGTGGGAAACGCTCTTTGCGAGCCCACTGTCGACCGCCGAGATGGTGATCGGCAAGGCCATCGCCTGTGCCGGCGTGGTGGCCGCGAGCCTCGTGCCCGTGGCGCTGCTCGCGCTCCCGCTCGAGTGGTATGCGGCTCCCGACTACGGAGAGATCGCGTGCGGCCTGCTTGGGCTCTTCCTCGCCGGCTTCGCGGCGGGCTGCCTGGGCATCGCCGTCTCGAGCACGACCTCGAGCCAGGCCGTGGCCTTCCTCGGTGCGTTCTTTCTCTGGCTCGGGCTGGTGGCGGGGTCGCGCATCCTCACGGGCGCGCTGCCGCTCGAGTACGCACCAGTCGCGGCGGGTCTCGATCCCATCCGCAGGCTCGAGGGCTTCGCGCTCGGTCTCTTCGATTCGGCGTCCATCGCCTACTTCCTCGCCATCGCCGGCACCGCGATCGCCTTCGCGATCGTGTCGCTCGAGCGCGTGCGGGGACGCGCACCGGCAGGGCTGCTTGCGCGCGGCGCCGTGGGAGGCGAACGGGCCTTCGTGCTGGCGGGCGTGGTGGCCTGCGCCGCTTCGGCCGTGATGCTGCTGTCGCGCCCGGTACTGCGCGTCGAGCTCGATGCCACCAAGACGCGCGCCTACAGCCTCGCGCCCTCCACCGTGGAACTGCTGCGCGGACTCGAAGGATCATGGCAGGTGCTCCTCTTCGTCGACGCCTCGGAGTCTGATCCCGCGGTGCTGCGGCAGATCGACGAGGTGCTCGAGCGGTTCCGCGACGCAAACGCATCGATCGACGCGCGCCGCATCGATCCCGCCGACCCCGCGTCGAGCGGGGCGTTCGAGGAGGCACTGGCGGGTCTGGTCGCCTCGCGCGCCGGCGACCTCGCGCGCTCCGAGGATGCGATCGCGCGGGCACTCGCGGTGTACGACCGCTTCCGCAGCGAGAGCGGATCGCAGCCCGCCGGACTCCGCGCCGCTGCGCAGCAACTGGCCGCCGACAGCCCTGTCCGCCGCACCCTCGAGCAACTGGCTGCGATGTTCGCGCAGATCTCGACCGAGGGCGAGGAGTTCCGCAAGGGTGTGGTCGAACTCTCGCGCACGAGCGCCACGAGGCCGCTCCCCGACATCGAGGGGGCGCGCTCGGCGCTGGCGCAGGGATTCCGCGTCTGGGGTGACCAGCTGGCGAGCGCCGCCACCCTCTTCGGCGAGTGGCGTGGGCAGCAGGCCATACCACAGGCGGTGCGCAACGTCGCCTCGGGACGGATCGCGCCGTACGAGGAGCTCGCCACGGCGATGGCGTCCGCGCGGCAGGATCTCGAGGCCCTTCCCGGGCTGGAGATCGACGCCCTCGGACGCGAGCTCGTGAAGGGCGAGGCCGCCGTGGTCGCGGGTGGTGGCAGGCTGGCGGTCATTCCGGCATGGCGCATCTTTCCTCGCAACATCGCCGCCAGCGGCGCCGATCGCGTGAGCTACAGCTGGGGTTTCCGCGGCGAGGAGGTGCTTTCGGGTGCCATCCGCAGCATCGGTGCAGGCTCGATGCCGGAGGTGATCTTCCTCCATTGCGAGCGTGACTCACTGCTGCGCGCAAGGCAGGATCACACCGACCTCGTGGCGGTTGCGGACGCACTGCGCAGTGCCGGATTCGGCGTGCGCGAGTGGACGCCGGGCAGGGGCGAGCGGCCGATCAAGCAGAGCGGCCGTCCGCAGGTGTTCGTGGTGCTGCCCGCGTTGCGCCGTGCCCAGCTCGACCTCGCTCGCGAGGAGAAGCTCTTGGTCGAGGAGGTTGCGCGGCTGGTCGGTGACGGCGAGTCCGTGCTGGTCACCGCGGGGCGCAGCATGCTCTCGGTGCTCGGGCAACCCGATCCGTGGCAGCAGGTGCTCTCGCCGTTCGGGCTCGAGCCCGATGCCGGCAAGGTGGTGCTCGAGCTCGTGGCGAGGGAGGACGGCACGCCCGAGGTGCGCCCGTGGCAGCTCATCGAGCGGGCGCCGCCCGAGTCGCCTCTGACCCAGCGGTTGCGCGGACGGTCGATCCTGTTCAACCAGCCCATGGAGATCCGTCGCGCCGAGCCCATGCCTGCAGGGGTGACCGTGCAGACCGTGGTCGAGGTCGCTCCCTCGCCCGAACGCTGGCTTGCCGACGATTGGCGTGGCGATGGCGACGGCGTGCGGGAGGTGCCCGCGGGCAAGGCACTGTCGACGCCGCTCGCAGTGGCGGCCATCGCCGAGCGCAAGATCGCCGGCGGTACGCAGCGCGTCGCACTGGTGGGAAGCGGTGGGTGGATGCTGTCGAGCGTCGCCGACCTGTCCGACAACCTCGGTGGCGGTCGCACCGCGCTGGTCAACCCGGGCAACCGGGAACTGCTGCTGTCGACGGTGGCGTGGCTCGCGGGCCGTGGTGACCTTCTCGACGCGGGCCTGAGTGGCCGTGAGGTCCCGCGCATCGAGGGGCTCTCCGAGGCCATGCAGCGGACATGGGCGTTGGGATTCGGCGCCATCGTCGCGCTGGGACCGATCGCGTGCGGTGCCGCCGTGATCGGTCGGCGAAGGAGGCGCGCATGAGGTGGGTCCGCGGATGCATCGCCTTCGCCGTCGCGGGCGCGCTTGCCGCTGCGTCGCTGCAGCTTGGCGATGGGCCGGCGCAGCGCGCGGTCTCGCGCGCGCCGCTCGTGGCCGCCGACGCGATCGACCCAGACCGCGTTGCCACCATCGTGCTTGAGCGCGATGGCGTGCAGCATGTGTTCGAGCGGCGGGGCAGCGCCTGGCAGCAGACCGAGCCCGTGCACCATGCCATCGACGGCTGGAGCATGCGACAGTTGATCGGTCGCGTGCTCAAGGCGGAGTCGGTGCGCACTGTGGAACTTGACGACGCCGCGACCCGCGCCGCCAGACTGGCGGAGGCGGGCCTTTCTCCCCCGGCCGCGCGCATCGAGCTCCGTGAGGACTCGGCGGCGATCGGTCCCGCAGGCTCGACCGCCGCTTCCGCGGGGAGTCCGGTGGCGCCGCGCACGATCGCCGTGGAGCTTGGTCGACGGAGCCTGGCCGGCCGCGCCTACGCGCGGGTGGCGTCCGCTCCCGGTGCGGCAGCCGACGGCTATCAGGTGATCGACGCCGAGCTGCACGAGTACGCCCTCGGGCGCGACCCCAAGGAGTTCCGCCGCCGCGATCTCTTCGCGGATCTCGGCGCGGTGGATCGGCTTGCGCTTCGGGCCCCATCGGGCGACATGGTGATCGCGCGCGATGGCCGAAACTACCGCATCGAATCGCCCGTTCGCACCCGCGCCGACCGCGTGCAGGTCGAGGAACTCGTCGATGCGCTGCGCCGCGCCAAGAGCGGGGGGTTCGTTTCGGACCGACCCGTGGAGCTCTCCGTCTACGGTCTCGAGCCCGCGGGCGCCACGATCGAGGTCGATTCGGCGGGCACGCGGAGGGCGCTGCTGATCGGCGATGTGGTGTCCCTCGGAGCGCAGGATCGCTTCGGCATGCTCGACGGAACCACCACGGTCGTGCGGCTCCCCGCCGCCGTGCTCGCACCCATGATTCCAAGGCTCGAGCGCCTCATCGATGCGGTGGCGAGTGGCGTGCGCGCCCGCGACATCGCCTCGATCGAGATCGCGCTTGGTGCCGCCGAAGGTGCTCCGCGCCTCACCCTGCGGCGCGAGACCGATGGATGGACCGCATCGCTCGGTCGACAGGGCAGCGGCGAGTCGACCGCGGGCACGGTCGAGACCGCCGCCGTCGAGGGTCTCCTCAAGGCACTCACGGAGACACGCGCCACGGGCGTCGAGGTTGCGCCGTTCCCTGCAGCGGAACTGCTCGCGACGGTGAGTTTCATCGGCTTCGCCAGCGAGCCGCTCGACACGGTTCGCGTTGCCCGCCGCGCGACCGATGGGCGCATCGTGCTCGAGAACGGCGATGGCGTGCTGCGCCTCCACGGCGGCATCGAGCTGCCCCTGACATCCGAGGAACTCGGTTTCCGCGCGCGCCGGTGAGCCTGCGCAGCGCGATCGCGCTCGCATCGCCGCGGAGTGGACGCCGGTTCCGGCGCGTCAGGCCGTACCGAAGCGGAACTGCAGCAATGCGTCCTCGCCTCGTCGACGCACCGCGAGGAGCCGTCCGCGCGGAATCTCCGCCAGGATCGAGCGCTCCATGCCCCGAGCGGGACGCTGCGCGAGCCCGTCACACACAACGAGCGGTGCCACGAACACCCAGGCTTCGTCGAGGAGCCCTTCGGCGACCAGACGGCCGACCACACCGCCCCCGGCCTCGACCAGCACCGTGGACACGCCTTGGCCCGCGAGCGTCCGCAGCGCCGGCTCGATCCGATCGTCCGCGCCGAGCGCGACGGCATCTACGCCGCGCGCCCGCAGCATCGCAAGCCGACCCTCGGCCGCGCGGTCGAGGGTCGCGCCCACGAGCAGCGTGGTCCGCGCGGTGCCATCGCAGAGCCGCGACTCGATCGGGATCTCGACCCCGGGATCGAACACCACCCGTCGCGGCATGCGCTGGACGCGCACCCCTCGCGGCGTGAGCTGCGGGTCATCCTCGATCACCGTGCCGATCCCGGTGAGGATCGCATCGACGCGCCCGCGCTCGCGGTGCACCATCCGCCGCGACCTCCCGCAGGAGAGCCACTTGCTGTCGCCGTTGGCGAGCGCGATCGCGCCGTCGACCGACTGCGCCCATTTCGCGGTGACCCACGGCAACCCCGTGGTCACGCGCTTGAGAAAGGGCCGCGCCAGCTCGAGTGCACCCGCATGCGGCACATGGTCCGCCGCAACACCCGCCTCGCGCAGCCTCGCGGCGCCACCGCGGGCGAGTGGATTGGGATCGGGCACCGCGTACAGCACCTGCGACACCCCTGCATCGATGAGCGCGTCCGCGCATGGCCCCGTTCGTCCGCGGTGTGCGCACGGCTCGAGCGTGACCAGCGCCACCGCGCCGCGCGCGCGCTCGCCCGCGGCGCGCAGGGCCTCGATCTCGGCATGCGGCCCGCCGCAGCGTCGGTGGAAACCCTCGGCGATCACGGCTCCACCGGCGGTTGCGATCACGCAACCCACCATCGGGTTCGGCTCCGCGCCACCGTGGCCGCGCACCGCGATGCGCACGGCGTGATCGAGCAGCCGTCGCACTCGATCAGGATCGATGCGGTGCGGATCCGCCGTCGCTGCATGGGGCGTCATGCTTGGGCACCCGGGTACTGTTCGGAGGACGGAATGGTCGACGGAGCACCGGTCGTGATGGCGGAAGGGTTTGTCGAACCACCCGATGGACCACCCGATGGACCACCCGATGAACTACCCGGTGAACCCGGCGCGGAGCGCGGCAGATCATCGCCCGTGATCGAGGACAGGCTGCGGCGGCTGAAGAACGATACCTCTGCGATCAGCAGGTCATCCTCGGGCATGCCCGCCTCGAAGGTCTCCACCAGGCGCATGAGGTACTGCGTCCAGCTCGGTGGCGCCGACGACCGCTGCAGGATCTCGCGCAGCCGGTCGAGTCCGAAGCGCTCGCCCTTCGGATTCCGCGCGTCGTAGGCGCCGTCGGTGTAGAGGATCATCGTGTCGCCCTCCTCGAGGCGAACCACGCCCTCCTCGTCGCCGAACAGCGAGTCGTCCACGGCGCCCAGCAGGAAGGTGGTGGAGGCGAGTTCCGTCACACGGCCGCGCGAGCGCACGAACACGGGTGGATGCCCCGCGTTCGCGTAGTGGAGTTCACCGCTGTGCGGGTCGATCATCAGGAGCACCGCGGTGGCGTACAGCTTGTGCTTCGCCAGCAGCCGGTGGAAGTAGCGGTTCAGCCGCAGCAGGATCCGCGCGGGGCCCTCGTCGGGATACTCGTCGCGCAGGCGCTCGATCTCGCCGTGGATGCGTGCCACGCTCATGGCGCTCGCCAGTCCGTGGCCCGTCACATCGATCAACGCCAGATGGAAGCGTTCGCGGTCGTCCGTCCACACGTGGATGAAGTCTCCGCCGATGTCGGCGGCGGGGCGGTAGCCGAAGTCGAAGCGCATCCAGCCCGCGTCGAGCGGCTTGGGGAAGAGCGACTCGTGCACCGCGCGCGCCTGCAGGAACTCGCGCCGCATCTGCACGAAACGGCGCCCCACGAAGCCCGACTTGAAGCGGTTGCGGTGCCAGCGCAGCCGCACGTAGCAGAGGACGAGCGCGGGCACGAAGAGGAGCGGGGCGAAGAGCACCGCCAGCACGAACTCCAACCACTCGCCGCTCTCCGACGCGAGCCCCGCGCGCAGCAGCACCCAGCAGAGGAGGATGGGGAGGATCGGCTTGAGCGACTCGCGCCAACTCCACGGGAGGAACAGCGATGCCGTCACGTGCCACACGAAGATCGAGAAGAGCGGCATCGCCGTC
>Ga0209358_10003000_pt1 | contig 12600 bp, 7 predicted proteins | sample LauGreFa1BDMLBSN_2_FD_187574 | JGI IMG/M metagenome (GOLD analysis project Ga0209358, IMG submission 187574) | Freshwater lake microbial communities from Lake Michigan, USA - Fa13.BD.MLB.SN (SPAdes) (version 2) | ecosystem: Environmental > Aquatic > Freshwater > Lake | place: Lake Michigan, USA...
GTGGATACCTATCATCATACCATGTTTGAAATGTTGGGGAACTGGAGCTTTGGCGATTATTTTAAAGGCGAAGCAATTGAATGGAGTTGGGAATTATTAACCAAAGTGTATGGCATTGATCCAGCTAAATTATATGTTAGTGTTTTTGAAGGGGATCCTTCCGAAAATTTACCAGCGTCGAGCGAGGCTTTGATGCATTGGAAAAAGTGGGTAACGGAGGATAAAATAATTTACGGCAATAAAAAAGATAATTTTTGGGAAATGGGTGACACTGGACCATGTGGCCCATGCAGTGAAATACATGTAGACATGCGTTCTGATGAGGAGATTGCAAAAGTACCCGGTCGTGACTTAGTCAACAAAGATCATCCACAGGTAATTGAAATTTGGAATAATGTATTCATTCAGTACAATCGAAAAAAAGATGGCAGCCTAGAAGCGCTCCCAAATAAGCATGTTGATACTGGTATGGGATTTGAAAGATTAGTAAGGGTCATTCAAAATAAAAAAAGCAATTACGATTCCGATGTTTTTACTGGCACTATTGATGCAGTAGCCCAAATCACAGGAAAGCAATATGACTATAGCGATAGCAAACAAGCCATTGCATTTCGAGTTTTAGCTGACCACATAAGAGCAATAGCATTTACCATTGCCGACGGACAATTACCCGCAAATACAGGTGCTGGTTATGTAATCAGAAGAATTTTAAGAAGAGCAGTCCGCTATTATTATTCTTACTTGGATTATAAACAACCCTTATTACACCAACTCATGCCCTTATTGGCAAAACAATTTGAAAACGTTTTCCCTGAGTTAACCGCGCAATTAGATTTTGTAACTAAAGTTGTGAAAGAAGAAGAGGAAGGATTTTTAAGAACATTAGAAAAAGGATTAAAACGAATTGATGATATTGTAAAAACGCATTCAAAAGGAGCGACTATTGAAGGCAAATTAGTATTTGAGTTATTTGACACTTTTGGCTTCCCTGTAGATTTAACCAGGTTAATCGCCAGTGAAAATGATTTACTGGTAGATGAAGCAGGATTTGAAAAAGAAATGTTGCAACAAAAAAACAGAAGCCGTGCGGCTACTGCCATTGACACTGGTGATTGGATACAAGTAACGGAAGATGCGGAAACCAAGTTTGTTGGTTATACCCAAATGGAAACAAATAGTACCATTATTAAATACCGTCATGTAAAAGCAAAAGGGAAGGAAGCTTACCAGTGGGTATTAAGCGAGACGCCTTTTTATGCAGAAAGCGGTGGACAGGTGGGCGATAGCGGAACTTTGACCTTTGAAGATGGTACCCTATTGCAGGTAACAGATACAAAAAAAGAAAACAATCTTTTTATTCATTTTACGGATACCCTTCCAAATGTAATTGGAGAAAAAGTAAAAGCACAAGTGGCGATTGCGCATCGAAAAAATACCACCCTTCATCACTCCGCAACACATTTACTACATGCAGCCTTAAGAAATGTATTAGGAAAGCATGTTGCGCAAAAAGGAAGTTTGGTGAATGCAGAACAACTTCGTTTTGACTTTTCTCATTTTGCTAAAATGACACCAGAAGAAATAAATGCAGTCTCTGTTTTAGTGAATGAAAAAATAAAAGCAAATGTCCCAGTGGTGATAAATGAAATGGATAAGGCGGATGCCATTCAATTAGGCGCAATGGCTTTATTTGGAGAAAAATACGGAGATAAAGTTCGTGTAGTTGTGATGGATCCAAATTATTCCATTGAGTTATGCGGTGGAACACATGTAGGTCACACAGGCGAAATTGGTCACTTTATTTTAAAGGCGGAAGCTTCTGTAGCTGCAGGCGTTAGAAGAATTGAAGGGGTGGTGGGCGAAGCTGCGGAACTATTTTTAACCGAAGTCAAAGAAAAATTACACAAACAAATTATACAATTGGCTGAAGCATGTGAAAGTATTGCTTCAAAAATAAATGCCCAATTTAAAGTACCTGACTGGAATGAAAATACAAGCACGGATGTTTTAAATGATACCATTGCTTCATTGCAAACGAGTCAAAAGGAATTATCCAAAAAATTGGAAAGTCAGGAAGCATTATTAGTCAATGAATTGTTTGAAAAATATAGTACTGCATTTACTACAGTGAATGATATTCAATTTTTAGGGGTGCAATTACAATTGGGTAGTGCAGATCATTTGAAAAAATTAGCACAACAACTTGGTACATTACACGCTAATTCGGTAGTTGTATTGACCAGTAAAGTGGCCGATAAAGCAAATGTAGTTTTAGCAATTAGTGAATCCCTAGTCAACCAAAAAAACTGGCAGGCGCCTCAAATCATTAAAGAAAAAATTGCCCCATTAATTAAAGGTGGTGGCGGTGGTCAAAAAACCATTGCAAGCGCAGGCGGACAGGATAACACACAGCTTGACAAAGTCATTGATGTTATAAAAGCAATGCTTTAATTGAACTATCTAACTAATAATCAAAGCCTTATCAAAACCTGATAGGGCTTTTTTGGAGAGAAGGTTGGGTACGAAAATTTTCAAATTGACTAAAATTTAACATTTGCGAATTGTTTCGTAGTTAATTAAATTCCCTACATTTGCTTTAGAAATTTATCTATACTTAAACATAAAAATATGATCAAGCAAGTAAGCAGTTTTTTAATGGCATGTGTAATTGCACAAATAAGTTTTGCGCAAACAAGTGAAAAACAAAACTTAAAATTAGAACTTAGAAAGCCAACTGTTGTTGTTGTAAAAGGCAACAAGAAAGACACCAGTTTTGTGATTAAAGGCCAAACGCCTTTATACATTGTGGATGGTAAAGAAATAATAAATATTAATGAAATTTCTCCCAACGATATTGAAAAAATTGATGTTTTAAAAGGGGAATCAGCAACAACCTTATATGGAAAAAAAGGTGCCAAGGGCGTAGTAGTGATTACTACAAAAAAGAATGCTAAAGCAAATAAGGATAATAAAGATCAAAAAGAAGTTACTGTAACTGTGCTGACGCAAGAAGGTAAAAAATTGAAAAATAACAAAGAAGATAAAAAAGAAAACGATGCTGTTACTGAAGAGCGAGTGAATGTATTAATTGATGGAGATAAAATTATCATCAATGGTGAGGAAGTAGCCGAAAATGATCCAAGAATCAATGGCCAAGGCAAAAATGGTGTGATTTTAAAAAAAATGGTGACACCAGGTAAAAATAATAAAGGAAACAAATTAGTAGAGGGAAAGCCATTAGATATGAATATTGATGATGTTTTAACTTTCGCAGCACCTGCACAAAGCAACGCAGCTTTTTTAGGTGTGCTATCAGAAGAAAATGAATTGGGCGCTAAAATAAATGAGGTAAGCGAAGGCAGTCCAGCAGAAAAAGCAGGGCTTAAGAAAGATGATATTATTACGAATGTTAATGACGAAAAAATTACAGGGCCAAAAGATTTGTATGAAGCTATTGGCAAATACAAGCCGTCAGATAAAGTGCAAATTAGTATTTTAAAAAATGGTACTAAAACAAAATTGACTGCCGAACTAGAAAAAAATAAAGCCCAATCATTTAGTTATAGCATGCCTAATCAAGGGATAACTATTGAACCTAACTTCATACCCAACACACCAAGAGGTAGGGGTAATAATGGAACACAAAGATTTGGTTTTGAGTTACCACAAATGCCAGAATTAAATAACTTTTTTGGCAATATTGAAAAACCAAAACTAGGCATCAGTGTAGAAGATGTGGAAGAAAATGAAGGTGTAAAAATTTCATCTGTTAGTGAAAATTCACCAGCTGCAAAAGCCGGCCTAAAAGAAGATGATATTATCACAGAAGTGAATGATAAAAAAGTAAAAGATGTGGATGGTATTAAGCCGATCATCAAAGGTGCCACAGAAGGGACCATATTCAAATTTAATATTACAAGAAATGGTAAAAAAACTGTGATTGAAGTGAAAATACCTAAGAAACTTAAAACTGCTGATTTGTAAGCAAGCTTTATTAACCTTATCATTTGCGCCCCGTCTATATCTGATCATTCAGATGAAGACGGGGCCTTTTTTTAGGGTATATAAACTAAAATTAAGCCCCAAATAATTGTACTTTTGCTGCATGGGAATTGCAGAAAAATATGAAGCGGTCATTGGTTTAGAGATACATGCACAATTAGCAACAAAGAGTAAGTTGTTTTGTGGTGATGCTGCTTCCTTTGGCGCTGAACCCAATACCCATATTAGCCCAATCACTATGGGTCATCCTGGAACCCTCCCTAAAACAAACGTAAAAGCAGTTGAATACGCTATTAAATTAGGAATTGCTTGTGGCTCAAGAATTGAAAACAACAATTACTTCGCGCGTAAAAATTATTTTTATCCCGACTTACCTAAGGGCTATCAAATCACACAACATACTACTCCCATTTGTGTGGGAGGTGCGATAACTATCAAAGGAGAAGTTGGCGATAAAATAGTACAGCTAAATAGAATTCATTTGGAGGAAGATGCTGGCAAAAGTATTCATGATGCTTCAGAAATAGATACTTACATTGATTTAAATAGAGCAGGCACTCCCTTAGTGGAGATGGTTACAGAACCCTGTATCCACTCAGCGCAAGACGCTTTTTTGTTTGTAACTGAAGTTCGTCGCTTAGTAAGATGGATTGGTGTTTGTGATGGCAATATGGAAGAAGGTAGTTTGCGATGTGATGCAAATATTTCCATTAGGTTGAAGGGAGCTAAGAAATTAGGCACCAGAGTAGAAGTCAAAAATTTAAATTCAATTCGAAATATAAAAAAAGCGATTGAGTTTGAAATTGACAGATTGATTCAAATTACAGAAACAGGCGGTATAATATTACAGCAAACAAGAAGCTTTGATGCAAATAATGATACTACCTTTTCAATAAGAGACAAGGAAGATGCCAATGATTACAGATATTTCCCAGACCCCGATTTGGCACCATTTCAATTAACACAACAATACATTAAGGACATTGAAATTGCGATGCCTGTATTGCCATGGGCATTAAAAAATACATGGAAAAGCAATTATGCATTATCGGAATATGATGTGGAGCAGCTATGTGAAATTAAAGAAGAAGCTGATTTTTATGCAGCATGGACAAAGCAAACCAATCATTACAAATCAGCTGCAAACTGGATATTGGGGCCTATTAGAGAATACTTAAATGAAACCAATAGCAACTACAATGCGCTACTACCCTTTATCCCCTATTTAGTGGAACTTTTAGATTTAGTGGCAAGTAAGGAGTTAAGTTTTTCAATGGCAAGTGGTAAAGTTTTTAAAGCAGTAATGCAACAAATGCAGTCTCCAAGAGAATATGCCAAAAGTAATAACTTATTACAATCTAATTCAAGCGATGAAATTGAAATATGGGTAGACCAAGTGTTATTGATGCATCCTGAAAAAATTATTGAATATAAAAAAGGTAAGAAGGGACTCATTGGCCTATTTACTGGCGAAGTAAAAAAGTTGAGTCATGGAAAAGCAGACCCTAAAATGACCATGCAGCTTTTAGAACAAAAATTGAAATAATAAAATCATGTATAAAAATAACGATATGCTTTCAAAATTAATTATCTCCGGCATCCTTGGTTGTACCCTTTTATTGGCAGGTTGTAAAACAAATGAAAGTGGTGGTAATTTTACCGTATCTGGAAACATAAAAAATGCAGAAAATCAAAAATTGCTTTTGCAAGAGGTTCCTTATGGTGGCAAAGCAATTATAACCTTAGATTCAATTACGATTGATAAGGAAGGAAATTATGAATTTAAGTTTATTGCGAAGCAAGAAGGGATTTACCGCTTGGCTACAGACAAGGAATCTGAAATTATTTTTATTAACGACGATGACAATATTAAAATTAGTGCAGACGCCAATAGTTATTCCACCTATACCGTAAAGGGCTCTGATGGCACTTCAAGTTTGTTTGAATTTTTAAAACAATACAGACAAAAAGATTCGTCCTTGTTTGCAACACTTTACAATTTAGACGCACTTCAAAAGCAAAATGGCAAAGACAGCACTATATTTTGGTTACAAAAACAAAAAGTAGAAAAAATAAAAAATTTAAATGATTTTGTTGAAACTAGTATCACTAGTGCAACAAGCCCAGCATTTATTTACTACACTTTGGGATTGGGCTTAAGATCGATGGAGGCAGCAAAAATATTGGCTTTGGCAAAAATGGCAGCCGAAAAAACAAAAGCTACCCCACTCATTGAATTTGCAAATTTAATTAACGCACAGGTGCAAGCCAATACAAAGGCAAGTCCATTGAATGCTGGCGAAATGGCGCCTGAAATTGCCATGCAGGATGCCAATGGTAAAATAATTACCCTCAGTAGTTTAAAAGGCAAATATGTACTGGTTGACTTTTGGGCAAGTTGGTGTGGTCCTTGTCGCGCTGAAAACCCTAATGTGGTATTGGCTTATGAAAGGTTTAAAAATAAAAATTTCACCGTGTTAGGTATTTCATTGGATGATAACAAAACAGATTGGTTAGAAGCAGTCAATAATGACAAGCTTAATTGGTTACAATTAAGTGATTTGAAAAAATGGGAAAGTAGCGTTGTAAATACCTACCAAATTGAAGGGATACCATTTAATGTGTTAGTAGACCCTACTGGAAAAATTATTGCTACCGAATTAAGAGGACAATCATTACAAGAAACATTAGCTAATTTATTTCAGTAAGAAATAATTCAATACGAATGAATAAAGTCTTAGTGGATGATTACTATTGCAAACCAAATAGTAATCATCCACTTTTTATTTCTGCTTAATAAATGTTTTTATCAAAGCGGGTAATAATATTAAATTAGTGAGTGTACTCACCACTAATGTTAATGAAGTAAGCCATCCCAAAGCCTTCGTGCCTCCAAATTCACTAAAACAAAATATGACAAAACCAGCAACCAATACCATTGAAGTATAAATAATGCTGATACCTGTATTTTTTATTGTTTGTATTAAGGTACTATTGACCTGATAGTTTAATCTTGGTAATTCTTGCTTATAATTCACCAGAAAGCGTATCGTAACATCAATGGCAATACCCAATGCCACACTAAATACTAACACCGTCGATGGCTTCAATGAAACTCCTATCCAACCCATACATCCAGCTGTTATAAGTAATGGCACAATGTTAGGAACAAGCGAGCACATAAGAATTGGAAAGGACCTAAATAGAAAAAGCATACAAATGGCAATTAATAAAAAAGCCCAAAAAATGGATTCTCCCAACCCTTTGATGATAAAATTACTTCCTTCTAAAAAGGTAACGCTACTGCCAGTAATTTGTACATGGTAGTTAGTAGTGTCAAAAATAGCTTGTGTAGCACTATCCATACGCTTTAAAAATAGCGGCAATTGTGCACTCCCTATATCCTTCATATTTACACTGATCCTTGTCGCCCTTTTATCTGTATCAATAAATTTATTCAATAAAGCAGTAGGTGATTTTGGAGAGCTAGCTTGAGGCTTCGCATTGTCATTCACCGGCTTTAAATAAGGTGCTATAAAAGCCATCTCCGTACCTGATGGAACTGAATAGGAACTTGAATCACCATCATAAAATGCTTGTTTAGCAAACTTGATACCCTCTATCAAACCCAAAGGCTTGCCCAGCTCAGATTGTGTTAGCAAAAATTGCTGAAAAGTTTCAATGTGATCCAATGGCTTAGTGCTTCGTATTAAGCCATTTTTCTTTTTAGTATCTATAACAATTTCTAATGGCATTACACCGCCTCCATTCTGCTCAAACCATTTTAAATCGTTATATAATTTATCCTTTTTGGGTAGATCATCCACTATAAATGCTTCTTTTTTTATTTTTAAAACACCCACAATTGAAAAGACCACTAAAAATAAAGTGATTCCAAAAACCCATTTCGTATGATTGAAGGTCCAGCGTTCAATTTTAACTAATACATGTGTCAAATATTTATTTTCTAAGTATTTAGTATGTTTTGAGGCAGGTGGTTTCAAATAGCTAAGCACCGGTGGTATAAAAAATAAACTGATAAAAAATAAAGCCATGATATTGATACCTGATACCCAACCAAATTCTTTTAATAATGGACTTTTGGTTAATGCGAATACAAAAAAACCAATAGCGGCGGTGATATTACAAAACAAAGTAACAATACCCATCTTGCTGACCATTTGAATAATGGCAGCCGAACGATCATTGGTCTCCTTATAAGCAGTATGATATTTGTTTAAAAAATAGATGCAATTAGGAATACCAATAACAACTACCAAGGGTGGTATTAAGGCGGTCAATAAGGTAATTTTTTGCCCCATTAAAACCATGGTACCAAAGCTCCAAATAACGCCCATCGCTACCACCGCTAAGCTCATTAAAGTGGCAGGTATCGACCTAAAAAAAAGTAATAAAGTAATTGCAGATAATAAAAGTGAGCCTATTAAAAACCATAACATTTCTTTTTTAATGCGATCTGCAATGATGGTTCTAATATAGGGTAAGCCACTTAGGTGAATGGCTAAATTGGTGTTTTTCGAAAACACATTCAGCTTTTCCTCTAATAAACGAATAATCCTTGTTCGAGCACCAGTATTTATTGAATCTGGAATAAAGCTCACAGCCATTATAAATGCATTACTATCCTTGTTGTATATTAAATTTTTATAAAAAGGTAAGGTTTCAAATTTTTGCGCATCCGCTAATAATAAACTATCATTTTGATACGGCGCTGAAAAAACAGCATGAACATTAAACTTAGTTTCAGTACTGTCCTTTTGTAATTCATAGGCAAATGGCACACTTAACACTTCTGTGACTGCAGGAATTAGTTTAATTTGTTGATGCAATTCATACACCTGATTAAATACTTCCTTCGTGTACATTTTATCGGTTGTAAAGCCCACTACAATTGTTGCTCCATCAATGCCAAATTTTTTAACAAAATCCTTATAGATAACAAACTTAGGATTGTCATCTGGTATGGCTTTTGTAAACTCATAACTTAATTTTACTTGTGCAGCAAAATAGCCCATAACAATGGTAATGACCAATAAAGAGGCTAAGCAATAGACTTTAAACTTTAAAATGAATTCTGCTAGTTTATGCCACATAGTTTTAATTTAATGTTACCCAACCCAAAAATAAGCAAGTGTTTGTGTAATAATGCCAATACCTAATCCAATCGTTAGCTCCTTATTTGTATGATCACTCACCATCATTCTTGCACTTATCACTATTCCAGCAATAAATAGTATGGCAATATCCCAAATAATATTATTGATTGGATATTTTAGCCCCACCAATACCACTGAAGCTAGCATGCCTCCAACGCCCATGCCATGTAAACTTACTTTAATAAAATTATTGACGATGAGTCCAATAGCACTTGCTATGAAAATTCCAAAATAAAAATATTTTAATACAATAGGCTGGTCTGAAAAATTTCTACTTAAGTAATACATCCACCAATAAAAAAACATGACTATGACATAGGGAATAATGCGATCCTTTTGTGTTCTTAAAAAAATAGACTCACTAAATTTTAATCTCCAAAGTAAAAAAACCGCAAAGGCAGGGAAAAAAGCCGTCAACCAAAACACACTAAAAACACGTAACTGCAATTGCCAATCTGTGATGCCCACAAATTCAAATGGCACTACTTTAATTAAATATAAAATAAAATAAGTAGGGACAAATAAGGGATGGAAAACAAAGGAAATGATATGTCCAAAAAATTTAGTTACAGTACCGGGGGAATTGTTTTGCATAAATTAAATTTGATTAAAGTTCCTTTCGCAATCTTGCAACAGGAATATTTAATTGTTCTCTGTATTTCGCAACAGTTCGTCTTGCGATATTGTACCCCCTTTGCTGCAACTGATGTGTCAACTCGTCGTCGCTTAATGGTTTGTGTTTGTCTTCTTGTTGAATGAATTCAAGTAATATAGCTTTCACTTCCTTAGTGCTTACTTCCTCTCCAGAATCAGTGGTGAGCGATTCACTAAAAAAATATTTTAACAAATACGTGCCAAATTCAGTGAGCACGTACTTACTATTGGCTACCCTACTTACGGTTGATACATCCAGTCCTGTGGCAGAAGCAATATCTTTTAAAATCATCGGACGCAGCTGTGTTGTGTCCCCTGTGGTGAAAAAATTTTGCTGATGTGCCAGAATTGCTTTCATCGTTTTCAATAAAGTTTGCTGCCTTTGCTGAATCATTTCAATAAACCATTTTGCAGCATCAATCTTTTGTTTGATGAAAAATACTGCTTCCTTTTGAGATTTGTCTTGTTTTTTGCCGCGTTCATACTCCTTTAACATCATTTTATAATCATCGCTAATGATTAAGGGAGGCGCATTGCGGTTATTTAAGGACAATTCAACAATCCCGTTATTGATGACTACTGTAAAATCGGGTATGATATACATTTCAGAGGTATGCGATTCATTTGTATCCGCACCTGGTCTTGGATTTAAATTTAAAATTTGCTGTAGCACCCCCTTAATTTCAATTTCATTTAAATGCAAACTTTTTTGAATTTTATCATAGTGTTTGCGCGTAAATTCTTCGAAATATTTTTCAATCACAACGATCGCCAATTTTATAGGATCAAGGCTTGCATGATTTGCATCAACGCTATTGGTCATACGAGCATCAGCCTGCTTGCGCTTTAATTGTAATAATAAACATTCTTGTAAATCTCTTGCAGCAATACCTGCCGGATCAAATTGTTGTACTTGAAGTAAAACTTTTTCGATGTCTTTTTCATCCACCCACATACTCTGCTTAAAAGCCAGGTCATCAGCAATGGATGTTAATACCCGACGCAAATAACCATCATCTTCCAAGCTCCCTATAATTTGTTCTGCTATTTTAAATGATGTTTCATCTAATGCTAACATATTTAACTGATTGATCAATTGCTCGTTCAAGCTCACTTCCGCTTTAATAGGAATGACAACATCATTGTCTAATTCAGGATAATAATCATCTTTTGTTTTGTAATCAGCAACATCCTCGTCATAATTATATTCATTTAAATCCTCATTGCTCATTTCATGTTCATCAACAGGCACCGCTTCTTCTTCCTCATTTGCGCCTTGCAAAAACTCGTCATTTATATCATCTGACGCACCTGCAGTATCCGTATCTAACAAATCCGCATTCATCTCCAAAGCAGGATTCTCCTCCATCTCTTCTTTAATTCTTTGTTCAATTTGCGCAGATGGAATTTGCAACAATTTCATTAATTGAATTTGCTGTGGCGATAAACGCTGGAGCTGCCTTTGTTGCAATGACTGTCCTAATGACATGGGATATAACTTTTAGGAAAGTGTTTGTTGTAACACCTGTAAAAATTTAGCGCCCTTTTCATGCACTTGCTCTTCTGTCCACAACAAACTAATTGCTGTAGAAATACATTTACTCATAATTGCATCACTCTTTGAAAAGTCAGCATGTTGTAATGCAATCAATGCATTTTGTTGCGCCTCGGACAATGGGTATAAACTAGTCGCATTTTTTAAATGATCCCATTTCTTGATATAGTGCCAATTATTTGCAAACCAATAAAAATTACCTGCAAATATGCCGGCTTCCTTAAAAGCAGCAATGGCTTTTTCTGTTAGGGCTTGAGTTGGCAAGAACCAAGTCAAGAAGCTTCCGCTATCCCCTTCTGGATCCGGCACTACTCTAAACTGAATACCTGGCACTTGTTCTAAATAAGAGCGTAAAATTTGATTATTCTTTTTTTGAATTGCTAAAAAAGTAGCTAATTTTTTTATTTGAGCTAAACCAACAGCAGCATGTAATTCACTAATACGGAAATTATATCCCAATGCTGGATGCAAATCTGCACCTCTATCTACCCCTAAGTGATCGTGTCCATGATCAGTAAATGCATCCGATTTGGTATATACTTCCTTATCACTGGTCATCACTACACCCCCTTCTCCACAAGTAATTGTTTTTACAAAATCAAAGGAAAAAGTGCCGGCGTGGCCAATGGTTCCTAAATGTTTGCCTTTATAAGTGCCCCCGATACTTTGACAAGCATCTTCTAGTAAAATTAAATTATGTTCTTTACAAATCGCCACCAATGCATCCATATCAGCCATGCTACCACACATATGTACTGGCATCACACACTTTGTTTTGGATGTGATCGCTGCTTTCACAGCTGCTGGGGACAAAGTCAAGCTTTCATCAATATCCACCAATACCGGAATGGCACCCATACTTAAGATTGCCTCAAAACTTGCTACAAAGGTAAATGCTGGCATAATCACCTCGTCGCCAGCACCCACTCCTAATGCGGCCATGGCTGTTGTCAAGGCCGCGGTTCCACTAGAAGTAAGTTGTGCATATTGTGACCCAAAAGTGGTACATACTGCAGCTTCTAGCTCTTTGGATTTCCACATTCCATTTCTGGGTCCATCAAAGCCATAACGCATCAAAATTCCAGTTTCCAAGACCTCATTCACTTGTTTTTTTTCTTCTTCCCCAAATAATTCAAACCCTGGCATATGCTTGATTTTTTATGATAAACAAAGGTAGTTTAAAAAATGAAAATTGGGTGTTTTTCAGTAATT
>Ga0209358_10003002_pt1 | contig 12589 bp, 12 predicted proteins | sample LauGreFa1BDMLBSN_2_FD_187574 | JGI IMG/M metagenome (GOLD analysis project Ga0209358, IMG submission 187574) | Freshwater lake microbial communities from Lake Michigan, USA - Fa13.BD.MLB.SN (SPAdes) (version 2) | ecosystem: Environmental > Aquatic > Freshwater > Lake | place: Lake Michigan, USA...
ATTACATCCAACAACTAAAGTATTAAACCCTATAACACGATTATGAACTTTATGAGCTATTACCGATGTAATTATCAGTTTAGGCAATGCTAAAAAAACAAATTGAATCAAAAATAAATAAGAAAAAGATAAATAGTATTGAATATGTTCGTCTAAAACATCATCTAAAATCAAAACAAAAAACAATACAATTGTACCAAAAAATACTACCCACAATAATAACACAAGTTCTTTTAGTCGAGATTTTCTAAAAACCTTATTGTACATTCCATACAATGCAATTAGTGCAATCCAAAAAAATGCAACTAAAACTGCTCCTTTGTAAAAAACTAGCGAATTTAGAGTATCCGTAAATGCATAGTTTTGAAAGTTTTCGATTTTTATTTTCCGAAAATTAAAAAAGAAAAACCACGCAATAATAGATGCGATAAAATCGAATAAAATTAACGCAAATAAAGTGTTTTTTTTAGTCAATTTGCTTAATTATATGAAGATTATCTAAAAAAACCTCTTGTATTTGATTATTTACATACACTAACACATAAAATCTAAAATAACCTTCAGACATAGCATCTTTTAAATAAGGCATTGGATTAAAATATGTTTTTTGCCAATTATTAACAGGAGGCATATTTAGTAAAATTGGATAATCATCCCAAACTCCATTTTTAAAAACTTCTACACCAAATTCTACAGCCACTTTGTTTAAATAATCTAATTCAATAACCCAATTTTCGGTTGTTTTAAAATAAATAGAATCTTTAAGAGTAATTTTGGATCTTTTTTGATTGTGCGATGTAAATCTTCCAGAGAAATCACCAAAAGACTGATTGTTCGCGAATCTATATTCCGGAAATGAATCTTTACCATTAAAAATTATTTTCAATAAGTCATTATCTTGTTCGAAATTTTCCCTCACTAAAAAATTTGAATTAATACTATACTTCAATTTTGGAGTTAAATTTGTTTCAGATTTTTCAATAAAACTTAATATTGTATCGTTTGCTACTAAAAAAGGATGTTTTACTCTAATTCCTTTTTGCTCAAATAAAATTACTCCTGGTTTAATTTCCACATTGGCTTCACCATTTAAATAAACTGGAATTTTTGCAGGTAAAGGATATGTACCTTTAAATTCGTTATTAATATAAACCCAAGCATCTTGAATAGCTAAATTCAAACTATCCCCCTCAAATTCAAATTTATCTATAACTAAATAAGATGGGATATCAGCCTTTTTGTTACAAGAAATTAAAAAAATAGAAGAAAATATAATAAGGTTTAAAAAAAATTTATTGAACATATAAAATCATTTTAAAAAATAAACTGTAAGGGCGAATTTAAAACATTTTATGCACAACTCCTAAATGGATTAAATTTTCGAGTAGTTTTTGATTTATATTGTTAATTTTTTAAACAATTTGTTTCTTGTGAATAAAAAATAATAGAATTTTGAATAATGATAAATTAAAAAAATTACTTTAGTGTTTTAAACTCGGAAATTTCCCAATCTTTTAATAAAGTTTATGCAACAATATTTAGATTTAATGAAATTGGTTTTAGATACTGGAACAGATAAAACCGACAGAACAGGAACAGGAACTAGAAGTATTTTCGGACACCAAATGCGTTTTAATTTAAACGATGGATTTCCTTTAGTTACTACAAAAAAATTACATCTTCGCTCAATCATTCACGAATTATTATGGTTTTTAAAAGGTGAAACTAATATTAAATATTTACAAGAAAATCAGGTTAAGATTTGGGATGAATGGGCAGATGAAAATGGTGAATTAGGTCCGGTTTATGGATCACAATGGCGCTCATGGCCAACGCCTGAAGGAGGTCATATCGATCAAATTACAAAAGTGATCAACCAAATTAAAAACACGCCTGATTCCAGAAGATTAATTGTAAGTGCATGGAATGTTTGCGAAATTGAAAAAATGGCTTTACCACCTTGCCATACATTTTTCCAATTTTACGTTGCCAATAACAAATTGTCTTGTCAGCTATACCAACGAAGTGCAGATATTTTTTTAGGTGTACCTTTTAATATTGCTTCATACGCATTATTAACTATGATGGTAGCTCAAGTTTGCAATTTAGAATTGGGAGATTTTGTTCACACATTTGGCGATGCACATTTATATACCAATCATTTTGAACAAGCAAAACTACAATTAACCAGAGAACCTCGTCCCTTACCTATTATGAAAATTAACCCCGAAATAAAAGATATTTTCAGTTTTAAATACGAGGATTTCACTTTAGAAGGATACAACCCACATCCACATATTAAAGCGCCTGTAGCAGTATAAATATGGAAATAAATTTAATCGTTGCAATTGCAAAATCTAATTTAGGAATTGGTAAAAACAATCAATTACTATGGCATTTACCTGCTGATATGCAATTTTTTAAACAAAATACAGTAGGTTATCCAATTATAACAGGACGAAAAAATTACGAATCCATCCCTGAAAAATTTCGACCATTAACAGATAGAAAAAACATTATACTTACGCACCAAAAAAACTATGTTGCACCTCGAGCAACAATAGTAAACACAATTAACGAGGCTTTAAATGAAGCAAAAAAAGAACATAAAAACAAATGTTTTGTTATTGGAGGTGGTGAAATTTACAAATTATTTTTAGAGCAAAATTTAGTTGAAAAGTTAATTATTACTTGGGTAGATGCTTTGATTGATGCAGATACTTTTTTTCCAGAATTAGATTTTGATAAATGGAATTTGATTGAAGAAAAACATTTCCTAAAAGATGAAAAAAACAAATTTGATTTTACGATTTGTAGCTACGAAAAAAAGAAGAATTAATACGTAGGATTATCCGAATAATTAGAACCTACTTGATGAATTATTTTTTGAAAAAAAGGATTCGTGTTTTTTGAACGCAAATGAAATTTTATAAAACTACCTTTTGAATGAATGTTTACTGAGTTCGATTGTATTATAGATAAACTATAAAATGGAATAATCCACGAAAAGTGTTCCGTAAACTTTTTAAAATGAACAATTACTCCTTTTGGCCTTAATTCAATACTTGCAAAATTGCCAGAAAATCCGCTTGGTAACAACTCTTTAATATCACTACTACAATCCACAATTTCCATTCTAGCCGATCCAATACCTTTCATTTTTAATCTATCCATAAAACTGTAGCTTTTACCTAAAGTTTCATCAATTATTTTTTTAATTTCGGGATCGTAATAAGAAGTGTCAAAAATCATTTCACATAAAAATTTCTGCAAAAATAATATCGAATTAAACACCAGTGTTGTTAATATTTATCAAAAAAACAAAAGATTAATTTAACTAAAAATCCAACTTAAAACCAACTCCATGAATATTTTGCAATTGAATAGAGGTATCTTCTTGTAAATATTTTCGAATTTTGGTAATAAAAACATCCATACTACGACCTTTAAAATAATCGCTTTCGCCCCAAATAAGCTTTAAAACTTGATCGCGTTTTACCGTTTGTCCTTTGTAACTAATCAAAACTTTTAAAATATCACATTCCTTTTTGGTTAATTTTTGAATGTAATTATTTGGACCAGTCAATACATTATTTTGAGTATCTAAAAATAATACACCAATTTGCAAAACAGCATTTTCGGAATCGTTAACAATATTATTCGCTCTTTTTAAAATGGATTGTATGCGTAATAATAACAAATCAAAATTAAATGGTTTAGTTACATAATCATCTGCACCATCTTTAAAACCTTTAATTTTATCTTCGTCTAAACTTTTAGCCGTTAACATAATAATAGGAACTTGATGATTGATTTTTCGAATATCAGATAATAAAGTAAATCCATCTTTTTGGGGTAACATCACATCTAAAATACAAATATCAAAACTTTGTGCACAAAAAGCATCTAAAGCATCCTCTCCACCTTTTTCCCAATGCACTTTAAAACCGGCTTCTTCTAATTGATCTTTAGTGATAAAACCCAAATTAGCATCATCTTCTACTAATAAAATTAATTTTTTTGCCATTTTAAATTGTATTTAAAGTAATTATAAAACTAGTTCCTTTATCAATTTCGCTTTCAACATCTATTTTACCTCCATGTTGTTCTATCATTAATTTCACATAACTTAAACCAATTCCAAAACCTTTTACATTATGTATATTCCCAGTTGGCACTCTGTAAAACTTTTTAAATACATAAGGTAAAAAATCATGTCCTATACCCATACCATTATCTGTAAAATTAATTATCAATTTACCATTTATTTCTTTAACATCAATTGTAATTATTAATTGATTATTTGTTTGTCGGTATTTAATAGCATTATCAATTAAATTACTAAAAACCTGAGTAATATGATGTTGATCGGCATATATTTTATAATCTAAATCACCCAAAACCTTCACTTTAGCATTAATAGCTTGTAAACTTTCTTTGTATGGTTCTAATGCTTTTTCTATAACATTTTTTAAATACATGTTTACAAAATCCAAAACTAACTTATCATTTTCGTAATATGCAATTTGTAAAACCCTTTCCACCTGATTTTTCAATCTGTTATTTTCATCTAATATAATTTGTGCATACTTTTTTAAACGCTCAGGCTGATTAACTATCGAATCTTGATTTAAAACTTGTGCTCCTAAAGCAATGGTTGAAATAGGCGTTTTTAACTCGTGCGTCATATTATTTATAAAGTCGTTTTTCATCTCATCCAATTGCTTTTGTTTATAAATAACAAAAACCGCAAATCCTAAAATCAAAGTAATTAAAATAATAACGCCAATTGCAATTAACCACAATTTAAAGTTTTGCAAATACAATTTAGTTTTTGGAAACACTACTCCAAAATTATAACTATTTATATCCCAGTCTATTCCATAATCCTCAGCAGCAAACCTTTCTTGCAAAAAAGTACCACTTTGGGTATGTACCACACTATCAGTAAAACAATCGTAAATTGCAATTTTATAAGGAAAATCTATCTCGTGTTTTTTGAACTCTTTTTGTAAAATCGAATCAATTTGTGTAGGATTCACAATATCTTGAATTTCAACCACAAAAGAATTATTGTCAATTTGTTTAACTGGGTGAGTAGTGTTTATACTTTCATGCTGAATCAAACGCAATTCATAACCAGCATTAGTTAATGCCATTTTAACTTTATGATTAAACTGCTGATTTTGTAAATTAATTAAGTTATTTGCCCATATAATTTGAACCCAAACTAATGAAATTAAGGATATTATACTTAAACCAACAATAACTGGAATGGTAAATTTACGCATAAATTACTTTAACTTTTTCTCGTTTTTTTCACGCATTTTTTTGTACAATTTGGTTGCCAACATCAACAAAATTACCATAGCAAAAAATGCTACTACTCCTTTATAAAAATTTAATCGTTGGTAAACAACTAAAAACACAATAACCACCAATAAAACTGTAGCTACCTCATTCCATAACCTTAATTTCATTGAATCCCAAATTACCTCATCTTTTTGTAATTTGCGATAAATTTTGTGTGTAATTAAATGGTAAATGGCTAAAACTACTACAAATCCTAATTTTAAATGCATCCAACCAAATTTTAAATAATCTGGATGTTCTTGTATCAATAACCACGGACCTAAAATCATGGTTAAAATAAACGATGGCCATGTAATTATAAACCATAATCTAAATTGCATTATTTTGTATTGCTTAATCAAAATAGATTTATCTGGTTCAACTTTATCATTAGCTTCGGCATGGTAAATAAATAATCTAACGATATAAAACAAACCTGCAAACCAAGTTACTATAAAAATTATATGTAAAGATTTTAATAAATATATATCCATGGTTATAAATTAGATGCTTAAAGTTAACATTTTAATTGCGATTTTAAAGGGTTATTTGTTAATTTTTAGAATTTATACTATCTCTTCGAAACAAAAAAAATAGAATACCGTACCCAAATAGCGTTTAATTAATAATATTTGTTAAGTTTACATCTTAATTGGAGCATAATTTAATATGAGTGAAAGTATATTACGTGCCTTAATGCAATTATTTGCTTTAGTTGCCAAAGTTGAAGGGGTTTCTAAAGATGGTCGTTCGATTGTAAAATTATTTTTAAAACAACAACTAAGCGCAGATTTAGTTCAGGATTATTTAAATATTTTTGAAGAATATTTAGAATTACACCAAAAAAATAACTCTCAAGAAGGTAAAGCACGTAAAAAAACGTCCGTAAATTCGGTAAAAGTTTTACGTATTTGTACACAAATAAATGAGGAACTTAAACAAAATCAAAAAATTGTAGTGTTGATTCGCTTAATGGAATTTTTGTTTAGCGAAGATTATGAAGAACAAGAATTTGAGTTTGCATCCACGGTAGCCAGCACTTTTAACATTCCTAACGAAGAATTTTTACTGGCATTTAATTTTTTAACCTCTAAACATTCTCCAATTTTAGATCATGATAATTGTTTATTAATATCAAATAAAATAGCTCAATTATCTTCTGCAAAAAATTTATCAGATGACCATATCAAAGGTTATATAAAAGTTTTAAAATTAGATAGCACTCATGTATATTTAGCTGTTAACCTTTGCGATGAAGCAATGTATATTAACGGACAAATTATGGCACGAAATAGGGCTTATTTTTTGCGCCACGGTTCATCTATCCGAAATACAAAGGTAAATCCAATTTATTTCTCTGATATTACTTCAGCTTTCCGAAAAGAAGAGGAAACTCAACTCATTAATTTTATTATAGATGATTTAGAATACAAATTTCCTGCAGGAAATATCGGAATCCATAAAATGTCTTTAAATGCACAATCGGGTAATTTAATTGGTATAATGGGCGCTTCGGGTGCTGGAAAATCAACTTTTCTTTCTTTATTGAATGGTACTTTAACGCCCACAAGTGGTAAAGTAACTATAAATGGTGTAGATATTCATCATCAATCAAAAGAGTTAGAGGGTATCATCGGACATGTTTCGCAGGATGATTTGTTAATGGAAGACTTAACCGTTTTTCAAAATTTATATTTTAATGCACAACTGTGTTATGATAATCATAGCGATTCATTTTTAACTAAAAAAACTTTAGAGTTGTTAAAATCAATTGGTTTATATGAAACTAAAGATTTAAAAGTTGGAAGTCCTCTGGAAAAAACAATAAGTGGCGGACAAAGAAAAAGATTAAATATTGCACTTGAATTAATCAGAGAACCACAAGTTTTGTTTGTAGACGAACCTACTTCAGGCTTATCTTCTAGGGATTCGGAAAACATAATGGATTTACTTAAAGAACTTGCTCTTAAAGGGAAATTGGTTTTTGTAGTTATTCACCAACCATCATCGGATATTTTTAAATTATTTGATAATTTATTGATTTTAGACACAGGAGGCTTCACTATTTATTATGGGAACCCTGTGGATTCAGTTATTTATTTTAAACAAATCATTAATCATGTAAACGCTAATGAAAGTGAATGCTTCCATTGTGGTAATGTAAACCCCGAACAAATATTTAATATTATAGAAACAAAAGTAGTGGACGAATTTGGGGATGTTACAGAAAAACGAAAATTTTCTCCTAAAACTTGGAGTACTCATTACTTAGAAGAATTTGAAAAACCAAATACCGAAATTACAAACACCGAAAAACCAAAAGGTAACTATATCATTCCTAAATGGATAACCCAATTTAAAGTATTTTTTAATCGTGATATTTTATCCAAATTAGCGAATAAGCAATACATGTACATCAACTTTTTAGAAGGACCATTTTTAGCGTTTATTTTATCTTTTATGGTTAAATATTTTTCCACAGAAGCTGGTCCAACTTCTACCTATGTTTTTAGATATAATGAAAATTTATCGGCATATATTTTTATGAGTGTTGTAGTAGCTTTATTTATGGGCTTAACGGTAAGTGCAGAAGAGATTATAAAAGATAGAAAAATTTTAAAACGCGAATCCTTTTTAAATTTAAGTTGGTTAACTTATTTAAGCTCAAAAGTTAGTATTTTATTTATAATCAGTGCAATACAAACATTATGCTATGTAATAATTGGCAATTTAGTTTTAGGCATTCAAGGTTTATATCTAGATTATTGGTTGGTTTTATTTGCAACTAGTTGTTTTGCTAACTTATTGGGCTTAAACATTTCATCTGCTTTTAACTCGGTAATTACCATTTATATTTTAATACCTATATTATTAATACCTCAATTATTACTAGGCGGTGTTATTGTTAAATTCGATAAACTTCACCCTATTTTAGCATCTCAAAATGTAGTTCCTTTTAGCGGAGATATAATGGTTTCACGTTGGGCTTTCGAGGCGTTATCTGTTAATCAATTCAAATCCAATGCTTTTGAGAAATTTTTCTACCCCTATGATAAAGTAATGAGCAATGCTTCTTACAAACGAAATTATTGGCAATCAGAACTAAAAAAACGTTTAGAAACTTGTAAAATTTACCATGATAATACAGAAAAAAAAGAATGGGTTGAACAAAGTTTTCGAGTTATTCAAAACGAAATTTACCAGGAGGTTCTAATGAATCCTAGCGTAGTTCTAAAAATGGATTTAGAAAACCTTATGGCTTATTCCTCTTTCGATATACATAAAGAAAAAGTTTTATCCGATTATTTAAATGAAATTAAAAATTATTACAATAATTTGTACAATGCTGCCTCAGTAGCCCGCAATAAAATGATGGGAGAAGTACAAAAATCAATGCCTAACAAGGAGGATTTTATATTTTTCAGAGACAATTATCAAAACGAAAATTTATCGGATTTAGTTAAAAATTCGAACACTGTTAATAAAGTTATCGAATTTAACAACGAATTGATTCAAAAAGTTGATCCAATTTATTTAGATGGACAAGGTTTAAGAGCTCATTTTTTTGCACCAACTAAACAAATATTCGGTAAACAAATAGATACATTCTGGGTGAATTTAGGAGTAATTTGGTTATTAAGTACACTTTTATTTATTACTTTGTATTATAATACTTTGAAAAAACTTTTGGACTTAATTGAAATTTGGAGTAATAAATTTAGTTATGCTAAAAAAAAATAATTAAACAATACCAGTAGTTTTAAATTAATTCTAAATAATGATAGTGTTGGTTTATCAATGGATAATTTGGAGAAACCAACATTAATATTTTAGCTTTAGGTATAACTTACAATGGTGTTGCTTTTCCTATTTTGTACAAATTGTTACCTAAGTTTGGCAATTCAAATTCGGCAGAACGTATGATTTAATGAATAAATTTAACAACATAATTGGTTTTGATAAAATTAAGTTTTTAGTTGCCGATAGAGAGTTTATAGGGAAATATTGGCTAGAATATTTAAATCAACACCAAATTAAATATCATATCAGGATTAGGGAAAACTTCGATGTTTTTTTACCAAAAAAAGGAGTAATGGACATTTTTAATGGTTTTTTAGAGACGTATGTTTCTAATGGACAAAATTAATGGTTTTAATTTTAGCTTATTTCGACAATTGGTATTAATATTTAGTCGTATATAAGGCTTGTTTTAATATTTAATCGGTTTGAATTTAAAATTTAAAACCCATTTTGAATGGATAATAATATTTATTATCGAATAATTTCTCTCCAGTTGCACAATCTTCATAAGATTTAAAGGCAATATACCTATATTGTAATCCTAAACTAAAAATTAATTCAGTACTTTTAATTAATGGAATTCTATATCCAATTTGTGGATTAACAAAAGATGAATATTTAATTAATGAATTATTATTACTAATAAGATAACCTGTTGAAAGATTTAAAAAAAATCCATGTTTTTTATTTCCTAAATTCCATCTTAAATCTAAAAATAATGGAATTAAATTATAAGAGAAAAACATGTCTTTACCTATACCTATACCAATACTTGTTTTTTGATTTATTAAAATTCCGTTAACCGTTTGAAAACTATAATTAATATCTGGATTATTAAAATTTGTGGTTTGATTACTAATACCTATTTCAGTGTAATTAATGTAATTATATTTTCTGTTAATTATAGCTGAATCAACATTTGAAAATAAATAAGAACTTGTTATTGTTAAAATGTATAGTGCAATTGTTTTTTTCATTGGTGTAATTTTTAAAATTTAAAAACGATTTATTGAATATGATATTGTAGTATTTTTAAATTAAAATTAAATTGGTATTTTTCCGAATCCATTTTCTATATCTTCAACTAACAAAGGCATAGCAATTCCACTTAGATTCTTCCTTAATTCTCTTGCGATTTCTATTTCTTTATTTTTTTCAACTGCAAAATTTTCAAGTCCTCTTACATTGTCGCAATGATATAAATAATATGGAATAACTCCCAAATGATAAAGTTCTCTAAACATTATTTCAAGTGTAGTTAAATCGTCATTAATATCTTTTAACATAACAGTTTGAGATAAAAGAGTTACTCCTAATTTTTTTAATTTTTTGATTGCAGTTTTTGATTCATCTACTAATTCTTTAGGATGTTCGATATGAACTAAAATATAAAAAGGTTTTTCTTTGGATATCTTGGATATTAAATTAAATAAATTTTTATATACTAAACTTTTAAACGCATTAGGGGCATGAAAAGGCATACGAGTTCCTATTCTAATAACTTTTATACTTTCAATATTTTTAATTTTATCTAATATTTCAAATGTTAGCTTAGGTGTATAGAGTGGATCACCTCCAGATAGTATTACATCTTCAATTTCTGGATGTTTTTTTAAATAATTTACTATATCTTCAATATTTTTTGAATCTAAAGTGCCTTCTTTTTTTCCAATTTGTCTAATTCTTGTACAAAATCTACAGTGTGCAGCACATTGATAGCTAACTTTAATTAATGCTCTATTTTTATATTTATGTATTAACCCTTTAACCATTTCATGACTATCTTCCATTAAAGGGTCATTATAATTTAGATTTGAATAATCATCATTTTTTTCAATCAAATATTGTTTTTTTATTGCGTCAATTTCAATAAGTTTTTTTAAAAATGGAGTTATTTTTTCGTTCATTATTTATTTATTTATTTTGTAAAAAATTAAATCTTTTTGAATTTAAAATATTAGATTCATAATTTAACTTCTCAATTATATAAATATCAGAATTAAGATTACCAATTATAGGGTAGGTTTCTTTGATATTTCCAATTTTTATTCCTCCAGCATTTAAAATAAAAGGAATTGAAGCTAAATTTAAAATAGGTGATTGTATTGTTGAAGTTATAATCGCAGAATGTTTTTTAAATGCTATTTGCAATATTTCATAACATAATTGAACTGCTAACCGACTATATCCTGGTATAAATGCTAATTGTTCGAAGTAACATAATGGATTATTTTTAATCATGTTAATATCTATTGTCCAATCAACCTCTTTTATTTTATTCCAGATATATGAATTCTTAATTGTTTCATCTTTTAAAACTATTCCAAATCCTACAATAAGATTATTTATTTCTGCTACTAATACAATTTCATTTTTAATAAATTTTTTATATTGTTCAGCAGTTGTACCTAATAAGAAACCTCCCTTTGTAGTTTTTCCGTTTATGTTTTTAAAAGATAATTGATTTTTTATATCAATAAATCTATCTAAATCTTGTATTTTAGCTTTTCTAATTTTCATATTGAATATTTGGACCTTTTAGCTGATTAAATATTGCCTTGAAAAAATTCCAAGTATTTTGATTTTTTTTAGTATAATTTTCGGGTAAATTTTTTCTTTTTTTTGGTAGTTCATACCAAGGAATATTTGGATATTGGTGATGTGTAGCATGCTCGTTAAAATTCATCAATACCCAAGATAAAAATGGTATTGGTTTAACAGATCTTACATTGTATCTTACTTCTTCGCCAATTGTTGTGTCGTAATGAAAAATATAAACCAATATGCTTAATACCCACGCAAATGCTAACATTGGATAGCCTAAGGTTAATAGATAAATTTGTTTTCCCCCAAATAAGTAAATAGAATAATGAAAAATAACACCTAAAGAAAATAATATAATTGATTTAAATTGATCTTTAAAAGTCCAACCAATGAAGGCAGGAGATATTTTTGTAGCTAATTTAGGTGGGATGAATAAAAATAAAAAAACCGAAACTAATGAATGTAAAAAAAAACCTCCAAAAAAAACGCTTATATACCATATAATATAATGATAAATTATTTTAATGGTTTTAAAATTTCCCTTAACAATAAATGTGTCAAGATTTGAAGTGTGTACATCTTTTCTATTAAAGCCATGATGAAAATAGTGTATTTTTCTGTAAATATTTATTGGAACCATTAAGGGGATTAAAATAATGCTTCCAATTATATCATTTATTAAAAGATTTGTTGAAATTAATTTTTTATGAGCACTTTCATGTCCAACAATATAAATTCTATAAAACCATAATCCTTGAAATAATAACAATGGAAAATATAATAAATATTTTAAAATTGGATTTGTAAAATAATTATGTATAAAAATTGAAATTATGCTATTTAAAAGTAAAATAATTATTGTCTCTAAAATTAGTTTAATATTTTTTTTCAT
>Ga0209358_10003007_pt1 | contig 12576 bp, 14 predicted proteins | sample LauGreFa1BDMLBSN_2_FD_187574 | JGI IMG/M metagenome (GOLD analysis project Ga0209358, IMG submission 187574) | Freshwater lake microbial communities from Lake Michigan, USA - Fa13.BD.MLB.SN (SPAdes) (version 2) | ecosystem: Environmental > Aquatic > Freshwater > Lake | place: Lake Michigan, USA...
ACAATTAGTGGTGGATATAGCAACTATGTTAGTGGTGGTAGAGCTTTCATTGGTGGAGGTAAAGGTAATACAGCATCTGGTGCAGAATCAACAATAGCTGGTGGTATTAATAATACAGCTTCAGGAGCTTGTTCATTTGTAGGCGGAGGTATTAGTAATACAGCTTCAGGCTCAAGGGGTTTTGTTGGAGGAGGTAATTCAAATATAGCAAATAATAGTCTTGCTACTGTATCAGGGGGATACGGAAACATAGCAAGTGGGGTTTATGCTACTGTATCAGGTGGTGATACTAATAGTGCTACTGCAAACTTTGCAACTGTAAGTGGAGGTTCAGGAAATATTGCTTGTGCTGTTCGTTCTACAGTAGGTGGAGGGCAAGCAAACACAGCTTCAGGGTATCGTTCAGGAGTTGGTCTTGGTCAAAACAATACATCTTCAGGAACATATTCAGGAGTAGCAACAGGTAGATACAATAGTGCTACAGGAATTTATTCTGCTGTGGCAGGAGGAGGATTTAACACTGCAAGTGGAACAAGTTCTTTTGTAGGTGGGGGGTATGGTAATTCTGCCTCAGGATGCTATACTACTATAGCAGGTGGTGATACTAATGAAGCTGTAGCAGGAGCAAGAAACGCAATAGGCGGCGGTCAATTAAATAGAATATGTGGTTCATCATCAGGATGTAATACAATTGGTGGTGGATGGTCAAACTGTATCACTACAGGATTTGTAAACTCAATTGGTGGTGGTTATAACAATAGAATTGTTGGTGGGTCTTATCACGTTATTGCAGGTGGTTACAGTAACCAAATATCATCAGGAACAGAATCAGGTATATTAACAGGTGGTGCAAATACTGTATCAGGTAACTACTCGGTGGTAGTTGGTGGTCAAGCAAACACAGCTTCAGGTGTTTGTTCTGCTGTTGTGGGTGGTAGAAGTAATGGAGCTTCAGGTGGACATTCATTTGTGGGTGGTGGTTCTACTAACACAGCTTCAGGACCTTGTTCAACAGTAGGAGGAGGTCAATCTAACAGTGCAACAGCAGCATATTCTACTGTAGCTGGTGGTCAATTAAACCAAGCAACAGGAAATAGAAACTTTGTAGGTGGTGGACAAAACAATAGAGCTTGTGGAACTTATTTTACAACTGTAAGTGGTGGATATGGTAACTCAGCTTCAGGATATGCATCAACAATTGGAGGTGGTATATCTAATACAGCTTCAGGTTACTTAGCTTTTATAGGTGGTGGTAGAGGTAACACAGCATCAGGAGCTTGTTCAACTATAGCAGGAGGATGTGGTCATATTGCAAATGCAGGATTTGCAACAGTAAGTGGTGGTTACAATGCTTGTGCTACAGGATATATGTCATCTGTTGGTGGAGGATGTGCTAATGGTGGTACGGGACAAGCATCAACTGTGGCAGGGGGTAGACAAAATACTGCTTCTGCAATATATTCAACAGTAGGTGGTGGGTTTTTAAATTGTGCAACAGGTTATTCTTCTACAGTATCAGGAGGATATAGCAGTCGTGCCACAGGTACTCGTTCAGCAGTAGGAGGAGGTACAGGAAATAATTCTACAGCTAATAATTCAACAGTGAGTGGTGGCTATGGTAATACAGCATCAGGTGCATATTCTTTCTCAGGAGGTGGGTGTGTAAACACAGCAGCAGGTGCATTTTCTTTCATAGGTGGGGGTTTTGGTAACTGTGCTTCTGGTTCTTGTTCTACAATCGCTGGAGGTAGATCAAACTGTGCCACTGCAAAACATATATTTATTGGTGGTGGTGCAACCAACTGTACAAATAGTACTTATGCAACAATTGCAGGAGGAACTACCAACTGTATTGCTGGTGGAGTGCATACAGAATATGGATTCATTGGTGGTGGCCATCTCAACTGCATTAACACTAATGTTGGTAGTGATGACACTGACTATTCAAGTATACTGGGAGGAAAAAGTAATAACGTTATTGGGTATTTTAATGCCCATGTTATTGGATCATGCATTTCAGCTAACAACTGTGATTACACCTTTGTTAACAACCTATGTTGTACAGGAGGTGGACTTTCTGACTGCCGTATTAAGAACACTATTTGTTCTGTAGAATTTGGACTGGATGATATTGTTAAGCTTCGTCCTGTTAGCTATTGCTGGAATGGTGATGGTAGTTGCCACAAGAAGTATGGCTTCATAGCACAAGAGGTGCAACAAGCTATGTCCTGTGTGGTGACATGTAACCAGCTTCACAGACTGGGTCCTGATGGAACACAAAAATTAGGCTCAGAAGGAGAACCTCTTTTGCAGTTTGAAAAAGATGCTGTATATTCGTCCTATGTTAATGCCTTCAAAGACCTCAAACGTGAGAATGATGAACTGAGGGCTAGACTAGATAAGATAGAGAACATATTGAAAATCAATAATTTATTATAAACTTTAAAAACAAATACGTATGCTTTTTGGTAAAATTGATCCTGTAGCTCAAATCGTAAAACAAGTTACACCTTTTGAGCAGCAAACAGTTGAGGCTGAATTTATTACAGCTTTAGCTCGTCCTTATGCACTTGGTGCAGAAACTGTTAACTTCCAGGTGAGTTATGGTAACTTCGTAAAAGATGACACTGGTAAGATCACTGGATTTAACAATCTGTTTAATGACAATGTGGTGCTTTCTGGTGCCATCATTGCTAACTGGGGCACTAATGATGATGTCATTTTAGATGCTTTAGCTGAGCAACAAGGAACAAATGTTGTAGAAACAATTGATGTAGATATTAACATATTCTTTTAACCAATAAAAACTTTATTAAAATGGCAAATTCTTGGAACACAATTCATATCTTTGGATTTGGAACTGTGCAAGTAATCTCTGATACACAGAATGTTCAAGCTCCTATTTCAACTTTTCAAGAGGAAGTGGATGCTGTGGTTGATGATGTATGGGCTAACAAACCTGAAGGATATACAGGTGCTAAAAGCTTTCATGCTATCAATAATTTTAACACTCTGTTCTCAGATTGGCTTCCTAATCAGCCTAATGCTGAGTCTTTTAGAGTGGAAGCTAGTAAGTTAGATGAGTCTCTTTTAGATGCACTAGCTGAGTCTGTACTAGCATATGTTCCTCCTACACCAAAGGGATAGGAAACATATAAAAACCAACATATGAACATTGTCTTTTCTATTAATGGTGGCATTGGTAAATGCATCCTAGCCACCGCTGTTTGTAGGGCAATTAAGAAACAACATCCTGAAGATCAACTGATTGTAGTTAGCGGATACCCTGAAGTCTTTCTCAATAATCCTAATGTAGATAGAGCGTTTGCCTTTGGCAACATAAGCTATTTCTATCAGGATTATATTGAAGGGAAAGAGTTCAGGGTATTTGTGCATGACCCCTATGTAGATACACACCATCTAAAGCAGGATGAACATCTCACTAAAACATGGTGTGAGATGTTTGGTGTAGCACATGATGGTACACATCCTGAGCTCTTTCTTACAGAGCGTGAGCAAACATTCTTTGCTAGCAAATTCACCTCAGACAAACCCATTCTCTTATTGCAGACTAATGGTGGAGCTCCTAATCAAGAGCTTAAATACTCCTGGGCTAGAGACATTCCTTCTAACATTGTATCTGATGTTATAAGAACTTACGAGAGTGAGTATAACATTGTGCACATGAGAAGGGAAGATCAAATTGCATATAATGGTACAACAGCTGTGAGTGATAATTTCAGAGCCCTAGTGGTGCTTATATCTCTTAGTGAGAAACGTCTGCTTATGGATAGCTTTGGTCACCATGCAGCAGCTGCCCTTAATAAGCCCTCAACAGTGCTATGGATAGCTAACACACCTATAGTGTTTGGTCATGAGCTTCACAATAACCTCCTAGCTAACCCATTCACTAAGAAGCCTGAGCTTAGACATGCCTATCTACAGAAGTTTGACATAGCTGGAAACCTATTAGAGTTTCCCTATAACAACGAGAATGAAATATTCAATTCTCAACAAGTGATTGACTCTCTAAAATAAACCAACATGGAGAAGATATTCTATCAATCATCACTGCCAAGAGCAGGATCTACACTGTTACAAAACATATTAGCTCAGAACCCAGACATTTATGCTACACCAACAAGTGGTGTGCTAGAACTGGTGTTTGCTGCAAGAGCTAATTATACCAGTTCCCCAGAGTTTCTAGCCCAAGATGCTGATGTTATGAGAAAAGGTTTTCAAGCTTTCTGTCATGAGGGTATGAAGGGTTATTACAACGCTATTACAGATAGGAAATATGTGGTGGATAAGTCCCGTGGATGGGGAATTCATTATGACTTCCTCAATTTCATCAACCCAGAACCAAAGATTATATGCATGGTGAGAGACCTGCGTGACATCTTTGCAAGCATGGAGAAGAACTATAGGAAGAATCCTGATAAGCAGGATGGTATTTTAGACTGGTCTAAAATGCAAGGAACAACAGTGCCTAAGCGTATAGATATATGGGCACAGAATCCTCCTGTAGGAATGGCTATTGAAAGACTAGGAGAGATATTTAGAATGGGGACAGACAGCAAAATGCTGTTTGTTAAGTTTGAAGACCTGTGTCTCTATCCAGATTCACAGATGATACGCATCTATGAATACCTAGGAATTCCCTATTACAAACATGATTTTAATCATATTGAACAGGTGACTAAAGAAGATGATGAGGTGTATGGAGCTTTTGGTGACCACACCATTAGAACAAAGCTTGAACCTGTTCCTTCTAAAGCAAAACAATTGCTTGGTAAGGATGTAACAGATTGGATTTATAACACATACAAATGGTACTTTGACCAATTCAGATATACAAAATGATTATCGTTCTCTTTGGACAGCCACACAGTGGGAAGTCCACTATAGCTAATGAGATACTAAGGTACACAACATCTTTTGTAAACATAGATGGAGATAAGCTCAGAGAGCTCTTTGTAAACAAAGACTATTCTAGAGAGGGTAGAATTAAGAACCTGAACAGGGCTAGTGACATTGCACATTACATGAACAGCATTAGAAACAATATTATTCTATCTCTTGTCTATCCCTATAAGGAAGCAAGAGACTACCTCAATAGCCTTACGAAGGATGTGCGCTGGGTCCATCTAACCTATGAAGGAGAAAGAGGAAGAGAATCTTTTCACGTAAAAGATTTTGAAATGCCCACAGAAGAACGTATATTGCACATAGACACATCTTCCACATCTTTAAAAGAATGTCTTAAACTAATTGATGAGTATGTCAGACATTACAAGAGTTGAGAAAGGATGGGGGCATGAGCTGATTCTCTACAATTCTAGCAAGTATTGTGGAAAGCTATTAGTGTTTAATGCTGGCAAGAAGTTTAGCATGCACTATCACAAGCTAAAGCAAGAAACCTGGTATGTAAACAAGGGAATGTTCATATACAGCTGGATAGATTTAGAAAGTGGAGAGCTACATAAACAACCTTTAAAACAAGGAGAGGTTCTCACTATATTCCCTCACCACCCACATCAACTAGAGGCTCTGGAGGATGGAGAGATATTTGAGGTGAGTACACAACACTTTGATTCAGACTCTTACAGAATATGGAAAGGAGACTAACAATATACGTAGATATTGATAACACCATCTGTCACACTCAGGGCAGTGATTATGAGAATTCCATACCCATTCCTGAGCACATAGACAAGATAAATAAACTCTTTGATGAGGGACATGAAATAGTGTACTGGACTGCTAGAGGTCAACAGTCTAAGCATGATTATAAGATGCTCACTATCAATCAGTTACACAGTTGGAACTGTAAATACACAAGCCTTATAATGAATCACAAACCCTCTTATGATCTTCTGATATGTGATAAGTCTAAACGAATTGAAGAGATATGAGAGTGTGGGTGAATGGAGCTTTTGACATCCTACATATAGGACATATTAAGCTTCTGAAATATGCAGCAGCTATGGGCAATCATCTAAGAGTGGGGATAGATACAGATGAAAGGATAAAAGAGTTGAAGGGCCCTACAAGGCCCTTTAATAGTTTTAATACAAGGAAAGAGATGTTACAATCATTACGCTTTGTAGATGATGTAATAGGGTTTGGTAGTGAGCAGGAGCTTATTGATCAAATCAAACTCTATCAACCAGACATAATGGTGGTGGGTTCTGACTATAGGGATAAACGTGTAATTGGAGCAGAACATTCTAAGAATGTTAGGTACTTTGAGAGGATAGCGGAAATTTCAACAACTACAATACTGAGCTATGAAAAAGATATTAGTGATAGGTGAGAGCTGCGTAGATGTATTCACCTATGGGGATTGTAAAAGACTAAGCCCAGAAGCTCCTGTACCTGTAATGTCAGACATCACTAGAAAGCTCAATCTTGGTATGGCAGCTAATGTTAAAAACAACCTAGAGGTGATGTCTGATGAACACCAGGTAGATTCTATTTGTCAGTCTGAGATAATCATCAAAACCAGATATATAGACAGGAAAACCAATCACATGTTCCTTAGGGTGGATGAGGGTGAGTATGGTACAATGATACCATTTAGACTCACAGATTCCATTATTGAGAAGATAAAGGAAGCTGATGCTGTGGTGGTGTCTGATTATAACAAGGGATTTCTAACTGAAGATGTGCTGCAGCAAATAGCAGAACATGCTAGATTCTCTGTGCTAGATAGCAAAAAGAAACTACACCCAGACACTATTATGGCATACAGCTATGTAAAGCTCAATGAGCTAGAATGGGAGCGTAATAAGACAAACAACAAAGATGTTCTGGCAAAGATGATTGTTACATTAGGACCCAAAGGAGCTATGTATATGGACACATTCTATCCCACACATCCTAAGGAAACCATAGATGTGTCAGGAGCTGGTGATACATTCCTAGCAGCATTTGTCACCAAGTATTTGGAGACACAAGATGTTAATATTTCTATTACCTTTGCTAATGAGATGAGTGCTATTGTTGTATCTAAAAGAGGCGTGAGCACACCATGAGAATACTGATAACAGGAACTAATGGATTTATAGGAAAAAGACTCAAAGCTGCTTTAGCCCACGAGGAAATACTAGAGCGTAATGAAGATACACTTGTCACAGAACAATGGTTAGATGAGCATAAACCAGAAGCGGTATTCCATGTAGGAGCTTGCTCTAACACCATGGAGACAGATGTTAACTATATAATGAATGTCAACTATGAATCAACAAGAATTATTGCAGACTGGTGTCACCATAACAGGATTCCCCTCATTTACTCTTCATCAGCAGCTTGCTATGGGACTAATACCCTTTGTCCATCAAACCTCTACGGCTGGTCCAAGTATGTGGGTGAGCACTATGTGGTTGGAAGAGGAGGAATAGCCCTACGTTATTTCAATGTGTATGGTCCTGGAGAGGAACACAAGGGTAGAATGGCTTCTATGGCCCATCAGATGTTTAAAGCAGGAGAAGCTAAGCTGTTTCCTGGTAAGCCCAAGCGTGACTTTGTGTTTGTAGATGATGTTGTACGTGCAAATATCCACGCCTGGAACTATTACAAAACCTTGTCTGGAAAAACTTATGACGTAGGATTTGGTTTTGCCTATTCATTTGAGTATATTGCAGACAAATTAGGCATTCCCTACACCTATCATGAGGAGTCAGCTATTCCAGCTGGCTATCAAATGTATACATGTAGTGATGTCAACAAGTGGATGCCTGATTGGTATCCTAAATATGCACTATCAAAAGGATTATTATTATGCAAAACGTATTGGCAAAAGCTGCAAGCAAATCAGGAGAGTGGGCAATGTTTATAGGGAGATGGCAGCCCTGGCATGATGGTCACAGATGGTTAATTGATCAAGCTCTCAATGAGGGCAAAAAGGTGCTACTCTGTATAAGAGATGTTCCTACAGATGAGAAGAATCTCTGGTCTGCTATTGAGGTGATGTATCATCTGTCTAATCAGCTGATGGATTTAATTGAGGAAAAGAAGCTTAAAATCATCATTATTCCCGATATTGAATCTATCAACATTGGTAGAGGTGTGGGCTATGATGTGATTGAGCATGTTCCTCCTGCAGAGATACATGACATATCTGCCACCAAAATAAGAGAACAAATGAAAGCGGAGGGTAAGCTATGATTGTATTAAAGAAGCGACACATAGCTAAAACTGTTAGCTACCGTCTTATAAGTACACTGATTGGATTCAGTGTGATGTTAATTGTAACAGGATCTGTTAAAGCTGGTGCAGCATTCAGTATAGCAGAGCTCATATGGAAGCCTGTACAATACTACCTACATGAACGCATTTGGTATAGGTGGATTAAATATGGTCTAAAAGACCAAAAACAATCTGACTAGCAGATATCTTCTGGTGACATTCAAATTGTCTGTCTGTACCTTTGTGCTCTGGGCACCAGTCCCAATCTCCTGGATCAAATCTGTTTTCAGCCTTATTCCAACAGCCATGACAAACATCTGTCTTAGTGATTCTAATGCAGCTAAACTCATGATCTGAGTCTGTAAAGTTGGATATCATTACCACCTTCTTATTCATAGCCCAGGCTAACCAACTAAGTCCACTAGATAGTCCAATAAACAGATGGCTATGATGGATGACATTCATAGTGTTTTCCATAGACACATCCTCTATCTGCTCACAATTGTCAAAAGGATTCTTCTCCTTAGATATATTTATCACCTTGTACCCTCTCTCGTGCAGGAAGTTAATCACTTGCTGCCAGCCTTCCTTGGTCCAGAACTTACAACCTGCTGTAGAATTGGTAGCTATTGTAACATATCTACCATATAAATTGTTACCAGGAGTGAAGGCTAATCTAGGTTTAAGTTCTTGAAACTCAAGACCTAAGATGTTAGTGGCTGCCTCTTGAAGCTTCACTGTATTACACAAAGCTGGTTCTTTGTCTGAACTGTAAAACCAACCAATACAATACTGAGCGTATATATTGGAAGCTGATGTACCTGGTTCAATAAACTCTAGCTCTGGATATACATCCTTGAACAGGAAGTTCTTAAACGTACTCACTATCACATGACAGTTGTGCTTCTTCTTAAACTCAAGAGCGTAGGGCATCCAGGCTATTGTGTCTCCCAAGGATTTACTATCAAAGGCTATATACACGCGTTTGCCTGTATAGTCTAGGGTGTATTCATAATAGGGCTCATCGTCTTTCCATATCTTAATAGTCCATTTGGTATACCACCTCCTGTTGAGCTTCACCCAGTTGTTAACACCTATTGTGTTTCTGTAATGACACACACCTTCCTCATCTAGATATTCCACCCTGAACTTACTCTTAGACCTACCCTTGATTTCAAGGAAGGGTTGTAACACAAAGTTGTGATCGATGGTTATGGTTTCATTAGACTGTATGGGACCATGTGTCACCTTCTGATAGATGGCAAGATGGGACAGGGCAAACTCTAACTCTTCGTTCTCAGGAACATCATACTTCTTTGGATTGTCAAGCTGTTCATACACCTGTTCCTTGAGCCTCTTTGGGTCTAAATCAGTGATGTATTTAGTGAACATGTCTCCATATTGTGGGAGATTGCGAGCTATGATGGGTTTACCAAATCCTATGGCTTCTCTAATCACCAGAGGATTACACTCAAACGTGCTGTTAAAAAGGAAGACGTCACACCCCTTCATAAAACTACCTACATCACTGCGTTCCCCCCATACATGTACATTAGATGGTAGGTCCTTCATAATAGGTTCCCAGTAGTGCTGGAAGTTACCTGCCTGATTACCTACAAAATGGAACTGCACATCTGGCATCTGTTTAGCTAGCTCTACAGCTTCTCCTTGATTCTTGCCAGCAGTCCACAGTCCTACATTAAGCACATGCTTTCCTGGTCCTAGGTCTAGCTTTACAGCATTCTTCTTTTCTATGGGGTATTCCACCACATATTTAGGAGAAGGCATATTTGCAAATGTCTTCAGGTGGTGAGGCGTACAGAACATATAGCTGTCTGGATGGAAGCGCTTTTCAATGTCTGGTTTGAACACAATGTTATGACAGGTTTCCACCATCCTCCATGTCCTATCAGAAGCATAGAGGGCTTCCCTTAGACTCTCTGGCCAGTTGTTCCAGCCATCTTCCACCATCTCTTCCACATGTACAACATCAATCCTGTTATTCCTGATGATGTCCATCAGCTCCATCTTGTTCTCTCCCAGTGTCCAGAAGTGACTCACCAGCTTTTTTATCTGGTCTTTCTGGACAACAAAGTCATTGCTGTGGTTGGCATATTCCACAACATAGATGTCTACATTGGTGTGGGCCTGCAAAGCCTGAATTCTTCTCAAGAGGAAGGCAGGCATTCCACCTGTTGATAGATGTGGTGCCACAAACAACACTCGTAAATGTTCCTTCTGACGCTCAACCATCTTGCGCATTACATCCTTATTCTTTTCTCCGTGGTAGAATAGCAACCCATCTGCTGAAGCTGGGGTGGCTACAAAATGACCTATATGGTTTTTGTATCCAACAAACTCCACATCGTTCACTCTGTCTAAAGACCCATTCATGTATATGTAAGGAAGCCCTTTCAGGTAGCTATGCTTCCACAGAAGCACATTTGCTATTGTTTCCTCATGATATGGGGCATAATATTGTGGATTCTGCAGAATCTTTGGATGATTACACATCCACGTCCACTCATCTAGAAAGTCTATACACCACTGTCCAGCCACAAAATATCCTGTCTGTCTGTATTTATCTCTTACATATTGGTTTACACCAAACAGCTCACAGGCTGGATGCTCAAGACTACTAGACATGTTGTCCCTGCTCTCTACGCCACCTCTTCCATTGATAATCATCCATTCGTATATCCCTTCTGTGAAATATGGATGGGGGGATTTTTCTGGGAACAGGTCAAACATCCTGTCTACATATCTAGTGGCTACACTGTCAGCATCTACATACACCACTGTCTTAGCAAGACTGAGCGCATCTTTAACAATAGCTGGACGCTGGATTAATATCTTATAGATGTCACTGCTAGCTCTATCAATATACTCACCCTGAGCAGGGTTCTCAACATCACATTCCCAGTTGATGGTGATGGCTCCTGGCACATCTGCATTTGAGTTAAGAAGGTAGACAAATATGGCGATGTTACTGTGTGCCCTGATAGAAGCTACACATCCCTCGATGGTATCACGGTAGCTTTCAGTTCCATATATAACATAGGCTCTATTCAACCTGGGGTCCTCATTGACATAATACCCATACCAATCATTGGTGTACAGAGGAACAAGTCCTGGGTAGCGCTCTTTCATTACATCTGGAGTGAGATCTGGCTGAAGATGGGTTTCATACGTGTTCCCATATTCCTCCCCATCCTGTTCCATGGTGTAGGGGATGGCCACAAGGAAGTGCTTACCGTGGAAATGCATAGCGTTTATAAGACGCTTGGCATCTTCTTTTCCTAGATGTTCTAGGACATCTCCCAGTATAATGAAGTCATAATCTGTCCAATTGAACTCAAGGATGTTCTCAATGTAAACGTTGTCATATTTATTTCTCAGGCTAAACTGGTCTACATAGGGAGCCCACACCTCTACAGCATCCATCCTGTATCCTAAATTCCTTAGCAAATCTGAATAGGTACCCTGTCCAGGGCCTACATCTAGGAGTCTTTTACTAGTAGGAACGTTCTCCACGAACCAACCTTTCACTTCAGGCTTGAAATAACCGTAGCTGTTAGGCATAATCGTCTGATTTTCTGTGCTCAAAGGTAGAAAAAAAATTTGGTAGTTTCAAAACAATTTATTAGATTTGTGCCCAGAGACCTACTCTGTCAACTTATTGCTATATTATGCCCGTTCTGGGCTGAATTACATAACACGCTGGTTCCTTTTCGGAGGGAATTGGCGTGTTTTATTTTAACACCTAATCCCATGTAATACTGTCATGGAAAATCTATTTGAAGAACAAGTAAAAGAAGAATTAAAAAGCATGGACCAGCGTCTTTATGATCTAGAAGAGAAAATGGACTCTATAGATACCAAACTTACACAAGTGGTAGACGCTATTTTGGGAAACCCCCTCACTAAACAGGGTGGGTTTGTTAAAGACATTGAATACCTAGAAGCTAAGATAAACAAGCTAGAAAAGCAGGTGGAAAAGCATGAGGATTTCAAGAAGAAAGTGTACTGGGCAGCCTTTATTCTAGGTGCACTTGTTATGGGAGCTGAATATGTCACCAAAATTATTGCCAACCTAACTAATTGATATGGAGTTTGTTAAGAAGAATTTATTGAGTTTAGCCATAGTGGTGCTACTAATAGTGGTGGCACTACAAAAGTGTGCTCAGCCTAGTCCTTCTGAGCAGCCTACAATTGTTAGAGATACAGCTTGGGTGGTGAAAGATTCCCTGATATACAGCAAACCCCAGCTGGTAAAAACTATTGAGATAGAATCACATGATACTATCATCAACCAGTATATACCAGATACCAACTATGCAAAGCTGGTGATTCAGTACCAAGAGATTGTAAATCAATTACTTGCGA
>Ga0209358_10003008_pt1 | contig 12573 bp, 13 predicted proteins | sample LauGreFa1BDMLBSN_2_FD_187574 | JGI IMG/M metagenome (GOLD analysis project Ga0209358, IMG submission 187574) | Freshwater lake microbial communities from Lake Michigan, USA - Fa13.BD.MLB.SN (SPAdes) (version 2) | ecosystem: Environmental > Aquatic > Freshwater > Lake | place: Lake Michigan, USA...
CGCGCATGCAACCGCTCGGATCCTCGATGGATCGGGTTTCCGTTCTGTCGAGACTTCGCAGTGCCGATGGGCGGACTCGAACCGCCGACCTTCGGGTTATGAATCCAACGCTCTAAACCAGCTGAGCTACATCGGCGAAGGGCCGCGGAGTATAGCCGAAGTCGCCGTACGCTCAAGCCGCGCGGGAATCTGCGGAAACCACGCCCATGCGCGGCGCCCGAGAACCGCGGCGCTCCATCGCCCGTCGGTTCAGCGTCCGATCCTCCGCACCAGTGCCGCGATGGCCCGCTCGCGTCCGGCGTTGGTCCGCAGCGCGCACTCCCACACGGTGAGCACGCGCCAGCCGAGCGCCCGCAGCGCACGGGCGTTGCGTCGGTCGCGGGCGACGTTGGCGTCGAACTTGGCCTGCCAGAATCGTCGCCGTGTGGCGGGTTCGCTTGAGAGCGAGCAGCCGTGGCGATGCCAGAAGCAGCCGTGCACGAAGATCACCACGCCGTGCCTGGGCAGCACGATGTCGGGGCGGCCCGGAAGTCCGCGCGCGTACAGACGGAAGCGAAATCCCGCGCGGTGTAGCGCGGAACGCACGGCCACCTCCGGCTTGGTGTCCTTTCCGCGGATCCGCGCCATGAGCGCGCTCCGTGCGGCCTTGGAGATCGTGTCGGCCACGCGTGGAATGGGTCCGTGAAGTCAGCTCGCGGAATCAGTCGGTCGCATCACGCCGTGGCGACGGCCTTGGGCGCGCCGCGCACCCAGCGGCGGCCGAGGTCGGTCGCGGCGAACTCTGGCTCGCGGCTGGCGATCGCTGCGGCGACGAGACCCATGAACATCGGGTTGGGCGACAGGGGCCGGCTGGTGAGCTCGGGGTGGAACTGTCCGCCCACGAAATAGGGGTGCATGTGCTGGGGCAGTTCCAGCATCTGCATGATGGGGAACTTCGGGTGGCGTCCACTGAAGCGCATGCCCGCATCGGTGAGCCGGGCGATGTACGCGGGCTCGACCTCGTAGCGGTGGCGGAATCGCTCGCGCATCTCGGTCTTGCCTCCGTAGAGGAAGCTCGCGAGCGATCCCGGCTCGAGCTGCACATCCTGGCCGCCGAGGCGCATGGTGCCGCCCATGATGCCCTCGAGCTTCTTCTGGTCGGGGAGCTCGGAGATGAGCGGATGCGCGCAGTTGGGCTCGAACTCGGTGGAGTTGGCGCCCGCGAGGCTGAGCACGCTGCGGCCGAACTCGATGACCGCCATCTGGAAGCCCAGGCAGATGCCGAGGAACGGCACCTTGTTGGTGCGCGCCCACTTGACGCAGCGGATCTTGCCCTCGACGCCGCGCTGGCCGAAGCCGCCGGGCACGATCACCGCCTGCACGCCGTCGAGCGCCTTGGCCGTGAGCGTGTCGTCGGTCAGGTCGCTCGTGTCGATCCAGCGCGTGCGGATGTCGCAGGAGAGCTGGATCGCGCAGTGCTCGACCGCCTTGTCGATCGACGCGTAGGCATCGCGCAGCGCCGCATACTTGCCGGTGATGCCGAGCTCGATGTGGTGCTTCTTGGGCGCGAAGATGCGGCGCGAGAAGTCGAGCCACTCGACGCGGGCGATGTCCTCGCGCGCGGGATTGGTGCGGTCGTGCAGGTTGAGGATCGACAGGATCTCACGGTCGAGGCCCGCTGCGCGCATGGCCTCGGGGATGGCGTACACGCTCTCGCGGTCGTGCATCGAGAAGATGCGCTTGAGCGGCACGTTGGAGAACATCGCGATCTTCTCCATCACCTTGTCGGTGACGGGGTTCTTGGCGCGGCAGGCCACGATGTGGGGCTGGATGCCCGCCTCCATGAGCCGCTTGATGCCGAGCTGCGCGGCCTTCGACTTCTGCTCGCCCAGGATCGATGGCTCGAGGATGTAGGTGAGCGCGACGAAGCACGTCGACTCGGCGCCCTCCTCGAAGGCGAGCTCGCGCAGCGCCTCGATGTAGAAGCCGTTCTCGTAGTCGCCCGCGGTGCCACCGACCTCGACGAAGACGACATCGGCCTGCCTGCCGTTGTTGCCCGTCATCGCCAGCTCGCGCAGCCGCATCTTCACCACGCCGGTCACGTGCGGGATCATCTGCACATCGCGGCCGAGGTAGCCGCCGCGGCGCTCACGCTCGAGCACCTCGGTGTAGATCTGTCCCGCGGTGACGAAGTTCCTGCGCGTCAGGTCCTGGTTGAGGATGCGCTCGTAGGTGCCGAGATCCATGTCGGTCTCGCACCCGTCGTTGAGCACGAACACCTCGCCATGGCGGTACGGGTTGAGCGTGCCCGAGTCGATGTTGAGGTAGCCCTCCATCTTGATGGGGGCGACGGAGAGTCCCTTGTCCTTGATGAGCTTGGCGAGCGAACTCGCGAAGATGCCCTTGCCAAGACCGCTCATCACGGTGCCGATGACGACCACGAACTTGGTGCGGCCGCGCTGATAGCCGGCTGGAGCGGGCGAGTGCCACTCGGTGCTTTCTTCACTCTTTCCGAACTGGGAAAGGAAGCCGCAGCTATCGATGGGTTCAGGGGCGTTGGCGTCCGAGTGGGGCATTCCCGAATGTAGTCAGGAATGGGTCGGAATTGCAAGCGGGATTATTGGCGACCGGCCGACTTCCATCGGGCGAGGAACGCGGCGTACTGCTCCGGGGTGTCGATGCCCTGACTGGTCACTTCGCGCACGGCGACGGCGATGCCGTGCCCGTGCTCGAGCACCCGGAGTTGCTCGAGGCTCTCGGTTTCCTCCAGGGCCGACGGCGGCCAGGACACGAAGGTGGGGAGGAAACTGGTGCGGTAGACGTACAGGCCGACGTGCCGCAGGGGGGTTGCCCGCGCGGGGGCGCCTCCCGATGCGACCTTGGCTGCGTCGCGGTGGAGCGGGATCGGGGCGCGGCTGAAGTAGAGGGCGCGGCCACCGAGACCGAGGACAACCTTGACGAGGTTGGGATTGGCGGGGTCCTCGTCGGCGCCGAACGGCGTGGCGACGGTGGCGACATCGGCCCACGGCGAGGCATGGAGCAGGTCGACGGCGGCGTCGATGACCTCGGGCTCGATCTCGGGTTCGTCGCCCTGGATGTTGACGAAGACGTCTGCGGTGACCTTCGTGGCCACTTCAGCCAGGCGGCTCGTGCCGTTGGGGTGATCGTCGCGGGTGAGGATGGCGGTGCCGCCCGCAGCCTCGACCGCGGCCACGATGCGCGGGTGGTCGGCGGCCACCACGATGGCGTCGAGGCTGCGCGCTTGCCGTGCCTGCTCCAGCACATGCACGATCAATGGCTTGCCTGTCCCGTCTGCCAGCACCTTCTCGGGAAAGCGGCTGGAGGCCAGGCGGGCGGGGATCACGCCCACGGTGCGGGGGTGTGGTGCTGCGGAGGCCATCGGTGCCGTCCGACGATCAGGTCGGCATGTCCTTCATGAGGGCGTCGATCTCCTTGCGCTTGGTGCGGATGTCGCGGTAGGAGATGTCGCGGCGGACGATGGCGGAGCAGATCTCGCCAGCCTCGCGCGCATAGGCGCCGTTTCGCTCGGTGCGGCCGAGCTCCATGAGCGCGACCATGAGGTCGTACTTGATCGGCAGTTCGCGATCGCTCTCGCCGGCGCCGAGGCCCTGCAGCGCCTCGCGGTACTCACCCACGGCCTCGCTGTGCCAGCCCTCGGCGGAGAAGCACTTGCCCAGCATGTGCGTGGCGAAGATGCGCAGCTTGGCCTCGTCCTTGCAGGACTGGAACATGGCCATGGCGTCCTCGTAGTTGCCGAGTTCGTACTCGATGCGACCGAGTTCGGCCTTGATCGAGCGATCGGTGGGGTACGCCTTCTGGCGCTCGCGCAGTTCGCGCGCCTCGACGTCGAGGAGCTGGGCGCGCAGGTCGGTGTGGGCGTTGCGCGCATCCTCGCTGTCGGGGTTCGACTCGGCTGCCTTGAGGGCGGCGGAGACCTTGCGGCGCAACTGGGCCACGCGGATCTCGCCTGCCGACATCTTGAAGCGGTACTCGCGGGTGGCCTCGTAGCCGGCAAGGAAGACGGTCACCGCCTCCTCCTCCGACTCGGGAGTGGCCTGCTTCTTGAGGAGCGCGCCGAGCTTCTGCACCGCGTCGGGCGCCGCGGGGTTGGCGGCGTAGTCGGCGCGGGCGCGCTCGAGGATGCGCGCCTCGGTCTCCTCGCTCTGCACGATCGCGTTCTGCTCCTGCAGCTGCTGCTGCTTGGCGGCGTCGCGGATGTTGGAGCGGAAACCGCCCGCCTGCGTGGCGTCGGTCTTGTCGTAGCCACCTTGCTTGAGGGCGTGGCGGGCGGTCGTTTCCTTGAGATCGGTGGCGAGCTGGGTGTCGCTCGGGTCGACCTTGAGCGCCTCCTCGACGCAGGTGAGCGCCTCGCCCGTCGCCTCGATGGCCGCGAGCAGGCCCTTGGCCTTCATCCAGCCGGACTTGCTGGGCTTCTTCTGGCGGCGCAGGACATCGAGCGCCTTGGGCCCGATGAACGGCGAGTAGTCGAGCTGGCTCGCCTTGGCGGTCGCCTCGAGCAGGCGGAACAGGTTGTCGGCATTGAGGAGATCGCGCATCCAGACGTACTCGGCAAGCGCGAACTTGTCGATCGGGCTGGGGCCGTCGAGCTCCTTCATCTGGTCGCGACCGGCCGGCTTGCCGCCCGCCTGGTTGAACTGGAGGGCGACCTGGTACATCGCCTTGTGCTGGTCGATCGAGCTCGGGTCGAAGCGGAAGCCCTTCGCGTACAGCATGAGCGCGTACTCGTGGTTTCCGGTGGCTGCGATGGTGCGGGCGTGCTCGAAGAACTTCCGAGCCTTGTCGGGTTGGGCGACGAAGCCGCCCGACGCTGCAGCGGGGGCTGCCGCGGGCGACGTCTCGGCGCCTTCCGCCGGCTTCTTCTTGCCGAAAGAGAAAAGACCCAAACCTGGCTCCTGCACTCGGGTGGCGATGGACCTCGGGATCGCGGTCAGGCGCCCGAGGTGGGACTCCGCAGGGTACCTTCTGGGCGGGGTTTCGGTCAAACCCACCTGCGTCGCGGGTAGTATTCGCGCAATGGCAGCCGAACGAGGCATCGTTTTCCACCCCAGCCCTGTTTTGCGGCAGAAGGCGCGGCCCGTCGAGCGGGTCGATGGCTTCGTCGCCGAGTTGGTGCGCGACATGCACCGATTGGCACGGGAGTACGACGGCATCGGCCTCGCTGCACCCCAGGCGGGCGAGAGCCTGCGCATCTTCGTCACCTGCGCGCTCTACGGTGAGCCCGAGCGCGTCTTCATCAACCCGCGCCTCGAGCTCAAGGGCGAGATCGTGGGCGGCGAGGAGGGATGCCTGAGCCTTCCCGACATCCGCGCCGAGATCATGCGGCCGCCGCAGGCCAGGATCACCGCGCTCGATCTCGAGGGCAACGAGTTCAGCCTCGAGCGCGACGGCATCTGGGCGCGCGTGTGGCAGCATGAATTCGACCATCTCGAGGGCACGCTCATCATCGACCGCATGCGGCCGCTCGACCGGTTGGCAAACCGCCGCGCCCTCCGCGACCTCGAGCGCTCCGCCGGTGGCGGACGGGGGCGCTGAGTGCGCATCGTCTTCCTCGGATCGGGTGCCTTTGGCGTACCCACGCTCGAGTCACTGGCGGCGCGGCACGAGGTGGTGGCCGTGGTCTCGCAGCCCGACAAGCCCGCGGGCCGGGGCAAGGTGCTCACGCCCACGCCCATCGCGGTGCGGGCGGCGGAGCTGGGGATTCCCGTGCTCAAACCCGCCGACATCAACGAGGCGTCGGTCCGCGAGACCGTGCGCGGCTTCGGTGCCGACGCGTGGGTGGTGATCGCCTTTGGGCAGAAGCTCTCGCGCGAACTCCTCGACGGCGTGTTTGCCGTCAACCTGCACGGATCGCTGCTGCCCGCCTACCGCGGCGCGGCGCCCATCCAGCGGGCGGTGATGGATGGGTGCGCGGAGACCGGCGTGAGCGTGATCTCGCTCGCGGAGCGCATGGATGCGGGATTCGTGTTCGCGACGCGGGCGCGGGCGATCGGCGCTCGCGAGACATCGGATGAGGTGCACGACCAGCTGGCGCTGCTCGGGCCCGAGGTGATCGAGGATGTCCTCGCGCGCCATGCCGCGGGCACGCTGGTGGGCGATGTGCAGGACGAGTCGCGCGCCACGCGGGCGCGCAAGCTCTCCAAGGCCGAGGCGACGGTCGATCTCGCGGAGCTCGATGCGCACACCGCCCGCGCGCGGATCAACGGGCTCAACTCCTGGCCGGGCTGTACGGTGGTGATCGGGGACCTGCCCGTGAAGCTTCTTCGGGTCTCGGAGTGCGAAGGCGTTGGTGGGGGGGCGCCGGTGCTCGGCGCCGACGGCGTGGTGCACGCGCGCGCGGGTGCGATGCACATCCTTGAGATCCAGCCCGTGGGCGGCAAGCCCATGACCATCGCGGAGTTTCTCAACGGGCGACCGAGGCTCGTGGGCTGCGCGGTGCGGCCGTTCGTGGCAGCGGGCGGCTGAGCCGCGTGGTTCCGAGGGACTTTCGAACGGCTCGCCGAGTCGAGCGTCGTGCTTGGAAACGCCGATAGATCGGCCCAATGCCGTTCGAGCAGCTGCTGTTCGACTTCGCCACGCCGTCGCCGCGGGAGAGACCGCGGCCGCGCGGCGTTCGCGCGCGTCCCCGACGCCCGGCGCACGCACCCGCGGTCCAACCATCGCGGCCGGTCGCGCTCGCACTGATCGACGGCAAGAAGGTGATGCCGCAGCCACCGCGGGGGATCGACCACGATCGGCCCGTGCAGCGGCGCTACGACGCGATCGTGGACGACTTCCTGGCGCAGCACGGCCTGCGCGTGCGCTGCTGGCGCCGCTCGCTGTCGGGGCTCGCCACGCTGCGCGTCTTCCGCGACGGTCGGCAGGAGCGAACGATCGAGTCGCCCTATCCCACGAGCCCGCTGCGGCTGGCGATCTTCCTGCACGAGGTGGGACACCATGTGATCGGCCTCGGGGTGTTCCGGCCGCGCTGTCTCGAGGAGTACCACGCGTGGCGATACGCGATCGAGCGCATGCGCGAACTCGGCGTGCCCACCGACGGCACGGTGCAGCGGCGCTACGAGCGCGCCATGCGCTACGCGGTGTCCAAGTCGACGAGGCGCGGGATCCTGCGGTTGCCCGCGGAGCTGCAGCAGTTCGCGGGGTGATCCGCGCTCACACGATCAGCATCGCATCGCCGTACGAATAGAAGCGATAGCGTTCCCGCACCGCGGTGGCGTAGGCCTCGCGCATGAGTTCCATGCCGCAGAACGCGCCCACCAGCGCGAGCAATGTGGAGCGGGGCAGGTGGAAGTTCGTGAGCAGCGCGTCGGTGAAGCGGAAGTGGAAGCCGGGGGAGATGAGGATGCCGGTCGATGCCGCGATGGCCCCGCCGCGATCGAGTGCGTTCGCCGGCAGGCTCTCGAGGGCGCGCACCGTCGTCGTTCCGACGGCCACGATGCGCGCGTTGCCGCTCTGACGCCGCGGCGCGAGCGCACGCAATTGCGTGATCGTGTCGGCCGAGACCGCGTAGTGCTCGCGGTGCATGGCGTGGTCGGCGAGATCCTCCGCCTCGACGGGCTTGAAGGTGCCGGCGCCGACATGCAGGGTGACGGCGCTGCGGCCGATGCCGCGCGATGCGAGCTCGGCGAGGAGCCCGTCGGTGAAGTGGAGCCCCGCCGTGGGCGCCGCGACGGATCCACGCTCGCTGGCGCGGGCGTACACCGTCTCGTACTCGGCGCGGTCTGCATCGTCGTCAACCTCCTCGTGGCGGTCCTTGCGTGCCTTGAGGATGTAGGGCGGCAGGGGCGTGAGCCCGGAGCGCTCGAGGATGGCTGCGATGTCGCCGCCGCCCGCTCCCGCGTGGAAACGCCCGATCCACGCCTCCGCGTCGCGCCGGACGAGCTCCACCTGGTCACCGTGGTCGATGCCGTGCGCGTCGTGCAGCGAGAGCCGCTCGCCCGCATGGAAGCGCTTCGCGTGCCGCACGAGCAGGCGCCACATGTCGGCGACCCCGTCGGCGCGCCGCTCCGCACTCGGCTCGAGCAGCAGGCCCTCGGTGTGGAAGGCGCCGATCTCGCCGCCTGCCGCCCGATGCAGCGATAGCCGTGCGCGCAGCACACTGGTCTCGTTGACCAGGAGATGGTCGCCCGCGCACAGGATGGCGGGCAGGTCGCGCACCGTGCGGTGCGCGATCGAGCCGCGCGCGCGGTCGACCACCATCAGCCGCGCGGCGTCGCGGGGCGACGCGGGCGCGGTCGCCACCAGCGTGGGGTCGAAGTCGTAGTCGAGTTCGCTCGTCTTCATGCGCGCGTCACTTCTTGCGCTGCTTGAACTTGGACTTGGGCGACACGGTGGCGCTCGTACCCTTGAAGCTCATGCCGGGAAGTCTCGGCATCCCTGGCATGCCGCCGCCGGCGGCCATCTGCTTGGCCGCCTGCATGCGAGCAGCCATGCCGCCCGACGCCATGCTCCCCGAGGCCATGCTCGCGGTCATCTTCTGCACCATCTCGAACTGCGAGGTGAGCCGGTTGACCTCGGCGCTGGTGGTGCCCGAGCCCTCGGCGATGCGGCGCACGCGGCTCTTGTTGAGCACCTTGATGTTCCGGCGCTCGTCCTTGTTCATGGACTGCACCATGCCCTCGAGGCGGTCGAACTGCTTGTCGTCGATGTTGATGTCCTTGAGCGCGCTGCCCACGCCCGGCAGCAGGCCGAGGAGCTGCTTCATGGGTCCCATGCGCCGCAGCGACTTCATCTGCGAGAGGAAGTCGTCCATGGTGAGCTGGCCCTTGGCGAGCTTCTCCGCCATCTTCTCGGCTTCCTCGTCGCTCACCTCCTCGCGGGCCTTCTCGACGAGCGAGACGACATCGCCCATGCCGAGGATGCGGCCGGCCATGCGCTTGGCGCTGAACTCGTCGAGCGCGTCGAACTTCTCGCCCGTGCCGAGGAACTTGATGGGCGCGCCCGTGACCTTCTTGACGGTGATCGCCGCGCCGCCGCGGGTGTCGCTGTCGAGCTTGGTGAGGATGACGCCGTCGACCTTGAGCCGCTCGTGGAACGACTTGGCGCTGCGCACGGCGTCCTGTCCGGTCATCGCGTCGACGACCAGCAGGATCTGGTGCGGCTGGACACTCATGCGCACGGCCTCGAGCTCCTTCATGAGCTCATCGTTCACATGCAGTCGGCCCGCGGTGTCGAGGATGACCACATCGAAGCGCTCGGCGCGCGCCTTGTCGACCGCGCGACGGCACACGCCGACGGCGGCGTTGACGGCCTTGCCGTACTCGGCGCATTTGTCGGGCTCGCCGTAGAAGCTGATCTTCGCACTGCCCTTGGCGTGCTCGGCGACGCCCTCGACCACCTGCTGGAGCTGCTCGACCGCAGCCGGTCGCTGCAGGTCGGCGGCGGCCACGAGCACCGAGCGGCCCGCCTTCTTGAAGTACGCCGCGAGCTTGCCGCAGGTGGTGGTCTTGCCCGAGCCCTGCAGGCCGCACATCATGATCACGGTCGGACCGGGATCGACGAGGAACAGCTTCGAGTCCTCGGGCCCCATGAACGACACGAGCTCGTCGTGCACGATGCCCACGAGCTCCTGCCCGGGCTTGAGGCTCTTGGTGACCTCGCGGCCCTTGGCCTTCTCCATCACCTCGTCGCAGAACTGCCGCGCGACACCGAGCTCGACATCGGCCTCGAGCAGTGCGGTCTTGATCTCCTCGAGCGCCTCGCGGACATTCGACTCGGAGATGGTGCCACGCCCCGACAGCGAGCGGAAGGCGGAGGAGAAGCGTTCGGACAGGTTCTCGAACATGGGAGCGCGAGTATAGGGGAGGTTGCGGATGCGGCGGATCGTGGAAAGTCACGCTGCCGCCCGATAGCATGGAGGCGTGACCTCTGGAAACGCCACCGTTCTTGACGAGGTGCTGCGGCGAATCGTCGACGCGTACGCCCCGTCGCAGGTTTATCTCTTTGGTTCCGAGGCTCGGGGTGATGCCGGCGCGGATAGCGATATCGATCTGGCGGTGGTGGTGCCGGACGGCGCCGAGCCGTCGCGCCGCTCGAGTCGCTTGGCTGCGGAAGCGCTTTGGGGGCTTGAGCGCGGGGCGGACGTCGTCGTGTTCACCCGGCGGGAGTTCGATCAGCGGAGCGGCGTGGTCGCCTCGCTGCCGTGGACGATCCTCCGCGAGGGAAGGCTCCTGCATGTCGCCTGATCCCAGTGGCGCCGAGCCCGATCCTCGCGTACTCGAGGTTCGAGCGTGGATCCTGCGCGCCGAGGAGGACCTTCGAGCTGGCAGGCATGATCTGACAGCGTCGCCGCCGCTCCTTCGGGATATCGCGTTTCACTGTCAGCAGTGCGTGGAGAAGTCGATCAAGGCCTTTCTCGTGTCTCGGGAGCAGCCCTTTCGCAAGACGCACAATCTCACGGAACTCGGAGGTGCGGTCGCGCGGCTTGAGCCGGCACTTGAATCGCTCATGCGCGATGCCTCGCTCATGACCGAGTTCGCCTGGATCTTCCGGTATCCCGGAGACGCGCCATCGATTGATCGTGCAGAAGCCGAGAGGGCGCTGGAACTCGCGGCCCGCGTTCTTGCCTCCATGACCGAGCATCTGCCGCCCGGGTGGCGCGGACCTCAGTCGCCCGAGACGATGCAGGCCTGAGCGGACGACCGACCGGGCTCGCGGCGGCGCGGATCCACCCAGATCCCGAGACGCATCCGCCTCACAGCGGCCGCACCGCGCGCATGTCGTGTTTCTGCTCGAGCACGGAGCGGAGGTTGCAGAGGTACCAGCGCCAGCTTTCGGCGCTGTCGGCCATGAAGATGAGCGCGTCGGCGTCGGCGGCGAAGGGGCCGTGGCGCAGGATCACGCGGGTGCCCGAGGTTCCGTCGCCGCGGGTGGCGAGCGGGGTGACGGTGATTTCGACGGGTGTCGCCGTATCCTCGAGGGCGGACGGGAACCACTCGAAGCGGATGCGGGCGTGGCCATCGTGGGCGTGGTCGGCGTCGAAGTCGAGCACCTTGACCTCGGTGGAGTGGATCCACTCGCGGTCCCAGGAGATGGCCAGCGTGTCTCCGGCCGCGCCATCGAACTCGCAGGCCACCGCCAGCCAGCGGCAGAATCCCGCGGCCGTGGAGATGCACGAAGCGACCTCCGCGGCGGGGGCGTGGATCGTCTCCTTGAGGGTGATCCAGACGCCGTTCTCCTCGCGGCCGACCATCAGGTGGGTTCCTTTGCAGGCGTTGCCGCGACGGGCGGCGCCGCCGGCGGCAGGATCTCGACGAGCCGTGCGTTGAGCGACCCGCGCGAGTGCACCTCGTGCGCGCCACCAGCCGCTGGGGCGGCAGCGAGCCGGCGCTGCGCGGCGCGCAGCTTGTCGGCCTGCAGGTGGCCGGCGAAGGCGAAGACCCGCAGGTGCGAGTGGCCGAGGGCCGCGTCGAGCAGTTCCTCCGCCGACTCGCCCTCGGCGAGCTCCGCCTCGAGGTCGAGGAAGAAGTGCGACGCGCCCGCCGCGTGCTGCGCGAGCGACGCACGGTTGCGCACGCCTTGGCCGCGCAGGCCCGCGTACTTGGCTGCGCCGAGGATCTTGCTGCCGAAGAGGAGATCGGTGGTGAAGAGGATCATGCGTGGATTGCCCCTGCGTCCGCGCGCGCGGACGCGCCGGCGGCGACTTCCGTGCGGCGCAGGTCGAGCGCGGTGGGGGTGCGCTCGTGCTCCACGAGCGTCTCGAACGATTCGCGCGCGCGCACGACCTGGGCGCGTGCGCCCGACACGAGCACCTCCGCGGGCAGCGGCGACGAGTTGTAGCGGCTGGCCATGCTCATGCCGTAGGCGCCCGCGGTGAAGACGGCCAGCAGGTCGCCGCGCCTGATGGAAGCGGGCAGCACGCGGTCGAGCGCGAGGAAGTCTCCCGTTTCGCAGAGCGGGCCCACGACATCCTGCGCCACCGTTCCCGGCAGTTTCGGATCCAGCGTGCGCCGCGCGGGCGTCATCGCCTCGCCGGGCGCGACGGGCCAGATGAAGTGGAAGCTGCCGTAGTGCGACGGGCGCAGCAGGGCGTTCATGCCCGCATCGCAGATGATGAAGCGCTTGTCGCCCGAGGTCTTGGTGTAGAGCACGCTCAGGACGAGGATGCCCGCATTAGCCACGATGGTGCGCCCCGGCTCGAGGATGAAGCGCACGCCGCGGTCGAAGAGCGGCTTGGCGAGCGGGATGATCGCCTCGGCGTACTCGCGCAGCGGCGGCGACTGCGCGCTCTCGTAGTCGGCGCCGAAGCCGCCGCCGAGGTCGATCGAGCGGATGGCGAAGCCGTCGCGCGCGAGCTCGTCGACGAGCGCGGCGGTCTTGGTCATGGCCTCCCGATAGGGGTCGACGGTGTAGATCGGCGAGCCGATGTGGAGGTGCAGGCCCTCGAGCCGCGCGAACGGATCGCGCCCGTAGGTGGCGAAGAAGCGCCGCGCCCGCTCGAGGTCGACGCCGAACTTGGTCTCCTTCTTGCCCGTCGAGGTGTAGCGGTGGGTCTTCGGATCGACATCGGGGTTGATGCGCAGCGCCACGCGCGTCTCGCGGCGGAGCTCGCCGGCG
>Ga0209358_10003009_pt1 | contig 12571 bp, 12 predicted proteins | sample LauGreFa1BDMLBSN_2_FD_187574 | JGI IMG/M metagenome (GOLD analysis project Ga0209358, IMG submission 187574) | Freshwater lake microbial communities from Lake Michigan, USA - Fa13.BD.MLB.SN (SPAdes) (version 2) | ecosystem: Environmental > Aquatic > Freshwater > Lake | place: Lake Michigan, USA...
GACCGGTGCTCAAGGCATTCAAGGTCCGGCAGGCCCATTAGTTTCTGGTACTGCAGGGCAAACATTAACCCATAATGGAACCTCTTGGATAGCCTCTTCCAATTTAGTTAATGTTAATAACAAAATTGGAATTGGAACTTCTACTATTGACGATTCTGCCGTACTTCAAGTAAGTTCTTCAAGCAAAGGAATTCTATTGCCTAGTTTGACCGAGACCCAACGACTTGCCATAGGAACACCAGCCACTGGATTATTGGTTTTTCAAAATACAACTCCTGCAGGATTTTATTTTTATGATGGGTCATCTTGGCAACAAATAGGAATAAATTCAACTAGCGCTGCTTCTTCGGGTAGTTCTGATAAAACATTACTCTATACCACCAGTGGATTTTAAATAACTAAATATTTAATTATGAAAAAATTTATATTTTTTATTGTTAACATTCTATTTATTAATTTATCATACAGTCAAGGAATTCCAACTATTTATATTGACAGTAAGGCTATAAAATTTTCGTCTGAAATATCCTTGCCGTATTGGATTCCCTCCAATAAAACATTACAATTAGGACAAGATGCTGTTGCTGCTTCTATAATTGAATTTAATGTCAATGGTGCTGAATTGGCGTTTAACCAAGTATTAAACATCACCAATTCTGGAACAGTCCCTACTGGAAAAGTATGGAAAATTGAGGCAATAGGAACAGGTAATAATTCAAATTACAATTCAATAAACAGTTTTTCTTCATCTCAAGTGCCTTCTATTTTTAGTTCTCCTGCAGTTTTTAGTTCTCCAGGTACTTATCAATGGAAAGTTCCCCCAGGAATTACTAACATTTGTATTGAAATTTGGGGTGGCGGAGGAACCGGCGGAAGTTCTAACTATTCTTGCGGCGGTGGCGGTGGCGGCGGTGGTGGCTATGGATATGAATGTTTTAATGTAACTCCAGGTAGTCAATATTCTTTAGTTGTGGGAAGTTCCTCTCAAACAAGTAGTTTCGGAACTTTAATTACTGCTACCGGGGGTGGAAATGGCCAAATAAGTGTTTCTGCAAATTCAATTGGTCAAGGAGGTGCAGGAGGTACTTCCTCGGCTGGCTTTAATATTAGTGGTCAAAATGGTTTAAGTTACTATGTTGATTATCCGGCTAACGGTGGTAAAGGAGGTAATGGTGGTAGTGGAGGTAATGGCGGAACGGGTGGTAGTTCACCGACTAATGGAATTTTTCCAGGTGGTGGAGGTGGTGGTGCTAATCCAACAAACTCGAGTTGGTCAAATGGCTCTGGGGGTTCGGGTGCAAATGGTCAAATAAAAATTTTCTTTTAATTTTTAATAATCTTATGAAAAAAAACTTTTTAATTTTATGCTTATTATTGACTAGTGCAGCTTATTCGCAAAATAATTTACAATTTAGTAAAGTAATAACCGAATCATTTTCAATAGCCTCAGGAGAATATGGTGCAGGTATTCAATTTTCAACTTTAAAAACCGTGCCAACAGGAAAAGTATGGAAAATTGAATCGATGGGATGTAATACAGAAAATTATGGCAACGGATTTGAAATTAATGGAATTAAAAATTCTTTTTATACAAACCAAGCCTACTCACCTTTTAAACAAGGTCCATTATGGTTGTCAGCAGGAACTACATTCAGGTTATTTAATAATAGTAATCAGCCCCAAAATAGTTGCTATATTTCGATTTTAGAATTTAATATAGTTCAATAGCTATAAATTTCAATAAATGGATTCTGATCAATTTCAAAAATTAAGAAACAAAATACAATCTACTTATGGAGAGGAGATTCTATTTTCAAAAGATTGCATTCCCCTTTCAGAGGACCTATTTAGCAGAATAAAAAGTAAAATTAGCCCACAAACATTGAGGCGTTTATTTGGTTTTATTAAAGATGAAATTAAAATATCCAATACCAGTTTGCAACTTTTATCCAATTATTGCGGCTATGAAAATTACAATGATTTAATAAATGACAATACTATTGGGAAAGCGGTTAGTGACAGTGACGTAAAATACATAAAATTATTTTTTTCAATTACTACTAGTAATTTAGGATTTGATGAAAACTATCATAATGCAAGTAAAAATATAAGTAAATTATTATTTTCAAATTCAAATTTGTTAAACAAAACGTCAACCTTTTTATCCAAAAACCCTGCGGCGCAAGTTTATTTTTTCGAAAGATTTCCTTACCTGGATGGAATTTGTTCCGGATATGAAATTCATTTAAAAAAGTATCTATTTGAAAAAAGAAATCAGGAAGCCCAATTGTTTGGTAATTGTTTGTTGTATTTAAGCTATGCTTTGTCAAATAATTCCAAAAGAAAATCTCAAATAAAGTTGATTAATTCATTACCAATTAAAGATAAAATTCATCCATTTCCTTTTGCGAGGATGTTTGCCTCAAACATCATGGAAAATTACCTCAACAAAAATGTTGAAGAACTTGAATATTGGATCTCCTACTGTTTAAAAGAAGCTAATAAACCAGATAAGTCTAAAAAAGAGTATATTAATTTTCCGTATTTCCAATTTATTATCGCTGATGTTTTCAATTTAATTCAACGGCCACATGAAGCGGAGGAAATTTTGAGAATTGGAGAATTGGATTATAAAAGAATTCCCGACACCACTCTCGATGAAGGATATATTGAAGCATTGGATTTAATTAAAGCGATTAATTTATTTCAACTGGGTAAAATTTCTGAATGTAAGAGAATGTTCAAGCGAATTAATTCTAAAGATATAATATTTGTAATGCATGATTATTTTTTAATTCAAAGATTAATCGTAGAATTAAGTTTGATTAAATCAAAAACGAGTGCTAAATACCTTGCTATAAATAATCAATTATTGAATTTAATTGAGAAAACTAATTTCACTTTCTTTTTAGATAAAATAAACAAATCTAATTAGGCTCTTTATATATGAAACGGTTGATTTTCTAGACTTCTTTATTGAGGGTTTTCAACAATGTAATTATTATACATTAGCCAATTTTCACAATCTTTAGTCCAATTTTTACTGGTTTCTATTAATCCCAACCCAAAACCATGGCCTCCCTTTTCATATAGGTGAAGTTCACACTGAATTTTGTTATTTTTCAAAGCTAAATAATAGTTGATACTATTTTCTACAGGTACTGACTTATCGTCGCTTGCATGCACAATAAAAGTTTTTGGAGTATTGGTATTGACATTTAAATTACACGAAAATTTATTTAATAATTCTATCGATGGATTTATTCCCAATAATTTTTCTTTTGATCCTATATGAGTAATTTCTTGATGCATAGAAATAACAGGATAAATTAGTATTGTAAAATCGGGACGCGGGCTGGTATTGTCTGAGCTCTCATAAGTTATTTCCGAAAAACTTGTTGAGAGTGTTGCTGCTAAATGCCCTCCTGCAGAAAAACCCATCACGCCAATTTTTGAAGCATCTAAATTCCATTTTTTTGCATTTCTTCGAACCATCCGAACGGCTTCTTGTGCATCTTGAAGTGGGCCAATTGATTTGTCTTTCATGGTTTTGTCGTCGGGCATTCTGTATTTTAATACATAGGCGGTAATTCCTAACGAATTTAGCCATTTAGCCACCTTTTTCCCTTCTTTATACATTGATAAATGAGAGTAACCACCCCCCGGAAAAATGATTACAGCAGTACCGTTTGCCTTAATTTCAGAAGGGGTGTAGATTGTTATTGTTGGTGTTATTACTTTACTAACATTTTGTAATTCATTGTCTTTATAAACCTCATTTTCTTCATAGTTAACAATTATTTCTCCAGGAATTTTATCTTCCCAAAGAGCTATTTTTTTTTCTTGAGCTTTAATATTTAAATTTAAACCCATCATTAATACAATTATTAATTTTAAGTGTTTGATTTTCATTTGTAATCGTTTTATATCAAGCAATAATAACTATTTTTTTATTATTATCTAAAATTGTTTTTTTTAAATTAATATTTATTTTATTTGCAAAGTAAATATTAAAAAGTATATTTGTGTAATCGATTACATTAAGTTTTGTTATTTAAATTTGATGCCACTATTTTTAGTGGTTTTTTTAATATAAATTAAAGTAATTGATAATTTACATTAATACCAACTAATTACCAATGAAAGAAACTAATATATCAATCGGGAAATACAGGTGGACCATTTGTGGTTTGCTTTTCTTTGCAACTACAATTAATTATTTAGACCGTCAGGTATTAAGCCTTCTGGCGCCTAGTTTATCTGAAGAGTTTGGTTGGTCCAACACCGATTATGCTAATATTACCGCTGTTTTTCAGTTTATCTATGCTATTTCAATGCTTTTTGCAGGACGGATAATTGATAAATTAGGAACCAAAAAAGGCTATATACTTGCGATTACGGTTTGGTCTTTAGGGGCAATTATGCATGCTTATTCTTTACCTGTAGGAACTGCTTTTTCTACTTTTATGGTTTGGATTGGTGTTGGTGCGGTGCCCATTTCAATAGCAGGATTTATGTTGTCTCGTGCCGTATTGGGATTTGGAGAATCAGGGAATTTTCCTGCGGCAATTAAAGCGGTAGCTGAATATTTTCCTAAGAAAGAACGTTCACTTGCTACAGGTATTTTTAATTCGGGTTCTAATGTAGGAGCTATTTTAGCACCGCTTACAGTACCGATTATTGCTGAATATTACGGTTGGGAATTTGCTTTTATATTAGTTGGAGCGATTGGTTTTATATGGATTATTTTTTGGTACACTTTATATGAAATCCCATCGGAACAAAAGAAATTATCAAAAGCAGAATTCGATTACATTCATGACGAAGAATCACAAACGTCAGAAAAAAATGCAACTCCATCTGAGGAAAAAGTAGCTTGGTTCAAATTATTAGGCTACAAACAAACTTGGGCTTTTGTATTTGGAAAATTTATGACTGACGGAATTTGGTGGTTTTTCCTTTTTTGGTTGCCGAAATATCTGGAAGCCCAATTTGGAATGAAAGGAACTGATATTGTTCTGCCACTAGCGGTTTTATACAGCATGACTATGGTAGGAAGTATAGGTGGTGGCTGGTTTCCAATGTATTTCATCAATAAAGGATACAACCCATACGAAGGTAGAATGAAAGCTATGTTTTTAATTTCATTATTTCCATTAGTAGTAATTCTAGCCCAGCCATTAGGACATTATACATTTTGGATTCCAGTTATATTAATTGGAGTTGGAGCATCGGCTCACCAAGCTTGGTCAGCCAATATTTTCACAACCGTTTCCGATATGTTTCCTAAAAAAGCAATCGGCTCAATAGTTGGAATTGGTGGAATGGCAGGTGGTTTTGGTGGTGTTTTGGTTTCTAAAATGGGGGGGTATATATTTGATTACTATGATAGTTTGGGTGAAATTCAAACTGGTTACACCATCATGTTTGTCGTTTGTGCTGTGGCCTATTTAATCGCTTGGTCGGTAATGAAACTACTCGTTCCTAAATACAGTCCGATCACCAATTTGTAAAAAAATAGTTATAATTTAGATTTAAATAACAAATAAATGACAAAATTTTCTTTCCGATATGCCTCGAATCCCTCAGACGTTAATAAATATAATACTAACGAATTAAGAGAACATTTCTTAATAGAAAACCTATTCGTAGCTAACGAAATTCAATTGACCTATTCGATGTACGATAGATTTATTGTTGGTGGAATAATGCCCGTTGGAAAAGAATTAAAATTAGAATCTATTCCTTATTTAAAATCAGAACACTTTCTAGATCGAAGAGAATTAGGAATTATTAACGTTGGTGGAAGCGGAACCGTTTCGGTTGATGGCATAAAATATAATTTGAATAAAAAAGAAGCACTTTATGTTGGCCAGGGTACCAAAGAAGTTCTTTTTTCAAGTTCAAATGGGGAACAAGCCTTATTTTATATAAATTCGGCTCCTGCCCATCACAAATTTCCAACCAAAAAAGTCGGAAAAGAAGAAGCTGAAGTTATCCAATTGGGAGAAGAAAAAACAGCAAATAAAAGAGTATTAAACAAATTAATTGTAAATAGCATTGTTGAAACTTGTCAGTTACAAATGGGACTTACCGAATTACTGCCAGGAAATGTTTGGAACACGATGCCTGCTCACACTCACAATCGTCGAATGGAAGCTTATTTTTATTTTGATATTGAAGCACCACAAACGATTTGTCATTTTATGGGAGAACCTCAAAATACCAGACATCTATTCGTACAAAATAACCAAGCCGTTTTATCTCCAGAGTGGTCCATTCACTCGGGAGCAGGAACTTCAAATTATTCCTTTGTATGGGGAATGGCAGGTGAAAACTTAGATTATGGCGACATGGACATTGTGTCCCCAAATGAATTAAGATAAGCAATTATGAATTTATTTAATTTAAAAGGTAAAAGAGCACTAATAACTGGCGGAACACACGGTTTAGGTTTAGCAATGGCGGAAGGTCTAGCAATGGCTGGTGCTGAACTTGTAATAACAGGAACCACACCTTCAAAAATGGATGAAGCTCTTGAGTATTACAGAAAAAAAGGATATACCGTTTCAGGCTATATATTTGATGTAACCGACGAAATTGCTGCGTCTGAAAATATTGATTTAATAACCAAAGAGTTAGGTGATATCCATATTTTAGTTAATAATGCTGGAATTATCAAAAGAGAATTAGCTATTACAATGCCTGTTGCTGACTTTAGAAAAGTGATAGAGGTCGATTTAGTAGGCCCTTTTATAATGTCACAATTGGTTGCAAAACAGATGATTAATCGACAAGAAGGAAAGATAATAAACATTTGTTCCATGATGAGTGAATTAGGGAGAAACAGCGTTTCTGCCTATGCTGCTGCAAAAGGAGGTCTGAAAATGCTAACTCGAAATTTAGCTACAGAATGGGCAAAACACAACATACAAGTAAACGGAATTGGGCCAGGCTATTTTGCAACCTCCCAAACTGAACCCATCAGAGTGGATGGTCATCCATTTAATGAGTTTATAATCAATAGAACACCAGCGGCTCGATGGGGAAACCCTGAAGATTTAGCAGGAACAGCAGTCTTTTTAGCGTCTAAGGCAAGTGATTTTGTAAACGGTCAAATAGTATATGTGGATGGCGGAATACTAGCAACCATCGGAAAACCGTCAAACGAGAATTAATACAAATAAATAGAATATGAGCACTAAATTTATTAATGATAACTTCCTTTTAGAAAATAAATTCGCAGAAGAATTATATCATAATTACTCTAAAAATCAACCAATTATAGATTATCACAATCACTTGTCTCCCCAGTTTATTGCTGAAGATAAGATTTTTGATAATGTGACTCAAGTTTGGATTAATGGAGATCATTATAAATGGAGAGCCATGCGTACCTTGGGAATTAATGAACAATTTATTACAGGAGCCGCTTCTGATAAAGATAAATTTTTGAACTGGGGAAAAACGGTGCCGTACACCATGAGAAATCCATTATACCATTGGACACATCTTGAGTTAGCTCGTTATTTTGATATCTACGATTTATTAAATGAAAAGTCGGCTGAAAAAATTTATGAGGAGGCTTCTACAAAAATAAATTCGCCTGAATACAGTACTCGCAACCTACTTACCAAAGTTAATGCTGAGTTAGTTTGTACTACCGAAGATCCTATAGATTCTTTAGAATTCCACAAACAGCTTTCGAAAAATCCATTTTCTACAAAGGTAAGTACTGCATTTCGTCCTGATAAAGCCATATTAATTAATAATGATGGTTACAATGCTTACCTAGACTCTTTAGGATCTGTTGCTGGAATTTCAATAAATACTTTTTCAGATTTATGCGATGCTTTAAGAAATCGCATCGATTATTTTGATAAAAATGGTTGTAAACTATGTGACCACGGTTTAGATCAAGTTTATTTTGAAAGTTTTACTGAAAATGAAATCAATGGAATTTTCAAAAAGAAAAGAGAGAATACTGTTATTACAAATGAAGAGGCGTTGAAATTTCAAAGTGCAATTTTATTATTTCTTTTCGAAACCTACCATGAGTTTGGTTGGGTTCAGCAATTGCATTTAGGTGCTTTAAGAAATAATAATGCCAGAATGCACCGAGTTTTAGGTCCTGATACCGGTTGGGATTCAATAGGTGATTTTCCTCAAGCACAAAAACTATCTGCTTTCTTGAACGCTTTAGACAGTAAAGATAAATTAGCTAAAACAATTATCTATAATCTGAATCCTGCTGATAATGAAGTAATGGCAACAATGATAGGAAATTTCAATGATGGAAGTGTGAAAGGTAAAGTACAATTCGGTTCTGGCTGGTGGTTTTTAGATCAAAAGGACGGAATGACAAAACAATTGAATGCGCTTTCAAATATGGGATTAATTAGCTGTTTTGTGGGTATGTTAACCGATTCAAGAAGCTTTTTATCTTTTCCACGTCACGAGTATTTTAGAAGAATACTTTGTAACCTTTTAGGTGATGAAATAAAAAGAGGCGAATTGCCAAACGATATAGAATGGATTGGAAAAATGGTATCTGATATTAGCTATAATAATGCTAAGGAATACTTTAATTTTTAATTAAAATAAACAACAAACTATAATAATTTAAAAAGATGTCAAAAAAAGTAGTAACATTTGGTGAGATCATGTTAAGATTAGCACCACAAGGATTTTTAAGATTTTCACAAGCAGATAATTTTGATGTTGTATATGGAGGAGGAGAATCAAACGTAGCGGTTTCATTAGCTAATTTTGGTATTCCAGTTGATTTTATAACTCGTTTGCCAAAGAATGATATTGGGGAATGCGCGATGATGGAAATGCGAAAAAGGGGTGTTGGAGTGGATAAAATTGTATGGGGCGGTGATCGTTTGGGGATTTATTTCCTTGAAACAGGAGCGGTTTCTAGAGGAAGTAAAGTGGTTTATGATCGAGCGCACTCCTCGATGTCGGAAATCCAACCAGGAATGATCAATTGGGAAGAAGTTTTTCAAGGAGTAGAATGGTTCCACTGGACTGGAATTACTCCGGCAATATCTCAAAGTTCAGCCGATGCGTGTTTAGAAGCAGTTAAAGCTGCCAGCAAGTTAGGAGTTACTATTTCTACCGATTTAAATTATAGAGCTAAATTATGGAAATACGGTGGCGATCGTGAAGCAATCATGACTGAATTAACTTCGTATTGTGATGTGATTTTAGGAAACGAAGAAGATGCCGAAATGCACTTTGGAATCAAACCGGATGGAGCAGCAGTACAAACCCATGGACACGATGTTAAAGCGGAAGCGTTTTTATCGGTTTGCCAACAAATGATGAAAAAATTCCCAAGAGCCAAAAAAGTAATCACCACTTTAAGAGGATCGATTTCAGCTTCTCACAATACATGGGCTGGAGTTTTATATGATGGAAAACAAATGCTACAAACCCGTCAATATCAAATTACAGATATCGTAGATAGAGTAGGTGGTGGCGATTCATTTATGGGAGGATTAATCTACGGATTATTAACCTATCCTGATAACGACCAAAACGCATTGGATTTTGCAGTAGCAGCTTCTTGCTTGAAACACACGATAAAAGGAGACGCCAACTTAGTTACTGTGGATGAAGTAAACAAACTAATGGGAGGCGATGCTTCGGGTAGAGTTGCAAGATAAGAAAAGAAAAATCCTATGATAATAGATACTTTAGCTAACGCATCGAAATACACAAGTTTAAACCCATTATTTGCACAAGCATTTGATTATATCAAAACGCAAGACTTAGCGAATTTACCAGTTGGCGTTTCAGAAATTGGCGAAGGCCTCAAAATGATCGTGAGCGTTGGAAATGGAAAAACACAAGCAGTGAGCTTAGAAAAATTCGAATGCCATGATAAAAACATCGATATCCAAATTTGCGTTAGTGGTTTAGAAACCATTGGATGGAAACCAAGAGAAAAATGCGTACAACCCAACGGAGAGTACAATCCCGAGAAAGACGTTCGTTTTTTCAATGATAATCCGGATATGTATTTTCAATTAACGGACCACCAATTTGGGATTTTTTACCCAGAAGATGTTCACGCACCGATGATTGGCGAAGGGGAAATAAGAAAAATAGTTATAAAAGTTAAAATCTAAATAATGAGTAAGATCCAACAAGTATCGGATGCCATTGTAGCTCAAGGAATGCTACCGCTTTATTTCAATGCCGACCAAGAGGTGACTATTGAAATACTAAGAGCCTTGTACCGAGCAGGGATAAAAGCGATTGAATATACCAGTCGTGGAGAAGCAGCACTTAGTAATTTTACCAAAATGGTTGCAATTAGAAATGCTGAAATGCCCGATTTGTTACTAGGAATAGGAACCATAAAAAACCTTCAACAAGCACAGGAATATTATGAGGTAGGAGCTGATTTTTTCATTAGCCCGGGATTTGTTCCTGAAGTAGCGGCGTTTTTAAAAAGTAAAGAAGTGCTGTACAGCCCAGGTTGTATGACGCCAACAGAGATTATCGCAGCTGAGAATGCAGGAGTAAAATTCATTAAATTATTCCCTGGAAACATGCTAGGACCTGATTTCTTGAGTGGTATTAAAGATATTTTTCCAAAATTATTATTCATGCCAACCGGTGGTGTGGATACCACGAGAGCCAATATCGAAGGATGGTTTAAAGCAGGAGTTTCTGCTGTGGGAATGGGAAGCAAACTCATCAGCAAACAATTGATGGCGGATAAAGAGTATGCCACGATCGAATCCGAAACCAAAGCAGTTTTAAGCTTAATTCAATCAATAAAATAATAAGATAGAAACCATTTAGCTTTATTAAATGAAAAAACTAAACAGAGTAAATACAGGATTTGAAACATTGCTTCCCATTAAAGTGGTGCAATTTGGTGAAGGTAATTTCTTAAGAGCCTTCGTAGATTATGCTTTTCAAAGACTGAATAAAGAAGTAGGATTAAATGCAGGGATTGCAATGGTTCAACCTTTGAAAGAAGGTATGGTGAACCTGATTAATGACCAAGATGGGCTTTATACCTTGTTTATGAATGGAATCAAAAAAGGGGAGAAAATTCAAGATATTGAGCTAATTACAAACATTGTAAAAGCGATAAACCCGTATACCGATTTTGCTGATTTTATCGCTTTGGCTAAAGAAGAGGAACTTCAATTTATTGTTTCAAATACCACAGAAGCTGGAATTGAGTATGTTGAAAGTGATACTCCAGATAGTCAGCCACCCGGTTCATTTCCTGCTAAATTAACGGTATTGTTGCACGAAAGATTTAAACATTTTAATGGAGATAAAGCTAAAGGACTTACAATTATTCCATGTGAATTGATTGATTACAATTCAGAAACCCTAAAAAAATGCATTTTACAATATTGTGATTTATGGAAGCTATCTGATTCATTTAAAATATGGGTTTCAGATGCTTGTACCTACCACAGTACTTTGGTAGATAGAATTGTTCCAGGTTATCCAAGAGCTGAAATAGAAGATTACAATAATAAATTAGAATATCAAGACAATTTAATTGTTGCTGCCGAACCCTTTTTTCTTTGGGCTATAGAAGGTGGTGCCGCTTTAAAAGAGAAATTACCATTTCATAAAACCGATTTGAATGTTAAAATCGTTGATGACATTCGACCTTTTAAAATGATAAAAGTTAGAATATTAAATGGTGCTCATACTGCAATGGTTCCTTGTTCTATTTTGTTTGGTAACCAATTAGTTATGGAAACGGTCAACGGAGATTTCACAGGAAAATTTGTAAACAACATAATTAGTGAAATCAGCGAAACACTTGAAATGGACAAAAATGAAATTCAAGCCTATACTGAAGAGGTAATGGATCGATTTAAAAATCCTTATATCAAGCATGCATTGGCTGATATTGCTTTAAATTCTATCTCAAAATTCAAAGTAAGAGTTTTGCCAAGTTTATTACAATTCTATAAATCGAATGATAAATTACCAACCAATTTAACTTTTTCATTAGCTTGTTTAATCCAATTCTATAAAGGAACCTGGAAAAACGAAGTGTTGCCGGTGAAAGATACTCCAGAAATTGTGGAAGCATTTAATAGTGCTTGGCAATCGGGAGATTTGAATTTGGTGGTATCCAATATTTTATCTAATATTGAATTTTGGGGTGAAGATTTAACCAAAATTAATGGATTATATAAAGCGATAGTTTTGGCTTTAAACGAAATAAATACTAACGGTATTGAAAAGGGCTATGCTAACTTTAGCAAATAATATCCTTTTATTACAATAATAATTATGCAAAAGAAATTAATAAAAGTAAATCCTGCTGATAATGTAATTGTCGCTTTAACCGATTTAGTTCAAAACGAACAAATTGTGTTTGAAGGATCAATTGTTTCACCAACAACAGATGTTAAAGCAAAACATAAAATAGCAGAGATTAATTTTGAAATTGGAGATGCTATTATAATGTATGGCGTTTTGGTTGGAAAAGCGGCAAAACCCATTATTAAAGGAGAAGTAATTACCACCGAGAATGTAAAACATCAAAGTGAAAAGGTTTTTGGTAAAAACG
>Ga0209358_10003012_pt1 | contig 12568 bp, 8 predicted proteins | sample LauGreFa1BDMLBSN_2_FD_187574 | JGI IMG/M metagenome (GOLD analysis project Ga0209358, IMG submission 187574) | Freshwater lake microbial communities from Lake Michigan, USA - Fa13.BD.MLB.SN (SPAdes) (version 2) | ecosystem: Environmental > Aquatic > Freshwater > Lake | place: Lake Michigan, USA...
ATAAATAATAGAATGCCAGAAAAAAAGAAAAAGGTTTTAAAGAAAAAAACCAATGAAAAAACAAAAGGTGGTTTTTTGGGTTTTTTTGAAAATCCCAAACCTATTGAACAAAAACCTTTAAATCAAAAACCTTTAAATCAACAACCTTTAAATCAACAACCTTTAAATCAAAAAGCTTTAAATCAAAATTTAAAACAATATAATGGTCAAATAATAAAACCACAAATAGTAAAATCACAAATAGATGAAAGAAATATAGCAGAATTTATTAAGAAAACTGATATAGAAAGAATAAAAACAAATTCAAAAATAGCAGGTGGAGATGGTTCACAATATTTAGAATTTAATTTACAATCAAATGATAGTATTTATGCTGCGGCAGAAAGTTTAATATATAATGATAATGGTGTTGAACAAGCTGAATTAAAAATGGATGGTATATTTCAATCGATGAAAAAAATGTTAGCAGGTGAAAATTTATTTTATCAACAATTTACAGCAATTCCTAATAAATCAGGTATTGTAGTTTTAGGAACAAGTTTTATAAATAGTATAATATGTATAAAAGTTTTAAAAGATAATCCATTGAGATTTTCACGAGGTAGTTTTCTAGCATCTACACCAAATATTAAATTAAATATGACAATACAAATAAAAGGTATATTAGGTATAGGTCAAGAAGAAGGTTTTATTCTTCCAATAGCTGAATGTATTTTTGGAGAATATGGTTATATTTGGTTATCAGCTTATGGTTCATTTAAAGAAATTGATATGACAAAAGAAGGTTATGAAATAACAATAGATAATGGAATGTTTTTAGCTTGTGAAAATTCGAAAGAATATGAATTAGTATTTATGGGAAAAGGTTTATTTTCATCATTTTTTGGTGGTGAAGGTTTTGGTATGAAATTTAAATCAGGTAAACCATTATATATTCAAACAAAAAATTCAAATGAATTATTAACAACTCAAGAGAGTGCTGGAGGAGAAGAAGATGGAATTTTAGGTCAAGCGATGGATTTAAATATATTAGATGGTTTTAGTATGGAGTAAATTTAGATTTAGTAATAATCCAAAAATCATTACCACAAAGATTAGGATTATCATTAAAAATATAATTATAAGGTAAATAAAAATAACCATTATCACCCCAATAATTTCCCCAAGAATTTCTTAATATAAATAATTCTTTATTATCATCAAAACCACATATAACAACAGCATGACCACCGAGGAATTTATCATTATTAAAATCTGGTATATTCACAAAACCTGTTCTAGATACATTAAAATTAAGAAAATTACTAAAAATACCAATAGCAATAGCAATAGGTTCATTTTTAAGTAGCCAATATTTAATAACTTTTAATTCTTTAGGAATATTAAAAGCTTCAATAAGATAATTTTTTTTTGCGTTTTTATAAGCTTCATATGAAGGTTTTATAAATAAATTTTCAATAGAATAAGTCCATAATTTTTCTTCACATAATCCATATAATTTTAAAGAAGCAATACCATCTTTTAAATAAGCACCACTATCATTATTAACTTCATTTATAAAAACTCGTTCATTATAATAAAGAAATAATCTGGAACCTTTAAAATCTATATTATCATATTCAAAAATTGAACATAAAGCATTAGCAGAACAACTACCAATTTTTCCCTGATCATATACCTCTAATGGAAATTTATTTCTTAAATCACAATAAGTTTGAGAAGTTTCAAGATATTCATTATTTAAACTAAGTTCATTTTTATTTTGATTCAAAAGAATATTGAAATTACGAGATACAAAAATGAAACAATCACTTGAAAGTCCATCTTTAAGTAAATAAGTAAATGGTATTTCAATAATTTTATTTTGATGGATAATAATAAAGACTTGTTTAGCAATATCAAAACCACAAATAACAATAGTAATAGCACCTAATTTATTATCATTTAAATTTTTAGGTAAAGTTAAATCATGATTAAAAACAATGATTGAAACAATAAAAGGTTCATTATTAATAAGTGATAAAATAAGACTATTAATATCTTTATTTAATTTAATAATATCGAAAGTGAATTTATTTTCAAGAGCTTTATTATAAATAAAATCAGAAGGAGTTTCATTTAATAGAAGTTGATTATATGGATAATCAGAATCAAAACAAAAACCATAATTAAGAAGACTTAAAATGGAATTATTAAGATTATATGAATTGGTATTAAGTCTTTCATTAAAATATAGGAATAATCTTGAAATTTTAGGAAAACCATCAAATTCGATTAAATGAGCAAGTGAATTAGCGGAACTACCTAAAAACTCATAATTATTTAATGAAAATTTATCAGATAAATCAATTTTAAGAGTTTCATAATTAAGATTAAAATTAGTCTTAGTTAAAAAATCATAATTAGTATTATCAATAATAACATCATAAATAGACATCTCTTAATAAATAATCTACTAATTTTTTTTATAACAACATTTAAAACCTTGTTTATTAATTTTAATATAAGGATGAGTTCTAATACATTTATTGGAAATAGGTCTTCTAATTTTAGGACAATTATTTTTAATTTTCTTTTCTTTTTTCTGAATAATTTTTTCATGAAGTATTTTAGCTAATTCTCTTTGTTGTCTTTCAATAGAAATAGTTGAATTTGTATTAGATTTAGGGGAATATTTAGCAGTCCATAAATAATAATCAATAGAAACTTTTTTTAATAAATCTTCAATATTTTTAATAATTTGTTTTTTTTTAGGAATTATATAATTATAAATTTTTTCATCACATGTTAATTCTAATTCATATATATCCTTAATAGGAACAGATGATATATAATTATGAATAATAACCTCTCTTTTTAATATATTATGATTTAAAGGAATATCATGATGAGATTTAAATCGTATACATCTACCTTCAATTTGTTCTTTAGCTGAAGAATTCCAAACAGGGTCAATTTGATGTAAATGTTGAATATGTTTAAAAGATATACCTTCTTTAATAGAAGGTGAACCTAAAATAACTTTAATAATAGAACCATCTAAATTATCAATAGAATTAATAATATTTTTAACAAGTTGTTTTTTATCATCATTTAATGTAGCGTCCCAAATTACAAAAGTTTTATATTTATTAGATGAATTAGATTTAAGATAATTAGTCCATCCTTTAGATTCTAAATATAAAGCAATAAGTTCTAAACAATATTCAATAAAATTTGAATAGATGAGATGTTTTCCATTTAAATGAAGTAATTCATATAATTTAAGAATTTTAGGGGCATATTCATTCATATTATGAAAGATTTCATCTTTTTTCTTTTTATTAAAAACGGAAATACATAATTGTCTTTCAATAATACAAAAAGAATTTGATTTATCATCTTCTTCTTTAACTTTATCTTTTCTAATATAACTAATATATTTAGCTTGAGTATTACTTAAAGGAATTAGAATATTATCATATTTAACAATAGGTAAATCACTTAAATCTTTTAATTTATAAAAACTTACTTTACCTTTAATCTCATTTAATAAAAATGGTAAATCAGATAAAACAACTCCTTTATTAATATATTTAATATTTGGACAAAGATTTAAAATAAGTTCAATAAATTGACCATAATTATCAAAAACAGGTGTAGCAGTTAAATAGAAAATTTTACAAGATGTATCAGCTAATAAACTAAGAAGTCTTAATATAATAGCATTAATACCACCTGATTTAGAAATAATTTTATTAGCTTTAATATTTTGTTCAATTATAGATGGATCAAGTTTAGATGTTATAAGATTATGAATTTCATCAATAATAATAATTCTATCCTTAGTTAATTTATAAATAGTCTTTTTAATATCATTTGATTTAAGGAGAATATTTCTAATACTTTCATAAGATTTAATATCATAATTTTCTTGAATTTTGAGTAAAAATTTAGTACGAATATTATTTTTAATGGCAATAGGTGTATAATTATTATTATATAATTCTAAATCTTTTTGAGATATATATTTATAATTACCACAATTTGCTGAAATTAATTCATCAATAAAATTAGTTTTTAATCTTGCTGGTAAAAGAACTAAAATCTTCATATGTTTATGATATTCCATAATAGTTTCACAAATAGTAATAGATGTACAAGTTTTACCAGTTCCAATACCATGAAATAATAAAAATCTATTAATAGATTTATAATTATCTTTAATAAATGTAGATAAGAAAACTTGTTGTTTAAGTAATTTACCTTGAAAATTTTTAAGATGTTTATAAGATTTATATATATTTAATTTATCAATTTTATTATCATTAACATCAAAAATTTTATATAAATCTTTAATAAAATGTTTTTTATCAATATTTTTAAGTTTTAATTTTTTAATAAATAATTCCATATTTTTTTCATTTAAATTATCAATATAAATATCTTTAATAACATTTTTAACATCTTCTTTATCTATAGAATAATTAGATAAAGAAGTAATAGAACCAGTAGATTTATTACTAATTTTAACATAAATTAATAATCTTTCATCAGTTCTATTAAATGAAAAACAATGATATTTTTTTGAATTATCAGGTAAATAATTAATTTTACAATTAGGTTTTAAACAAAATTTAATATCCTTTTTAACATCCCAATCGAATTTCATTAAAGAACAAGGAATATTAAATTTTATTTTATTTTTATCATCATTATTTGCTGGATCTACAGATTCTGATGTCCAACCATTATAAATATAACGATTTTTATTACAAGTTATACCAATAATAGAATGACCTGCTAAATTATCATTATAATTTTTAATAAAACAACTATCTAATTTATATATACAACCATTAAATTCAATAATATCATTATAATTATTAAAATTAGAACAATCTAAATTATATGTTTTAGCATTAAAATCATCATTTTTTGTAGCATTATAAATAGAATTATAAAAATTAGTTCTAATTAAATCACTATGAAATAATACAAGTATATCAGGATTTTTATCTAATTTATTTTGAATATTTTTTTTAATATTATGTTTATTTTTATTATAATAATTATTATTAAATTTTTCTCTAAAACGTTTATCATATATATACATATTTGAATATTCATATAAATCAAATAATGTTTTATAAGTATTATTTTCTTTAATATGAACTACATGTAAAAAATTAATATTAAAATATTTAAGCATATATAGAATATAATTAGGTTTAAAACCAAAATTAGAAAAATTATTTTGTAAAACTTCATTAAAATTTTTTTTTAAAGTTATATCAAATTTAGAAAGCATTTTAAATAAAATAATTTCAGGTTTAATAGTATTAAAATATTTTTGAATAAAAGTGTTTTCTTTAATTTTATAATTTTTTTTTAAAATAATTCTTAAAATTTTAAAAAATTTATCTTTTTTATCCCAATTTTTTGAATATTTAATCATTACTTTTCTGGCTTCTTTTGAATATAATAAACCAGTAAGTATAGAATTAAACCAACATGTTCCTGAAAATTGTGGAATAACAGCAATATTTTTACAAAAATCCATTAATTCTAATATATAGAATTATTTAATAAATATGATATATAATTAAAACATATATAAATTATACAAACATTAAGTGTAAATAATCTATAATCATATAATTTAAAATCATCATAATAATTATCATTATTAATATCAAATTGAAATGATTTATTATGTGCTGTTAAGGGTTTTCGTAAAATAATAGATGTTGAAGGTTTTTTATTAATAATAGATATTGAAGGTTTTTTATAAATAAATGATGATAAAGGTAAAGGAATAGATAATAATTGAAGAAGAATTAAGGAAAATCTCATTTATAATTGATAAAGAAAATTATAATCAATAAAATAATCTACATATTTAATAAAATTTTTCATAAATCTTAAAGGAAATGATTTATCATTTAATGTATTTATATCTTCAGTATTAAACCAAACACAAACAAAAAATGGGAAACAACATAAACTTAATTTAATATCATATAAATAGTCATTATAATTATTATAAATATTTGATATTTGTAAATAATAATAATTGATAATAATATCAGTAATATGAGGATTAAATTTAATACTTTCACATAATAAAAAGATAATATCAGTAGTTCCTTTACTTAAATTAATATATTGAAAATCAAGAAAATAAGGTTCATTATTATTTTTATAAAAAATATTAGGACTTTTAACATCACCATGTGATAAAATTAGAGGAAATCTTGATAATTTATTAATAATAATATCAAATTTATTGGAAATAATATTTAATTTATCGAGAGTTTTATTATCAATAAATTTAAAATTAAGTAATTTAAAGAGGTCATATTTATTAAAAATAAGATTTTTATAATAAGTAAAATCATTTATTTTTTTAATTTTATTATAAAGGAAATGAGTTTCATTATGAATAATAAATGAATTATGTAATTTAGAAATTTCATTAACAACTTTAAGTAATAAATCAATATTATTATTTAAATTTAAATTAAAAGAACCATTAAATTTCATAGTTAAATCTTCCATTAAAATAGATGAATTATTATAAACACCATAACATTTAGGAATATTAATAATATTGGAAATAATAGAAGATAAATATTTATAAAAAATAAATTCATTATTAAAAAGTTCTAATTCATTGGCAGTTTTAGTTAAAGAATTATTATAATTAGGAGTTTTAAAAATAATATCAATTTCTTTTTTTGGATAAAATAATTTATAAGAATGTATTTGACAAATATATCCTGATTTTTCATTTCTATTATTTTTTTTAATAGTTATATTAAAATTACCAATTATAGATTTAATAATATCTATATTATTATCATTATTAAATAAATCATTTAAATTAAAATCATTATAATTATTATTATCATTTTTAATAAAAATTGTTTTAATATTAGCATTTTTAGCACTTAAAATACCATTATAACTATCTTCAAAAACAATAATTTTATCTGTTTTAAAATCACTTAATTCATTTATTGCTTTTAAATAAGGTTCAGGATTAGGTTTTTTTAAATTACAATCATCAGCAGTAATTAAAATAGAAATTAATTCATTTAAAGGAGAATTTTTAATAATTTCTGATGCTATTTTTTTATTAGAATTAGTAACAATAGCAATTCTATTATTTTGAATTTTCTTAATAAAATCAATAGCACCATCATAAAATTTAATATCATTTATATAATTCATAAAAAGTTCATCTTTTAAATTTGAAATAACAATAATTTCATTTTCATTTATTTCAGGTATAAATGATTTAAGAAAATCATAATCAGCTAATCCTTTAATATAATTATCAAAAAAAGATTTATCAATATTATAATTATAAAAATCATTTAAAATTTTATTCCAAACATTAAAATAAATATTATCAGTATCTATTAAAGTTCCATCTAAATCAAATAAATAAAGATATTCAAATTTTTTAACTTGTTCTGGTGTTCCTAATGAATAATAATCTTTATTATTAATATTATAATTAATAAATGAAAAATTATTATTAATCATTAAATTGATAATAGCAGAATTATAAAATTCATTTTTAACTTTATATTCATCATTTGAAATTAATAAAGAAGAATAAATTAATAAATCATTAGCTGATTTAAAACCATAAGCACCACAACAAGCATAATTAAAATTATCAAAATTAATATAATCTTTTTCTTTAATAAAATTAACAAAGTTATTATCTAAATCAATATATGAAAATTTAGGATCATTAAGGTTATAATCTTTAAATGAGAAAATTATATTATTACCATTCCAAATATCAATAATATCAATTTTATAAAAATTATCAACATCAATAGAAATAATAGGTTCATTAATTAAATCAAAATTTTCATTTAAAAGTTGTTTAAGAGCTAAATTAATAGTAAAGGCACATCCAGGTGTTTCATTGATAATTTTAAAAAATTTAAATTTAAAATCTGGATATAAATTACTTATGAAATTTTCAAAATCATAATCTTTATATTGATTATAATTATAAGGTATATAAATAATATGATTTTTAGGTTTTAAATTATCTAATAACCATTGTATTATAGTTTTTCCAGAAACTTCTATTAATGCCTTTGGTTTATTATAAATTTCTTTAAATCGAAATCCAATTCCATTAAGTGGAATAATAATCATTTAAAAAAAGGAGATTTATAATAAATATGATATTAATCGCATATTTAGATAATTATACAGAAGAAAATATTAATTATTTATTGGAAAATAATTATAATATATTCATAAATTTTTCTCATAACATTAATAACTTAAAAATAGACGATAAATATAAAAATAAATTATGGTTTAGTAAATCACAATATAATGAACCTAATTGTAATTATATAGAATATTATGATATGTGTTTTTTTCCTGAACAAGATAAAAATATAATTATAAATAATTATAATGGAATTATTACAAGACATATTCAATTATATGAACAAATGTTTAATGCTACAAGAAGATATGGATTAATAATAAATGGAAGATTGAAATGTTATGAGGAAAATTTTATACCTGTAATTTTAAAATATTTAAATGAAAATAAAGATGATTGGATTGATGTTCATATAAATTTAAATGAAGAAAAAGAAGAATTAAGTAAATATTTAATAGAATCTAATATTAATTATCCATTTATAAAAACAATTAATTGTAATAAATATAATACAGATAAATATTATTTAAATTTTCCAAATAATAAATGTGAAAATCCTTCTACATTAATGTCAAGTTATTATACACTAATGAAGGGATTTTCACAATTAAATTATTATAGAATAGTTAATAAAATAGAATATGATTTGATAATTAAATATAGACCAGATATAATAATAGATAAATTACCAGATTTAAAAAAATTTATGTTTTTAAAGAATTGTTCAAATGAGATATATACTCCTCATTCGAATATGTGGGGATATAATGGTTATAAAATGAATGATCAAATAGGAATAGGTAATTTTGAATCGATGAATATATATTGTTCAATATATTCATATATAGATAATTATTTAAATAATAAAGAATTTGGTTTATATCATCCAGAAACATTATTAGCGAATCATTTAAAAGTATTTAATATAAATGTAAGAATATTTGATTTTAATTATTCATTAAATCCGAAAAGAAATAATTTAAGATTAGTAGATGATAAATAAAATTAATGGAAGGAATTAATAATCTTGGTGCTACATGTGCTATAAATAGTTTTATTCAACTTATATGTAGATGTAATTATTTGAGAGATATGATATTGAAATTAGAAATAGATAATAATTCATTTACAGGAGAATTAAAGGAGATATTAGATTTAATGTATAATCAAAATAAATCATTAAATCCGAATAAATTTATAAATGCGTTTTATAAAACATTTCAAGGTATATTTAATCCATTTGAACAAATTGATATAAATGAATTACTTTTTTATATATATAGTAAAATAAATGATGAAACATCAATAATTATAAATAAATCGAATGAAAATATAAGAAATATTCATGAAGAACATGATAATAAAATAGCTATTTATAATAATTATAAAATAAGTAATATATCATCATTAGTTCAAGGTTCATATATTAATATAATAGTATGTTCAAATTGTTCAAATAAAAGTTATTCATTTGAACCATTTATAAATATAACATTAGATATAATTGAGAATAATTCAATAGCTGATTTACTAATATCAAGTATGAATGAAGAATATAGGGAAAAAGATGATTGGAAATGTGATAAATGTAATATAAAATGTTCATATATAAAAACAAAGAAATTATGGAAAATGCCAAAAACTCTTTTTATAACATTAAATAGATTTAAGGATTATAATAAAAAGAATTTATCACAGATATATATAAATGATAGTTTAAATTTTAATTCAGGTTCAATAATGAGTAATAATAGAAGTTATAAATATGAATTATCAGGGATATCATTACATTATGGAAGTTTATCAGGAGGACATTATACAGCAATATGTAATGTAGAAAATGAATATTATTTATATGATGATATAAATGTATCAAAAATAAGGAAAGAGAGTTTAACGAATCCGATAAATAATTCATCAGTATATTTATTATTATATAATCATCATGACGAAAATTAATGCTAATTTATCATTATCATTATCATTATTATCAATATTATGACTATAATTATATAAGGATTTATTAAATGTGATATGTGTTTCATAATTTTTATGAATAATAGAATCTAATTGATAATTAATACCATTAATATTGATAGAATTTAGAGAGATATCAAATAATTTATTTTTATAATTAAAATCATAATTAGATAAAGGATTTAAATTATTTTCAAAAATATTATAAATAATAATAATATATGGAATTTTATTAGGAATTTCTTTAAATCCGAATTGATTATTAAAATTGAATAATTCAAGGAAAGGGATATTAATAATATTATAAATATCAGAAATATAAGTAATATTAATTTCAAAATTTTTATAATTATTAGGATTAGTATATTTAAGAAATTTAAGTAATAAAATTTCAGGTGAGATTATTTTATAAAATCTTTCAGCTTTTGAAGTTTTATAATAATAATTTTTAATAATTTTATTAATAATAATATGTAAATCATTATTAATAATTATTTTATTAATAATTAAATTATGTGAATATTGACTATAAAAAATAGCCATTAATATTGATGAAAATAAATATGTTTTTCTAGTAGTAGTAGGTATTAACATCATTATTAAATTAATTAAAAAGAAAATCATTATTTATCAAATTCTTTATGAATAGTAGTAAAAGTAGCAAAACCATTTTTGAGTAATTTATAATGGAAATCTTTAATATTACCACCATTATTTAAAAATTCATCTCTTAATTTAATAATATGTCGTTTTCCAACAAGATAACAAACAGCTTGTCCAGGCATACAAATATATCTATCAATTTCATTTTTAATATCTGTAATTTTATCAGGTAAATATTTTTTCATATAATTAAAAGCTTGTTTATAAGTCCAACCATAATAATTAATACCAGTATCAACAACAAGTCTTAATTTTCTAACAAGTGTATTAACATCATTTAATTCATCATAATCATCACAATAAATTTCCATATAATGAGCGAATCCTTCAACAAGAGCAATATTACTATAAGCATAATAAGAATATTTAGGTATATTAAGATGTTTCATATATTGGAAATGATAGAAATGGAAACATTCGTGCATTATTAAAGTATGAATTTCTTTTTTACTAATTTCATTAAAATATGATAAATTAATAAAAATTTTACCTTCAATATCATTATAATATCCAAGAGCGGAATTTTTTTCAAGTTCATCAGGAATAGGAACTAAAATAAAACGTTGTTTAGGTTTATAATCAAAATATTTATCAATTGTTGTTTCATATATATAATTAGCATAATCAATACAATTATTCATCATTTCATCTCTTGATGAGAATTTTTCTATACTAATAATTTTTTTTTTAGGATAATCCATACCTAATTTATGAATTTCTTCAGGTGTAATATCTAAATTACCAGTATATTCTTTAACAAGTCTTCTATAAATTTCTTTACCATTATTGATATAACAAAGACCTATATCATTTCTACAAAAAGGATAATAATCTTTTTTAATAAAATTATATAGATGTGAATATTGGTCAATTTTTTTAATTTTATCAAGAAATTTTTTAATAGTAATTTTAGGGAATGTTATTTTATGTTTAAGTCCTAATTTAGCTTTTTCAATACAAGATAAGATAAGTTTATCAAAATCTTTTTGTCTTAAATTTTTATAAACTTCATTTTTAGGATATATATTATTAGTATCATATTGAAATTCAATAATAAAATTTCTATATGATGAGAATAATAATAAATTAAAATAATTATTATATAAGAAATTATATTGTTCAATTTCAATTTTTAATTCGATATGTTTAGTATTTTTATATTTTTCTAATATTTCCTTTTGTTTATTAATATATTCATCATCTAAATAATTATCATAATGTGATAAAGTTTCTTTATCTCTTTTACCATAAATAAATCGCAATACAGGAGAAATTTTAAAATTATCATTTAAAAAAGCTTCATAATCATTTTTAATCATCTATAATATCTATAAAGAATAATTATAATTATTTAAAAATAGAAGTTAGAATGAAATTATTATTACCTATTATAGTTATATTAATAATTATTTTATTCACAATATTAATATTAAATAGTTCTCATTATTTTGTAGAAGAATTTACAAATAGTAGTTATGATCAAAATACAATTGAAGATTTAATTCCATTATCTTTTGTCCCTAAAAATCAATATTTAAAGGAACAATTAACTGAATATGAAATAATAGATATATATAAGAAGATTTTAGATCGTTCACCTAAATTAGAAGAATTACAACAGAAGACATATTTATCAAAAGAAGAATTAATTGAGGAACTTTATAATTCAAATGAATATGATAAGATGATAAAGGTTCAAGAGAATACGGCTATATCAGGTATAGAAAGTTCAGTAGCAAA
>Ga0209358_10003013_pt1 | contig 12565 bp, 11 predicted proteins | sample LauGreFa1BDMLBSN_2_FD_187574 | JGI IMG/M metagenome (GOLD analysis project Ga0209358, IMG submission 187574) | Freshwater lake microbial communities from Lake Michigan, USA - Fa13.BD.MLB.SN (SPAdes) (version 2) | ecosystem: Environmental > Aquatic > Freshwater > Lake | place: Lake Michigan, USA...
GCCTCGGTTGGGGGAAATTGTGTCGGATCCGAGTGAGGCGCGGGGGATGGTGGAAATGCGGCGACTGGCCAAGGAGGCGATCGAGGCGTTGGAGGTGGGTGGGGCGGGGCCCTGAAGGGAGTTCCCAGTTTCCAGTACCCAGAATTGGCGGAATTCCCGGTTCGGATACGCCGGAGGCGTTTGAGCCGATAGCCCCGGGTTGGCGCGGGAGCGTGTACCCGGGGTTTGGTTCGTGGGAAGAGACGTACCCCGGAGGTGGTGCGAAGACCCCTAGCTTCTGCAACCCCTCCGGGGTTGGTTGATCCAAACCGCGGGTTCCCCGGGGTACGCTTCGCGACCCCGGGCTACCGGCTGCAACGCCTCCGGCGTAAGAGCAGGCGCCTCACTCGCCGAGCGGAAGGGTGAGGAGCGGCTCGTGAGGACACTCGCTCCACCGATCAGGGCTTGAAGGCGATGCGGGTGACGGCGTCGTTGGTGGTGGCCTGGAACCAGCCGCCGTACTCGATCATGTAGAGGGCGCCGTCGGGTCCGAGGCGGAGGGTCACCGGGCCGCCAGGAAGGTTCTGGGCGAAGGACTGGGAGGCGGCGGGGCGTTGGGTGGCGGGATCGATGGGGGCGAAGCGGACCGACTTGCGGTTGTAGTCGGAGTAGAAGAGTCCTCCGTGGAAGTTTGTGGGGAAGGCGGAGCCGGATTTCGGTGCGCGGTAGATGAGACCGCCGGTGCAGGAACCGCCCTGGCCGCGGATGTAGGAGAACCAGGGCGTCTCGAATCCTTCGACGCGGTTGGTGCGGGTCAGGGTGTCCATGCCGTCGGCGAAGATGCGGGGCCAGCCGTTGTTGGCGCCGGGCTTGAGGCGAAGGACCTTCTCGTGGTCGTCCTTTTCGTCGCCGCCGTTCTCGGAGAGGAGGACCCAACCGGTGATGGGATCGAAGCTGAAGGCCCAGGCCTGACGATGACCGCGGGTGTAGACCTCGGGTCGGGCGCCGGGTTGGCCGACGAAGGGATTGCCGGGAGGAATCGAGCCGTCGAAGCCGATGCGGAGGACCTTGCCGCGGAGGTCGCCGGTGGATTGGGCGCGGTTCTTGGGATCGTTGTAGTACTGCTTGAGCTCCCAGATCTTGTTGTTGTCGCCGGACGAGATGTAGAGGGCGCGTTCGGTGGGGTGGGCGAGGAGGCCGCCGCCGACGTGCTGGGCGCCTTCGTCGCCGTTCCATTCGAGGAGCACCTTGGCGGACGCGAGATCGAGGCGGGAGTCGGCACCGGTGCCGGTGACGTTCAGGCGGACGACGCGGCTCAGGTACTCGCCCTGGGGATGTTGCTTGGCGTGGTGGAAGAGGAAGAGGTGTGGCGTGGCGGGGAAGTCCGGGTGGAAGGCGATGCCGTGGAGGCCGCGGTCACCGGCGACATCGGATTCGAGCGTTCCGACCTTGTGCTTCTGTCGGGAGGTCGTGTCGAGACGCCAGACTTCGCCGCCGCGGGCGGTGATCCAGGCGGCGCCATCGGGGGCGAAGGCGAGATCCATGGGCTCGGGGATCTCGGGTCCGGCGAGGACTTCGCGGGTGAAACTGGGCGGGAGTTTGGCGTCCGCGAGGGCGTGGGTGGATCCGGCGACGAGGAGCAGGGAGAGCAACGGCGACAGGATGCAGCGCATTGGGTTGGAGGGTGGGGGCGAAGGGCGTGGCTGGCAAACTCCGGGTGGGGAACGGAGGTCGAAGTTTCTCATGGGGCGAATGGAAAGCGGGAGGTTCGAACTGGGGAGAACCTGCGGAGGTGGGGATCTGTCGCCCCTCCGGGGCTGGTGTTTCCTTCTTGTAGTCAACCCACCGCTTACGCGGTGGGCTACCTTCTTTCGGTGCTCCGCACCTTGGAGGCGCCGGTTTGAAGCGGTGGTAGTTGCGGGCGGGAGTGCTGGGAACTGGGAACTGCGGGGGACCCCGCCTCCTTACGTCGTTGGCTACGGGGGGAGGCCCGCCTCCTGGCGTTGGCGGCGACGCGGCTACCCGGCTTCAAACTTGAATCTTGAACCTTGAAACTCCCCCCCTCACGCGCTGGCGCTGGAGTAGCGGCGGAGGGAGAGGCGCCAGACCCATTCGGAGACGGCGAAGCAGACGAGGCTGAGGCCGATGAGGAGGAAAGGGTGGGACGGGGAGTGGAGGGTGCCGAGGAGCGTCTGGGCGGGGACGTTCGACACGAGGAGCATGGGGAGGACGAAGGTGAAGACGCGGCGGTAGATTCCCTGGGGGATCGCGCCTTCGGGGATGCGGGCGATATTGAAGAGGTTGTAATAGCCCCAGACGACGCCCTGGGCGCGGACGATCCAGAAGGCCGCGGAGGAGAGGAGGAACATCAGGGAGTAGTGGATGATGAGTCCGGCGCCGCAGAGTCCGAGGAAGGCGGCGATCTCCAGGGGAGAGGGAGTGTGGTGCAGGTTGCGGAGGGCCCAGACCATGACGCCGACGGCGGAGGCGGCGTTGACGAAGGCGCCGAGGTCGACCTTGCGGAAGGAGATGAGGAACCGCGTGTTGACCGGAAGGAGCAGCATGAAGTCGAGGCGGCCGGTACGGATGTGTTCCGAGATATCCGAGATGTTGGTGAGGAAGAAGGCGGTGAAGACCTGCTGGATGAAGTGCGAGCAACCGACGAGGAGGATCACCTGCCAGCGGTTCCATCCGGCGATGGACTCGGTGTGTCCGTAGACGACGGACATGAAGGCAAGCTGGAGGGCGAACCAGAGGGCCTCGACGAGGATCCAGAGGAGGAAGTTCGTCTTGAACTGCATTTCCCGGGTGATGCTGTTGCGCCACAGGGCGGCGAACAGGCCCGGGTAGCGGCGCCAGGCGGGTTGGAGCGGGGGCATCGGGTCGTTCATCCTAGAAAAGGCAGTTGGAACCGCAGATGTCGCCGATGACGCAGATGGGTGGGGACTTCAACTCGGCGACCCCCGCGCCTGCGATGTGAATTTCCCGCTGGGACCGGAACTCCGCTTGGAATGGGTCATCTGCGCCATCCGGGGAATCTGCGGTTAAACGGAATGCCGTTTTGGCGTTCATGGCGGGGCAGGCTTCAGCCGCCGACGGCGGAGTAGCGTTTGATGCCGCGGGACCAGACCCATTGGAGGAGGAAGAATCCGCCGACGACCCAGGCGGTCTGGATGGCGAGGCCGCGCCAGAGGTCGGGTCCTTCGATTCGGCCGAGGTAGACCCCGACGGGGAAGTAGAGCAGGTAGGGGTAGGGCGTCAGCATGAGGAGCTGGGCGGCCCAACGCGGAAGGATGTCGATGGGGAACAGGTGGCCGCTGGCGATGTATTCGAAGGCGAACTGGATGAAGATGAACGTCGAGACGTCGAGGACCCAGAACGCGAGCAGGGCCATGGTGCAGGCGATGAGGAACTGGAGGAGGCCGGCCATGAGCACGGAGAGGACGAACGCGGCTCCGGCGAGGGGCGAGGCGGGCAGGACGAGGTGTTCGCGTAGGAAGAAGACGAAGAGGCTGACCGGGACGAGGGCGACGACGGTGTAGATCGAGCGTCCGGAGAGGTAGAGGGAGAACCGGTAGCCGAGGTAGTTGATCGGGCGGATGAGGAACTGGGAGATGTGGCCGTCCTTGATGTCGGCGGCGATCTGCCAGTCATCCTCGGCGACGGCGGTGAAGGCGTCGACGAGGGTGGTCAGCAGGTAATAGCTGATCATCTGCGACAGGGCGTAGCCGGCGATATCGGCACCGGCGGCCTTGCCCGCGTAGATCGACTTCCACAGGTAGAGGGTTCCGGTAAGCGGGACCAAAGCGATGGCGGCGCGGAACAGGAAGTTCACGCGGTACACCAGCGTATTCTGGATGCCGATTCGGAAGACCTGAAGGTACTTGCCCATGGAGAGGGCTAGTGCGGGTCGTTGAGGATCTCGGCGAAGGCGGTGTGGACGGCACCGAGAGCGCGGGTGAGGGCCTCGGATTCCTCGGGCGAGAGGTTGCCCCGGGTCTTGGCCTGGAGCATTTCGAGCTGGTCGATGAAAACCTTGGCGCCCTCGGGTTGGACGGACTCGAACTCGCCGGAGTGCGGATTTTCGAGCCGTCCCATGAGCATCAGGGCCATCTGGGAATGCCCCACCACGAGTTGCTGGAAGAGCATCGAGTGGATCTGGTCGAGGGTGGCGTCGTCCATGGGATCGGTTGCTGAGGGCATGGGGGGAGGGAGATTCAAGTTTGAAGATTCAAGGTTCAAGCCATGGCCAGCCTCGTGTTCTCGTTTGCTACCTGTTCCTGATGGTAGGCCGCGTGCCCCCACGCGGCGGAATTCCGGGCTTCGCCGGGTGAGGTCACCCGGCCTACCTCGCCGGGTGGGGGCACCCGGCCTACCTCGCCGGGTGGGGGCACCCGCCTGCTTCGCCGGGTGGGGGCACCCGGCCTACCGCTTCAATAAGGCAACGGGAAGCGGGCGGTGAGGGCGTGGACGCGGGCGCGCACCTTGTGGGCGGTGGCTGGGTTCGCGATGTCGAGGAGGACCTCGGAGATCATGTCGGCGATCTCGGCCATCTCGGCTTCCTTCATCCCGCGGGCGGTGACGGCGGGGGTGCCGAGGCGGATTCCGGAGGCTTCGAAGGGCGAGCGGGTCTCGAAGGGGATGGTGTTCTTGTTGGTGGTGATGCCGGCTTCGTCGAGGGCGAGCTGGGATTGCTTGCCGGTGATGCCGCGGGCGCCGACGTCGACGAGCATGAGGTGGTTCTCGGTGCCACCGGAGACGAGGCGGAAGCCGTTGCGGGTCATGCCGGCGGCGAGGGCGGCGGCGTTGCGGACGATCTGTTCCTGGTAAGTCTTGAAGGAGGGTTGGAGGGCCTCGTGGAAGCAGACGGCCTTGGCGGCGATGACGTGCATCAGGGGGCCGCCCTGGATGCCGGGGAAGACCTGGGAGTCGATGCCTTTGGCATACTTCTCCTTGCAGAGGATCAAACCGCCACGGGGTCCGCGGAGCGTCTTGTGTGTGGTGGTGGTGACGAAGTCGGCGTGGGCGACCGGACTGGGGTGGACACCGGCGGCGACGAGTCCCGCGATGTGGGCGATGTCGGCGAGGAGCAGGGCCCCGACCTCGGCGGCGATCTCGCCCATGCGCTTGAAGTCGATGATGCGCGGGTAGGCGGAGGCGCCGACCGTGATCATTTTCGGGCGATGCTCGCGGGCCATGGAGGCGAGCTGGTCGTAGTCGATGCGTTCGTCACCGGGGCGGACGCCGTAGTGGACGATCTCGAAGAACTTGCCGGAGAAGTTGGCCTTGTTGCCGTGGGTGAGGTGTCCGCCATGGGACAGGTCCATGGTGAGGAGCTTGTCGCCGGGTTTCAGGACGGAGAAGTAGACCGCCATGTTGGCGCCGGAGCCGGAGTGCGGTTGCACGTTGGCGTGCTCGGCACCGAAGAGTTGCTTGGCGCGGTCGATGGCGAGCTGTTCGGCGACGTCAACGAACTCGCAACCGCCGTACCAGCGGCGCTTGGGGTAGCCCTCGGCGTACTTGTTCGTGAGGACGCTGCCCTGGACCTCCATGACGGCCGGGCTGGTGAAGTTCTCGGACGCGATGAGCTCGATGTTTTCGAGCTGGCGGCGGCGTTCGTTGGAGATGACTTCGGCGATGGCGGGGTCGACTTGGGCGAGACGGAGCGACATGGGAGTTTCGAGTTTGTTGACGCGGCGTTCGTGGCGGCCCCCTTCGAAGGAGGCCTGGGTGAACGCTTCGAGAATCTGGGATGCCTGCTCCGGGGTGCTGGTCCTGGCGCCGAGGCAGAGGACATTGGCGTCGTTGTGCTGGCGGCACAAGGCGGCGACCTGGGGTTCGGTGACGAGGGCGGCGCGGATGCCGGGGACCTTGTTGGCGGCGATGCTGATGCCGACGCCGGTGGAGCAGACGAGGAGGCCGAACCGGGCTTCGCCAGCGGCGACGCGATGGGCAACGGCCTGACCGAAGTCCGGGTAATCGATGGAATCGGTGGAGTGGGTACCGAGGTCGACGAAAGAGAGACCGAGGCGCTGGAGGACCGGCTTGAGGGATTCCTTGAGATGGAATCCGGCGTGGTCGGACCCGAGGGCGAAGTCGGGCGGGGCTGCGTGGGCGGCGGCTGTCTCGGCGGCGTGACGTTCGATGAAGGCGATGGCGGTGCGGACGCCCTGTTCGATCTGGTTCCGGGTCTCGACGTATCCGGGCAGGGGGCCGCCGATGGGATCGGCGATGTCCTTCTCGTAGGATTCGACCGAGTCATCGAATTCGCGGAGGAGGAAGAGTTTTTCGGCCGACTCGGGATGGTAGTACAGGATGCCCTCGGCGTGGCTGTGGGTGAGGGCGAAGATGTAGTCAGCCTCGCGGACCAGCTGGGCCGTGACCATCTGGGAGCGGTGGCTGGAGATGTCCCCACCGATCTGGCGCATGGCGGTCACGGCGTGCGTGCTGGCGGGCTGGCCGTTGATGGCACCGACGCCGGCGGACGCGATTTTCCAGCCGGGTTTCCCGGCGAGGACGAGACGGGCGATGCCCTCGGCCATCGGGGAACGGCAGGTGTTGCCAGTGCAGACAAACAGGAGCGACTTCATGCCAACGCAGGGCGAAGGTGGGAGGCGGGTTGAAGAGCGTCAACGCGGAAGTCCGGTCGGAGGGAAGGAGGGCGCATCATGACGCTGCCCCCGAAAGCAGTGGTGCGAGACCCCGTCGAGCTGCGTCAGGGATTGAAGAGGGGCCGAATCAGCTCGTGAGGACACTCGCCCCACCCCTGGTTGGACGCACTGTCCGGATGCGCCGCAAAGGGGACTCACCAGAGGAAGGATTGGGTGGAGGCGAGTTCGCGCCCTTCGCGGAGGAGGGTGGCACGCCAGGCGGTGACATCGCCGACCTGACGGCGGGCGGCGTCATCGAGGGTGATCTGGGTCCAGCGGGAGCCGAACCGGGGAGGTTCGACGGTGCGGGTGATCACCAAAGCATTGGTGGAGGACGCCGTGCCATTGGTGCTGGCGGTGGTGGCGTAACCCCGGAGTTCGAGTCGCAGTTCAAGGGGAGGAGTGCCGGTCTTTGGGGCGCTCCACTGGATGTCGAACCGCAGGCCGCCGACTTCATCGGGTTTCTGGCGGAGATGGGCTTGGTAGGCGTCGCGCTCGTAGAGGCTGGGGTGGAGCGAGGCGCGGCCTTCGCGGTCGAGGAGGGACGGGAGGACCTTGCGGACCTGGGCGTCGGCGGCGTGCAGGGTGGAGGCGGCAGCCAGAGCGGCTGCGAATGCCATGGGGAGGATCAGGTGCCGGACCATCGAGCGGGTGGATTAAAAGCCGCGGGTAGGAATCTGGAGCAGGGCCGGGCGCGGTTCGAGGCGAACGGGGGTGGACTTGGGGGCGATGGGTGCCGCGACCGGGGCGATCGCAGGGCTGGGCCGCTCGGCGAGCGAGCCAGCGACGGCACGGGGTGCGGCAGCCGCATTCAGCGGGCTGGAGAACAGGCCGGCAGCCGGTGCTGCAGGGGGTGTGGAGAGCAGTGACTGAAACTGCTGGGAGCGGGTGGGAGGCGTCTTCGTCATGCCGAGGGAACCGGCGATTGTGGAATCCTGGGCACCGCTGGACGACTGGGAATTGTTGGACAGGAGGCGGTCGAACACGGCGGAGCGTTCCTCGGCAGCGGACTTGCGGGCGTCGTCGAGCGCGGAATGCCCCGGGGTTGCCAAGGCGCGAGGATCACTGAATGCACCCTTCCGCTCGGATGGGGAGCCTTCGGAGTTCCGGGCGGAGCTGGCATCGCCCGTCATGGTACGGAAGGGAATGGCCCGTGAAGACTCCTCACGGGTGGCGACGTTGTTGTGGCGATCTTCCGCGGTCTCGGATCCGATGGGTTGGGAGGGGTCGTTGGCCTGGGCGGCCGGGTGGGGCCGGGTGAGGTCGGTGGCCCGAAGGTACCGTTCGCCGGTACCGGGTGCATTGAGGGAGCCACCGGGTTGGCTGAAGCGGGGGGTGGGGTCCAGATCCACTTCGCGGAGTTGTCCCTGGGAGTCGACCTGGGCGGCGTTTTCGAGCAGCCAGTTCCGGCGTTTGTCGGCACGGAGGCCCAGTTGCCGCTGCAGGTTGGGATCCATCCCTGGGCGGGTCTGGGGAATCCCGGGGACCACGGGCATGGCGCCCGGATTGAAGCTGGAATTGGCGCCCCCGGGATTGAGGACGCGGTCCAGGAGGGGGTCGATGGGAGTGGTCTTGCTGGGGAGCTTCGGACGTTCCTTCGAGGGGGCGCTTTCGACCATCTTCTCACCGCCGAGGGCGGTCACTGCGAGCGCCACGGTCAAGGCAGCCCCGACCCGATGGGCGAATCCGGGGCCTACCCTGATGTGGTGCAGTGACATGACTTCCATGGTGCTAGCTGAGGCGCCGGGTTCCGTCAAAGGAAAGGTCAGCCCAGTCGTTCCCGGAGGGACCGTCCAACGGCCAGGAAGGCCTTGGATGCGGGGTTGTCCGGGTTGGCGATCACGACGGGGATCCCGCGGTCTCCCCCTTCGCGGATGGTGGTGTCGAGGGGGATCTCGCCGAGGAAGGGGAACTGGCGGCGTTCGGCTTCGCGGCGGCCGCCGCCTTCGCCGAACGGGTGGAGGCGGGAGCCGTCGGGGGCGATGAACCAACTCATGTTCTCGATGATGCCGAGGATGGGAACCTGGACCTTCTCGAAGAGGGTGATGCCCTTGCGGACCACGCCCACCGAGGCCTCCTGGGGGGTAGTGATGACGACGCCTCCATCGAGGGCGACGGTCTGGCAGAGTGAGAGTTGCGCGTCGCCGGTTCCCGGGGGGAGATCGACGAGGAGGTAGTCGAGTTCGCCCCAGTCCACCTGCGAGACGAACTGCTGGATCGTCTTCTGGATCATGGGGCCGCGCCAGATGACGGCCTGATCGGGTTCGAGGAGGAAGCCCATGCTCATGAGTTTCACGCCATGGGCGGTGGGAGGGATCAGTCGGTCGTCGTCGGTGACGGACGGCCGTTCCTGGATGCCCATCATCAGGGGAATGGAAGGGCCGTAGATGTCGCCATCCATCAGGCCGACCCGGGCACCCAGGGCCTGGAGCGCACAGGCGAGGTTGACGGAGCAGGTTGACTTGCCGACGCCGCCCTTGCCGGAGGCGACGGCGATGACGCGGCGGATGCGGGGGTCTTTCTGGCGCTGGAACTGGGTAGGAGGCTGTGCAGCGGCCGAGGTCGGCGAGGGGACCTTGACCTGGATGTGCGCGTCCGCGAGGCCGGGGAAGGAATCGCGAAGGACGAGCCGCGCGGCGTCCGCGATCTGGCGGCCGAGATCGGGGTTGGGCGAGGTCAGTTCGATGAGGACGCCGATGGCGGGCCCATCGACCTGGATTTCCTTCACGAGGCCGAAGGAAACGATATCGCGGGAGTAGCCGGGGTACTTGACGGTGCGGAGGGCGGAGAGGACGGCGTCCTGGGTGGGGTTCACGGGAGTGGGGTGCGAGTCGAGGGTGGAAGTCGAATCTGACGGTTCAAAAAATCAGCCGCGGCGGTCGGTGAGACGCGCCGCGGCGGTGGTACGGTCTGAAACTGGAGGGGTGCTCGTCAAGGCATGGCAGGCTCACCCTGGCCCGAGGCTGGGGCGAGGGTGGCGGTCACGGATTCCTTGCCTTGGATACCCTTGCCGTTCAGGGCGCGGAGGAAGGTGGTGATGGACGACACCTGTTCGTCCGTGAGCTTCTGACCGAGTTGGAGCCAGGCCATCTGCGAGACGGCGCTGGAGAGCGACGTCACGCCGCCGTCGTGGAAGTAGGGGGCGGTGGCGGCGATGTTGCGGAGGGAGGGAACCTTGAACACCAGGAGATCCTCCTCTTCCTTGGTGACGGCGATGCGGCCCTTGTCGCTGGTATTGGCGTAGGGATTCACGGCGCCGACCTTGCGGTAGCTGTTGCCGCCGATGACGGGCCCGTTGTGGCAGGTCGTGCAACCGACCGAGAGGAACTCATGGAGGCCCTTTTGTTCGGCGGCGGAAAGGGCCTTGTCATTGCCCTTCAGGAAGTCGTCGAAGCGGTCGTGGGTGACGAGGGTCCGTTCGAAGGCGGCGATGGCCTTGGCGAGATTGTCGTAGGTGAGGGGGTTGGTCTCACCGGGGAAGGACTTGGCGAACGCCTTCTTGTACGAGGAGATCCCGCCCAGCTTGGCGATCACATCGACGTCCTTGGGCATGCCCATCTCGATCGGGTTGAGGATGGGACCCTTGGCTTGGTCGGCGAGGGTTTCCGCGCGGCCGTCCCAGAACTGGGCCAGGTGGAATCCCGCATTGAGGGTGGTGGGCGAATTGCGGCCACCGCGTTTGCCGAAGGCTCCCGGGGAAGTGGGCTGATGATCAACCCCGGCCTTGCCGCCATCGACCTGATGGCAGCTGTTGCAGGACTGGCTGTCGTTGGCGGAGAGGCGCTTCTCGAAGTAGAGCTTCTTGCCGAGCGCGACCATGGCCGGGGTGTCCTTGTCCGACCCGGGCATGCGGTCAGGCAGCGGGGTCACGACCTCCAAAGCTTTCTTTCGGAGTTCGGCAGGAGCCGGAGTCTGGGCGTTGAGGGTTCCGGCGAGCAGGCCGGCCACGGCAAGGGCCGGGATGAGATACTTAGACATCATGGGCAGGGAGGATGTGCGAAGTTGCGGAGTCTGCAACTCACTCTGTTTGTAAAGATTCTGGTATTTGGAGGAGGAGGGCCTGGGCGGCGGTTCAATGGGCCGCCTTGCCCGAGACTTCGGCGGCGTGCTGGCTGAAGGATTTGCCAATGCCACGAGGGGCGATGACGGAGTCGATGACGCCCTTCTCGAACTCATCCCACATGGGCGACATGGCGCGGAGCTTGGTGACAATCCGGGCGAAGGCCTCGACCACGTAGTCCATGTCTTCCTCGGAGTTGTCCTTGCCGAGGCTCAGGATGAGATTGCCTTGCGCGAGGGCATGGTCGAGTCCGATGGCGGACAGCACGTGGGAAATCTTGAGGGACTTCGACACGCAGGAGGAGCCTGAGGCGACGGCGATGCCGTTCATGTCGCAGAGCAGGAGTTGGCCCTCGCCCTCGATGAATTCGGTGGAGATGTTGATGTTGGTCGGGACGCGGTCGGGACCGGGCACGGGGCCGTTCAGCTTGATGAAGGGGATCCGGGTGCTGAGGCCGTCCCAGAGGCGTTTCTGGAGGTGGGCGACATGGGCGGCGCGGGTGGGCAACTCGGTGCGGGCGATCTCGGCGGCGACGCCGGCGCCGACGATGGCGGGGATGTTCTCGGTTCCGGCGCGACGACCGCCCTCCTGGACGCCTCCGTGCAGGATCGAGACGATGCGGGCGCGCTTGTTGCGGTACAGGACACCGACGCCCTTCGGTCCGTAGAACCGGTGGGGTGAGAAGCTGACGAGGGCGGCACCGAACTGGCGGACGTCGATGGGGAGCCAGCCGGCGCTGGCTTCGCAGTCGACGTAGAGGGGGATTCCGGCCTGGGCGCAGATCCTGCCCGCTTCGATGACGGGTTGGATCGTACCGATGTCGTGGTTTACGTGGTGCAGCGCGACCAGGACGGTCTGTGGGGTGAGTGCGGCCTGAAGGGCGGCAAGGTTCACGCGGCCTTCGGGATCGACCGGGACGCGGGTGCAGGTCCAGCCCTGTTTTTCGAGGAATTCGACGGAGTTGACCACCGCAGGATGTTCGGTGGCGGAGATCACGAGATGCTTGCCCTTCCGTTCGTTGGCGTAGGCCACACCCTTGATCGCGAGGTTGGAGGATTCGGTGCCGTCGGACGTGAAGAAGATCTCCTCCTCGGATTCCGCATTGATCAGTGCGGCCATCTGCTGGCGGGCCGTCTTGAGCGCGTCACGGACCCGGAGCCCGTGCTGGTGAAGCGAGGACGCGTTGCCAAAGAAGTCCGTGAAGTAAGGCCGCATGGCCTCGAACACCTCGGGCAGGAGGGGGGTGGCAGACTGATGATCCAGGTAGACCTGTCGCATGATGGGATGGGGTTTAGTTCCGGGTGCAGGCACGCAAAACCCCGCGTTCACACGGCGCGCCGGCGAACCGCGGGGTTTTCGACCGGCGGGTTTGGGTCAGGCGACGACGGACTCGGCAGCTGCAACGCGTGCGGCGAGTTCCGGGTGCCGCTTGACGTAGTCTTCGAGGGCGGCCTTGAGGGCTTCCTCGGCGAGCACGGAGCAGTGGATCTTCACCGGAGGCAGGCCGCCGAGGGCGCTGACGACCTCCTGATTCGAGAAGCTCATCGCTTCCTCGATCGTGCGGCCCTTGATCAGTTCCGTGGCCATGCTGGAGCTGGCGATCGCGGAGCCACAACCAAAGGTCTTGAAGCGGGCGTCCTCGATCTTCCCGTCGCGGATCTTGAGGCTGATCTTCATGATGTCGCCGCAGGCGGCGGCTCCGACCTCCCCAATGCCATCAGCGTCCTTCAGGTCGCCCATGTTTCGGGGGTTCATGAAGTGGTCCATGACCGTAGGGTTGTATAGCGTGTAGGTATCGCTCATGACTGGTCCTTCTTCCTCGGTTCTTGTCTAAATTCGATTTGTTTGCGTTGCCTGCCTGACGTCCGTCAGGAGG